>SXGT01521933.1_pt1 | contig 33033 bp, 24 predicted proteins | sample 3176221 | NCBI WGS metagenome assembly SXGT01 (sample SAMN11356862, study PRJNA531348) | freshwater metagenome | isolation source: freshwater sample F1-120 | place: China: Fuxian Lake, Yuxi | collected 2017-12-25
CGACGAAGGCCCGCGCCCGCGGGCCTTCTTCGTTGAAGCCGAGGCGAGGCTCGGCGTGGCGTGTCGGTCCTCCTGTCGAGTACTGGATGCGGAGCCGGTGCCCTGAGCGGGCCGGGGGCGGTGAATCATGTCTTGCGGAGCGCAGGGGGCGGTGCGCGAGGTTCGGCGCTTGCCAGGGCATGTGACAGCAGCATCGCCGGGCCGCGGAGCCGTGCAGAATGACGGGGTGCGTGGTGCGATGCGGCCGGTGGCAGCCGATGCACATGTGCGACTGCGTCCGACCTACAGCCTCGCAACGAGAAGTGCATGATTTCCGCAGGGAGACCCCTTGTCGCGTTCCGGGACCACCTCGAGTGGGCCATCGAGCGCGCAACCGACATCATCGACATTGGAACCAACCAGCGCTTCGCCAAGGAGCTCCGGCCGCTCGAGGGCCTCTTCGCCGGAAAGCGTTACCGCGCGTCAGGGTATGCGCCTGAAAGGACAGGGTCGCCGTACGACTGCGACCTGCACATCGATGCGTGTGACATCGCACTGCCTGACGAGAGCGTCGACTGCGTCATCTGCATCGAGGTACTCGAGCATCTCGCAGACCCGTTCCGGTCTGCTTCGGAGCTGCTGCGCATTCTCCGCCCTGGTGGGCGTCTGTTCCTGACGGTTCCGTTCCTCACGGGTTTCTACGGGCACGTCGATTCGCAGTCCGGCAGCCATCGGGACTTTCCCGACTACTGGCGGTTCACCCACCAGGGACTCCAGAAGCTGTTTGCGCCTCTCGGAGACCTGCGCGTGACGCCACTCGATGGGCCAATCGAATTCAGGGTGCGCTCCACGCCACTTGCGCGCTTCGTCGATGCGTTTCCGCTTCGCCAGGTGCTGGACACAATCGATCGCCCACGCCCGGGCAAGGCGACGACGCGGCACGTGGTGGTGGGGGAGAAGCTGGCGCTTCCCTGCTGGGCCAATGCGGCCAGCAAGCACATCAGCGAGCCGCTTGCGCAAGACGGCTGACGCCACCTGTGCCGAGGTGGGGAACTCGGTCCTTTCCGGGAGTGGCGCGACGGGTGCCCCGTCGCGCCGTCGCGTGCGCCTACTTCTTCCGCCACGCACCGCCGGCGGTGCGTACGTAGTTGCCCGGCGCGGTCTTGTCGATCGCCTTCTGACCTGCGAGGGCCTCCACCGCGTTCAGTTCCAGGTTGTTGGCCTGGGCGAGCTGTTCGTAGGCCGCCTTGCGCTTGGCGTTGATTTCCGCCACCAGCGCACGCGCATCAGCGCTGTCCACCACCACGCCGAGGTAGCCGTCGGACTGTTCGCCGACCATGCCCTGGGCCTTGCCGTCGTCCAGGCTCACCGCGAAGGCAGAGACCGGCAGCACGAGCAGTGCCGCGAGGAGGGCGAGTTTCGAGAAGAACTTGTGCATCGATTTCACTGTCGGCTCCCGGGTCAGAACAGACCACTGTCTTCGCTGAGGATGGAATCCAGCTCCTTGTCCACCTTGATGCGGATCTCGTGCTGGATGTTCACGTTGAGGTTGATGGTGATGGGCTCGTCTGCCGACACCTTGACGGTGGGTGTGCACCCTGCCGTCGCAAGGGCCGCGACCAGGCTCAAGGCCACCGTCGTCGTCATTCGTTGCATGTGGTTCTCCGGTTCATCGAATGGCGGTGGGCGTGGGCGGAGGGGGCCCGCGCTCACCGTTGTTGCGCGCGGTTGTCGCGTTGCAGGCGGTTCTCGAGCCTGCGCGAGACCTCATCGGTCGCGCGCAGGCTGCGCAGCAGGTCCAGCACGTTCTGCGACACGTTGAGGTTGTAGTTGATCGGGCGGCCGTCCTCGACGTCGGGATTATGGCCGTAAAGCTTCACGCCCAGCTTCAGCACGTTGGCGCGGTCGTAGTCGATGGAAGACTCCATCCGGGTGTAGCGGAAGTCGCTGAGCGCGGAGATGGCGAACTCGAACCCCGGCTGGCCGATGTTCTTTGCATAGTCGCGTGCCTTCGCGTACGCGATCGTGCCACCCGGTGGCCGTGCCGAGATCATGCCGCCCCGCACTTCTGCCACGTTCCCGCGCACCTGAAGCGGCAGCGTGCCATCAAGCGTGCCCGTGCCGCTGAGCTGCTGGTCCTGCAGCTTCAGCACTTCGGCGAGCTGGATGCCGTCGAGCGATACCGACAGGTCTGCATTGCCGCCGTCGATCGCATAGGTGAAGTCGCCCGCGCGCACGTTGCCCTCGAATATCGATGCACGCAGGTCGCGCAGGGCGAGTTGCCTGCCCGTGAGTGCGAAGCCGGCGTGGATGGCTCGGATCGTTGCGCCCACGAAGGCCTCGTCGAGCGCGAGCTCGCCGGCGCCAAGCGCAAGTGCGCCATCGACGAAGCTGAAGTCGCTGCGCCCGGTGAGGCCGCGGAAGCGGAAGTCTGCCCAGGTGGCGTCGACCGCACTCGCCGCGAGGCTGCCGCGTGCGGTGAGGTCCGTGCGCTTGCCAACGAAGCGATAGTCGGCCGTAAGGTCGATCTGCAACGTGCCGCGCGCGCTGTCGCCCGGCTGCTGCCAGCGCTCGAGCACGCCCGCGACCAGCGGGGACTTCCAGGTGATGGTGTCTGCGATGCGGAAGCGGCCGCGCTTGAGGACGAGGTCGTAATCGCTCACGAAGGCGATCGGCAGGGCCGCACCACCGAGTCGGGTGCTGATCTCGGCGTGGGACTGGTCGCCGCGTAGCTGCACCGTGCCGCCAGAGTCGAAGCGCACGCTGTTGTCCATCGCGCGCACGGTGCTCGCGAGCGATCCGGTGGCATCCACGCGGTTCCCGCCCACGCCCTCTGCGCGTGTCACGCGCAACGCGGCCGGAGCGAAGCTTGCTGCGGTGCCTGCGAAGTCGCCTCGGGGCAGGTTTACGTCCGCACGCGCGTCAACCGCGCGCCAGCGCAGGCTCGTCGGCTGCACGCTGGCTGCGATATCGCGCGTGGCCCGTGCGGTGGTTGCGCCGCGTGTCCAGTCGCCAAGGCGGCCAAGGGAGAGGCGGGCGCCACGGCGCACGAGGATGTTCACCGCGTCGCCATCGCCACGGATGTCCAGCGCTGCCTTCGCGGTGAAGCGGTCGAAGCTGGTGCGGTGCAGCTGCATGTCGAGGTCCGCGCGCGTGCGCAGGCCGTCGTAGCTGCCGTTCGCAAGTGCGTCCACGCGCACGTCTGCGTCGGTTGCGTCCACGCGCACCCAGGTGCGTCGGTCGCCGATCTCCCCATGCACGCGTCCGCGCACCTCGACGCGATCGTCGGCGAGGCGCAGTCGCAGTGGCGAGCGGCCCTCGAGACGGAAGCGCGGAGGAATGGCTTGTGCGAACAGGGCCACAGGTTGATCCAGCATGAGTTCACCAGCCAGCAGCATGGCGGGCTCGAGCTGAACGACGACTGAACCCGGCTCGTGCCGCACCCGCGCATCCATCCGCACCGTCGCGTCGCGCACGCGGCCGGGCCATGCCCCCTGCCAGTCGAGCCGCACGGCACCCTCGAGCTGCAGCGTGCGCGCGAAGGCGAGCGCCGCCGCCTGGTCCGCAACCCCAGGCAGGGGCCAGGGCAGCTCCGTGCGGAGATTCAGGCGCAGATTGCCGGTGCTGGTCTCGAGGCCTGCAAGCGCAGCAAGTGCCTGCAGCTGCGCCGCGGTCGGTTCGGCGCGCACGGACGCCTGCACCCGGGTTTCCTGTGTCCGGGATGCTTGCGCCTGGGATAGCTGCGCCTGGGATACCTGCGCCTGTGCGCTCGCCTGCGTGTTCAGCCAGCGTGCATCGATGTCGGCGACCAGCGCGTCTTCCGGTGCCGGCGTGCGCAACGCCAGGCGCAGCTGGCCATCGCGAGTGAAGCGGCCGCGCAGGCGATAGCCGCTGGCCTGGGCGGGCGCGTCGATGGCGACATCCGCCTCCAGGTGGCTCCGGGTGAGCGAGCCTCGCCCGTGCGCGCGCACGGCGGGCGTGGCGAGCGCGACCGAGAAGGCTGCGATGTGTACCTCGTCGAGCGGCGCGCGCTCCCACAGCGTGCGCGGGTCCGGCAGTGGCTCCGCAGGTTCGTCGGTGGGGGCCGGACCGACAATCACGTCTAGGCGCGCGACATGCACGACCTGCAGGCGGCCTGCCTCCAGCTGCTGGCGTTCGTAGGTGATGTCCAGGCCTTGCGCGTCGATGCGCAGGTTGTTGCGCGTCAGCGCAAGGCGATGGATGCGCACGCCGTCGGCACGCGGGGCGTCGAACTCGAGCGCATGCAGCGTCACGCCGTAGCGCGGCGCGTAGTGCGCTGCAAGCTCGGGCAACCAGTGCGGGCTCGAGTACCAGCCACCCACGATGGTGCCGGCCACGAGCACCAAAAACCCGAGCAGGGCGGCACCGATCCAGGCGAGGCGAGAACGCATGCGGTTGCGCGGTTCGTGACGGGAGGACGATGGACTGCCGGCCGCTGCCGCAGTTCCTTGCTCAGCGCCCAGTGAAGCGCGCCTCGCGCCGCTCCAGGAACGAGGCGACGCCTTCGCGGTGGTCATCCGAACGGAAGCACTCCGCGAGTGCCTGCGTGTGCGCGGTCATGTGCTCGCCGACATCGCGGCCCAGCCCTTCGTACAGCAGCGACTTGATGCGTGTCTGCGAGAACGGTGAGCCCTTCGCGATCGCGCGTGCAAGGGTGAGCGCGGTCTCCGCGAGCGCGTCCGGTGCCACGATCTCGTCCACGTAGCCGATCGCCAGTGCCTGCTCGGCGGTAAGGAACTCGCCGGTGTACAGCAGCCGCAGCGCGCGCGAGGTACCGATCAGCCGCGGCAGCAGCCAGCTGCCTGCGCCCGTGTCGGGCACCAGCCCGCGATGCACGAAGTTCCAGGCGAAGCGCGCACGGGGCGTGACGATGCGGATGTCGCACTGGGAACTGAACTCGGCGCCCATGCCGACCGCGGCGCCGTCGATCGCACCGATCACCGGCTTCGGGCAGGAGATCAGCGGCCACCAGCGGCTCTTCTCCTCCGCCGTGCCGCGCAGGCCGCGCTGGGCACCAGGGATGGAGGCGAGGTCTGCGAGATCGGTGCCGGCGCAGAAGGAGTTGCCCGTGCCCGTGACGATGAGCACCTTGGCGTCGTCGTCCGTGCCCGCATGCGCGATCGTCTCGATGAACTCGCCGAGCATCGCGAACGTCATGGCGTTCTTCTTCTCGGGACGATTGATGGTGATGGTGCCGACCCCGTCGGCCACGCTGTAAAGGATCAGGTCGCTCATGGGGCTCCAGGCGTGTGGTATAGCGGTTGGGGGGCGAGAGACATGCCTGCGGCAATCCCAGGGCAGGAGCGCGTCCCGACCGCGCCATTGCAGCACGGCCGACGCGGCGCGGGCAAAGCCGCGATCCCGCCTTTGCGAGTAACGTCGTGCGCGTGATGCCGACCGCAGCCACGTGCAGGTGCGAGCCGCCTGCATGCGTGCAGGCGAGGCTGCCCTCCGGGGTGGCGATTTCGCGCCGCAAGCGCGAAGCTCCCGCGCATCGCCACGGGCACGAACAGGCCAGCCAGCGTCATGCACTTCGACATCGAGCCATCGGGTACGCACTGCGGTGCCATCGTGCGCGGGTTCGACCTGCGCAACCTCGACGCGGACCTCGCGGAGTCCCTGCGCAGTGTCTGGCTGCGTCACCGGGTCATCGCGCTGCCCGACCAGGCGCTCGACCTCGGCGAGTTCGAGCGCGTGGCGTCGCTGTTCGGGCCCTTCGGTGAGGACCCCTACTTCCGCGCCTTGCCTGCCCATCCGCATGTCGCCGAGATCCGGCGCGAGGCGGACGAGACCACGCCGCTGTTCGCCGAGGGCTGGCACTCGGACTGGAGCTTCCTGCCCGTGCCGCCGGCCATGACGCTGCTGTATGGCCGGGTTATCCCGCCAGTGGGCGGAGACACGCTCTACTCGGACCAGCACGCGGCCTACGAGGCACTGCCCGACGCAATGAAGACGCGGCTTGCCGGCCTGATGGGCATTCACTCGGCGCGCCGGGGCTACTCGCGCGCCGGCATGTACGGCGATCGCGATGTCGGCCGCTCGATGGCCATCGTGCCGTCGGACAGCGCGCTGGCAACGCAGCTGCATCCGCTCGTGCGCGTGCATCCCGAGACTGGGCTCAAGGCGCTGTTCCTGAGCCCGGGCTACACGATCGGGATCGACGGCATGGACGACGACGAGGCCCAGGCGCTGCTGCGCGAGCTGTATGCGTACCAGGCAGAGGAGCGGTTCATCTATCGCCATCGCTGGTCCGAGGGCATGGTGACGATGTGGGACAACCGGGCGGTGATCCACGCCGCAACCGGGGGCTATCAGGGCCACCAGCGGCTTCTGCATCGCATCACCATCTCCGAGCGCAACTGACGCCGCGTCGCAGTCTCCGGCCCGGCGTGTAGCATCGGCGCGAGACCTGAGCAGGGCCCGCAGCCTCGGATGTCGTTCCGCCCGGGAAGAAAGATGACGAAACTGGAAGACGCGGACGATGCTGCGCTCGTGCAGGCCTGCCGCGACGGCAGGGCCGTCGCCTGGCGCGTCCTCGTGGCCCGCTACCAGCGGCTCGTGTTTGCGATCGCCACCCGCGCGGGCCTCGATCACGGGCGTGCGGCAGACGTGTTCCAGGGCGTGTTCGAGCGCCTGCACGCGAACCTGGGCCGCATCGAGAACCCGGAACGCCTGTCCGCGTGGATCACCACCACGGCCAAGCGCGAGGCGTTGCGCCAGCGCTCCCGCGCCGCGCGCGAGATCTCGCTCGAGGCATCCGAGGCGGGTGGCGTGGAGCTGGCCTCCGACGATGCGCTGCCCGACGCCGACCTGCAGCGCCTGCAGTCGCTCAACGCGTTGCGCCAGGGCATGGACCGCCTCGACGATCGCTGCCGGCGGTTGCTCACGGCAGTGTTCCAGGATCCCGACGACCAGCCCGCATACCGCTCGATCGCCGAGCGGCTCGGCATGCCGGTGGGCAGCCTGGGCCCCACGCGTGCGCGCTGCCTGGAGAAGCTGCGGCGGCTGATGTCCGGGAGCGACGGCTGATGTCACACAGGCGATCCGCGATGGCCTGGCACGATGAACACGTGCCGGAGAATGCGCCCGCCGTGTATCTGCATGGCGCGAGCGGCCTCTGTGCGTTGGACCGGCCGGTCGCCTGTGCATGCGAACGAGCCTGCGAACGAGCGTGCGAACGAGAAGGTAGGAACACAGGATGAGCGACGAACCGACCGCACCCGACGACGCCTTGCTCGCCGCGGGCCGGTCCGCGTTGCGTGCGCTGCCCGATGCGCCGGCCGACTGGATTCGTCGTGCACAGGGAATCTGGCCCGCCGCCGGCATCGCCGACCTGGTGCGTGCGGTGCTGTCGCTCGATAGCTGGGCCGACGCGCTGCCCGCGGTGCGTGCGGGTGGCACGCCGGCGCGGCAGCTGCTCTTCACCACGAATGTGCGCGATGTCGATCTGCGCATCCTGCAGGACGCCGAGGGCTGGACCCTTGAGGGTCAGGTGCTGGGACCCACGGAGGGCGGATCGCTCGATGTGCTGAGCGACGGCATGCCCGTGCACTTCATCGAGCTCGACGACCTCGGGGCGTTCCACCTCGAGGGCGTCGTGGCGGGACGCTACGACGTGGTCCTCCACTTCCCGGACGAGCGGGTGCTCCTCTCGCTGGACATCGGCTTTCCGGCCGGTCCCTGATCAGGTTTGCAGCAGTGGAAAGCTCTCCAGCATTCGCCACGTTGACGCTCGTCGAGCGTGCACGGCAGCTCAAGGCCGCCTGTTACACGGCCTGGCAGAGCGATCCGTCGGAGGCGGTGCGCTGTGCCGAGGAGCTTGCCGTGCTCGCCCTGGGCTGCGCGGACGATGGCGCCGGGGCGGAAGTGCGCGGGCTCGCGGCCTGGACGGGCGCAATCGCTGACCTGGCGCGCGGGGATCCGGCCGCAGCGGCCGATGGCCTGGCGCGGGCGCACGAGCTGTTGCTGGCCTGCGATCACGTGGCCGAGGCGGCGCAGACACGCGTGCCACTCGTCATGGCGCTGTCGCTGCTCGGGCGGTTCGAGGAAGCGGAGAGCTCGGCGATCGCGGCGCGCGATGCGTTCGTTGCCCAGGGCGACGTGGGCGCGGCGGCGCGGGCGGTGCTGAACCTCGGCAGCCTCTGCTATTCGCGTGACCGCTACGAGGAAGCGGCCCGGCACTACGAGCAGGCGGCGATCTGGTTCGCCCGCGTGGGCGATCGTGAGCACTCGATCCTGGCGGACCTCGGGCGCGGCGACGCCTGCAGCTACCTCGGCGACCTCGACGAGGCGGAGGCGCTCTATCGGCGCGCCTCCCAGCGTGCGATCGCCCATGGGCTGCATGTCACCGCCAGTTCCGCGGCCCAGGCGCTCGCCGAACTCGCGCTCGTGCGCGGCCAGTACGGTGCGGCGCTCACCGGTCTCGCCGAGGCCAGCGAGCGCTTCACGAACCTCGGTCTCACGATGGAGCGCCTGGAGGCCGAGAAGGCACTCGCCGACACGTACCTGGAACTGCACCTGCTGGCCGAGGCCGACGCTCTGTACGCCGATGTGCTTGCGGGGCTCGACGATGGCTCCGCGACCAAGGCGTGGGCATGGTTGCAGCGCGCGCGGGTGGCTGCGCTCGCCGGTGATCCCGCGGCGGCACGGCAGGGGCTGCGCGAAGCGGATCTCCTGTTCTCGGCTATGGACAACTCCGTGGGTCTCGCCTCGACGCGGATCGCGGGCAGCGCCCTCGACCTTGCGGAAGGCGTGCCCGAGCGCGCCGCGGTGCTCGCGCACGAAGCGCGGCAGTTGCTGGATACGCAAGGGCTCCCCGTCGCCCACGCCCTGCTCGCGATCGCCGCAGCCGAGGCAAGGATGGGCGCGGGCGAGCAGGCCATCCTGCGTCTCGGGGTGCTACTCGATGATCCCGCGACACCGCTCCCGCTGCGCGAGCGTGCCTTCGTGCTGCGCGGGCAGGCGCTGCTCGTGGTTGGTGCCCGCGCCGCCGCGAGGGCCGCGTTCGAGCGCGCGGTGGAACTGGCCGAGGCAGGCCTGCTCGGGTTGCCGACCGACGATGTGCAGCGCGCCTACCTCGATGTGCGCTCCGGTGCCTATGCCGCGTTGCTCGCGTTTGCGCTCGAGGAACACGCAGCGACCGAGGGTGCGGGCGAGGCGGTGAGGTCCGCCACCGCGTGGACGGTGGTGGAGGCAATGGAGAACCTGCGTGCCCGAACGCTGCGTCTTCAGCTTGGCATGGGTGCCGTCACGTTCCCGGGACAGTCAGCGCCCGATCCTGCCAGTGACGATGCGCGCACGCGCCTCGACTGGGTCTACCGCAGGCTCGACCGACACTTTCGCGAAGGGGCCGACGATCCCGCCCCTGCGCGGCTCGAGGAGGAACGACGCACCCTGGAGATGCGCCTGCTCGAGCGGCAACGGCGGGTGCGGCTGGCGAGTGCGGGTGCAACGGGCGACGTTGCCGGTGCTGCTGCACGTGCGAACGTCGCGGGAAAGGACGCTGCGGCGGCGGGCACGGCCCTGCGCCTGGCGGAAGGGAGTGCACGGCTCTCGCGTGGCACCGCCGTTGTCGCCTACGGACTCGCGGGCGACGAGGTGCTCGCGACGGTGATCGTCGACGAGCATGCGCACGTCGTGCGTCGCCTGACGACACTGCCGGCCCTGCAGGAGGCGACGCGCGCGCTGCGCCGGCAGCTGGATACGCAGCGGCTCGGTGTAGCGCATCTGGTTCGGCACGCGCCCTTGCTGCAACAACGCGTGAAGCACTGCCTCGGCGCGTTGCACGACCTGCTGTGGCGTCCGCTCGAGGCCGCGTTGCTGCACGTCGACGAGGTGCGGATCGTTCCGGGTGGCGCGCTCGGGAGCCTGCCCTTCGCCGCGTTGTGGGATGGCGAGCGCTACCTCGTGGAGCGGCACCGCCCCTGCATCCTGTCGAGTGTTGCCCTCGCACTGGAGGTACAGCCCTGCCCGCGACCAGCATCCGCAGTGATGTTCGCGGACACGCGGCGCCTGCATGGTGCGGCGATCGAGGCTGCGGCCTTCGCCGAGGTGTGGCCGCATGCACAGGTGCTGCAAGGCGAAGCGTTGTCGTGTGCCGCCGCGCGTGGTGCGCTGGCGGACGCCGCGCTCGTGCACGTGGCCTGCCATGGCGAGTTCCGGGCCGACGCGCCGCATTTCTCGGCCCTGCACCTCGCCGATGGCGGGCTGACAGCGTTCGACATCCAGGGCCTGCGGCTCGTGCGCGCACCGCTCGTGGTGCTGAGCGCCTGTGAGACCGCACGTGCCGATGAGGCGCGCGGCGACGAGGCGATCGGCCTCGTGCGTGCATTCCTCGTCGCGGGCGCGAGCCGAGTCATTGCCGCGCAATGGTCGATCGACGACGCGGTGACCGCCGAGTGGATGCGCGACCTGCACGCCGAACTCGCCGCGGGAAGCTCGGTTTCGATGGCGGTTTCGCGCATACAAAAACGATTCATCGCGGCGGGCGCCCATCCCTATCATTGGGCTGCGTTCGCCGTTCATGGAGGGAACTGAGCGCATTCGTGAAACTGTGAGGTTGGTCTCGTATCTCGCGGCGGCCTGTCGGTTCTGTATCGCAACACGTCCCATGAGTGCCTGATCGTGACCAACAACTTCTTCGTGGCGGTGCTCCGGGCGCTGGTGCTTGTCCTGTTTGCGCTGCCCGTGCTGCTGCCGCAGCGTGCCGAGGCCGCAGATGCCGGTCTGCCGGGTCAGGTTGTCGCGAAGCTGTTCTCGGCGGCCGACCGCGCCGCCGTGCAGTCACTCCATCGCCTGCAGCTCCTGCGGCAACTCGGGCCACGGCCCATCTACCTGTTCCGCACGCCGGTGGGCGCTGACCCCAATGCCGTCGTGACCGCGATGCGCGGCGATGCGCGCGTCGACTTCGCGGAACGCAACTTCGTGCTGCAGGAGCCGGAGGCGCGCAAGCGCGCCGTATGGGCCATCGGCCGCGCCTCGGTGTACCAGACGCAGTGGGCGCCGGCGCGACTGCGCCTGGGCGGGGCGCAGCAGTTCGCGACCGGCCACGGCGTCACCGTCGCCGTGCTCGACACCGGTGCCGACTACACCCATCCCGCACTCGCGTCGCGCCTCCTGCCCGGCGTCGACTTCGTGGATGGCGACCTCGACGCGTCGGAGACGGGCACTCGGCTCGATGCCGGCTTCGGACACGGCACGCACGTCGCCGGGCTCGTCGCGCTGTTCGCGCCGGACGCGCACATCTGGCCGCTGCGTGTGCTCGACGCGCAAGGGCGAGGCAACATCTGGTCGGTGGCGGAGGCTTTGGTGCACGCGGCCAATCCCGACGGGCTTGCGGCAACGGGAGACCACGCACACGTGATCAACCTGAGTCTCGGCACCACGGCGCCCACCGATCTGCTCGACAAGGTCGTCGAGCTTGTGACGTGCAGCGACGACGACGATGGCGAGGACAACGACGACTACTCGGACCCCGGCTTCGCCGTCGATCGCGAGCGCTGCGACCTCCATCATGGCTCGGTGGTGGTGGCGGCTGCCGGCAACGGCGGCAGCGCGACGGAGTTGCAGTTCCCCGCGGCAGAACGCGCCGAAGGTGCGCTGGCCGTGGCGGCGAGCACGGCCGCGGAGCGGCTCGCGACGTTCAGCAACCACGGGCCATGGATCGCCATCGCCGCACCGGGTGCAGGTATCACCAGCACGGTGCCGGGTGGTGGGTACGGCGTGTGGAATGGCACCTCGATGGCCGCGCCGATCGTCGCCGGCATCGCGGCGCTCGTGCGCCAGGTGAACCCGAACTGGAAGCCCGTGGATGTCACAAAGCGCCTGCTCGACCGCGCAGCGCCGCTGTGCGGCAGCCTGATCCCGCGCGTCGATGCCCACGGTGCGGTGTTCGACGAGGTGCCGGCTGGCACCGCCTGCCCGTAGGCGCACAGCGGGCCAGCCCGCGATCTCCCCCACCGCGTCCGACCCGCCTCCCTCGACCTTTCGCGCACCCTGTGCGCGAAGGTGATCGCGTTCACCTTTCCGTTCAGCCGCAGGCAATCGAGGTATCTCCGCCTCGCTCTCCGCGCTCTGTGACGTGCGCGCCGCCCTGGCGTGCGCAGTTCCGGAGGTCCAGGTGAACGAGTCCAGTGCAATGCCGGCATACGGGCACCGCCCGCGCCCGGCTCATCCGAGCCCGGACCATCCGTACCCGCAGAGGGTGGCCATCGACCGCAGCGGCATCACGCAAGGGAGTGGCTCGACGACACGCCGCACCGTGCATGGCAGTGCATCGACGAGCGCGGCCCAGAAGGACCGTTGGCGATCGCGTGTCGTGCGTCACGTTCGAGTGAGAGTTCGTGCATTGCCGATGTATCTCACACCTGTCAGTGCGCTCTGTCGAGTGCGCACATCGTCCGGTCCCGCGGGATGCGGGCGACGCAGGCAGCACGCCACAACGATCCAACTCGCATCGGAGATTTACATGAAGAAGGTCATCGCAGGTCTTGCCATCGTCATCGGCACCAGCCACGCCGCATGGGCCGTCGATTGCAGTTCGTTTCCCAACAACACCGTCACGGGCTTCGTCAACGAGGACGTGACCGCCTTCGAGATCAGCTGCACGATCGCGCGCAATGCATCGGTGAACGGCAATGTGCTGCAGTCTGGCAACGGCAGCCTCACCATCCGCGGCGTTGTGAACGGCGGCGTCGAGGAAACGGGCGCGGGTGGCATCACCCTGCTCGCTGGCGCACGCGTCAACGGCGACCTGTCTGAACTCGATGGCGGCAACATCGTCATCCGCGGCGGTACCACGCTGGGTGGTGGGGTATCGGAAGCAGGTGCGGGTTCCGTCACCGTCGCCGTCGACTCGCCCGGGCTCATCAAGGGCGACATCAACGAGTCCGGCCTCGGCTCGGTGTTCGTCACCACGATCAGCGGCGACTACGAAGGCAGCATCATCGAGGCCGATGCTGGTGACGTCGATGTGTCGGTCGCGTCAGGCACGTTCTTCAAGGGCGGCATCGAGGAAGAACTCGCAGGCAGCGTGGTGGTGGATGTCGATGGTCGCTTCGAGGGCAACCTCGTCGAGCGTGGCGCGGGCAACCTCACGACGGCCGGCAGCGGCACGGTGGCGGGCAACAGCGAGCACGAGCCGCCGGGCACCTGCAGCAACACCTTGCGCGACTTCCAGGGTGCGATCTGCAGCCTGCTGTAGCACGGCACACGACCGATGCGCTGCGTCGGTCGAACTGCAGAACGCGCGAGGGGGCTTCGGCCCCCTCGTATCGTCTGGAGGTCGCACTTACCATCGGCCGCCTGCGGTGCGACTGGCGTGCCGCGCGAACCGAGGCAGGACCATGGCAGGCGATTCGCTGAGTGCCGACGAGATCCGCGAACTGCGCGCGATGCTCGAGATCGAGAAGGTGAAGAAGGTGAAGCTGCTGTACTCGCAGCTGATGGACGCACGCGACATCGACGGTCTCATCCAGATCGTCTCGGACGACGCCGTGTGCGAGTACGGGCCCTATGGCGTGTGGCGCGGGCGGCAGGAAATCCTCGACGGCTGGACCGCGGTGTTCAAGGACTCGCAGCCCTACTCGGGCTTCCACGTCACCACCAACCATTGGGTGGAGATGACGAGCCCGACGAGCGCCAAGTGCCGCTCCTACCTCGTCGACATCGTGCACGAGCCAGACCCGCGCACCGATCCCGTCATCTGGTACGGCATCTACGACGAGGACTACGCGAAGATCGACGGGCACTGGAAGATGACCTTCTGCCGGCTCGAGTTCCTCTGGCCGAAGCGGCTGGTCAGCGCCGAGTTCCCGCGCGCGATGGTGCCGAAGGACCTGCTGTAGTTGCGCGAGTGATTGTCCCCGCGGCAGGGCTGCTGTCGTGGTGCTGGCCGCTGGCATACTCCGGCGGATTGCAGGGGCGGGCAGGACAATGAGCGACACAGGCAGGCAGACACCACTGGCGGGCATCCGCGTGCTCGATCTCAGCCGCGGGCCCGCAGGCGCCCTGACCACGATGGTGCTGGGTGATTTCGGCGCAGAGGTGCTGCTCGTGGAGCCGCCGGGCGGCGATCCGTTCCGGCGCCTGCCGTCATGGCCGCTGTGGCTGCGCGGCAAGCGCAGTCGCGTGCTGGACCTGAAGCAGCCCGCGGCGCAGGCCGAGGTGCAGGCGCTCGCGCGCGAGGCTGATGTCGTGGTGTTCACCGGCACGCAGAAGCGCGCTGCGCAGCTCGGTGTGTCGCGCGCGCAGCTCGAGGCGCTGAATCCTGCGCTCGTCTACTGTTCCATCACCGCCTGGGGCGAACGCGGCCCACATGCAGACGATCCCGGCTACGAGGGCCTCGTGGCGGCGCGCGCTGGCCGCATGTTCGCGTTCACGGGGCAGCAGCAGCGTGAAGGCCCCACCTACGCGGCGGTGCAGGTCGGCACCCACGCGGCGTCCCAGGGGGCGGTGCACGGCATCCTCGCCGCATTGCTCGCGCGGCTCTCTGGCCGCGATGCCAACCATGTCGAGACCAGCCTGCTGCAGGCGATGCTGCCCTTCGACCTGCTGAGCGTGCCGATCGCCCAGCTGATGGCCAGCCAGCCCGAGGTCTACGGCAACATCCCGGTCGTCGGCGGCGGCATGCCCACGCTGAACTACCACCCGGTGATGGCCGGTGACGGCCAGTGGCTGCAATGCGGCAACCTGATGGAGCACCTGTTCTATTCGTTCCTCGAGGCAACGGACCTCATGGGCGAGCTGCTGGCCGACGAGCGCTTCCAGAACGATGCCGAGGGCTGGACGCCGGAAGCCACCGAGTTCGCGCGTGATCGCATTCTCGAGCGCCTGCAGGAACGCGGTGCGGAAGAATGGATGGAGATCTTCCGCGCACAGGGTCATGTGGCGATCGAGCCCTACCTCACGACCCAGCAGGCGCTGCACCAGCAGGACCTCGTCGCCAACGGCGACATTGTGGTGCAGGAGCATCCGGTGCTCGGGCCGGTGCGCCAGCTCGGCCTGATCGGCGAGTTCACGGCCACACCCGGCACCGTGGGCGCGCCTGCACCGGCCCCGGGCGAAGGCGGCGGCGAGGGCTGGCGGCCGCGCGCCGTCTCGGGAACCGTAGCTGCAACCGCGCCACCACCGGTTTCTTCTGCGCCCCGCGCCGCCGCCGTTCACACATCCACATCCGGAAGCGCCGCGCGCGGCAAGCCGCTCGACGGCGTGACCATCCTCGAGCTCGGCACCGTCATCGCCACACCCCTCGGCATCTCGATCCTCGCGGACCTCGGCGCGCGGGTGATCAAGGTTGAGCCGATCGATGGCGATCCCTTCCGCGCCATGGGCGCTGGTCCGACCATCGGCCTGATGGCGGCCAAGACCAATGCCGGCAAGGAGAGCATCTGCGTCGACCTGAAGAACCCTGCCGGGCAGGCGCTCGTCGCGCGCATTGCCCGCCAGGCGGATGCCCTCGTGCACAACTACCGGCCCGGCGTGCCGGAGCGCATCGGCATCGGCTACGAGGCATTGCGGGCAGACAACCCGCGGCTGGTCTGGGTGTCTGCGAACGGCTATGGCCGGCATTCCCCCGGCGCGCACCGGCCCTCGGCGCATCCCGTCCCCGGAGCCGCGATGGGCGGTGCGATCCACCAGGCCGGCAGCGGCCATCCGCAGTCGAGCGACCGCTCGATTCCCGCGCTGCGCGAGACCGCACGCATGCTGATGCGTGCGAACGAGGCGAACCCGGACCCCAACACCTCCATGCTCGTGGCCTCGGCGACGCTGCTTGGCCTGCTGGCCCAGAAGCGTTTCGGCATCGGCCAGCAGATCTACCTCAACATGCTGGCAGCGAATGCCTACGCGAACTACGACGACTTCCTGGACTACGCGGGCAAGCCACCGCGTGCGCCGGTAGACGCACACGCCCTCGGCGTAGGCGCGTTGTACCGCCTCTATCCCACGCGCGCGGGCTGGGTGTTTCTCACGGTTGCAGACGATCGAGCGTGGTCGGCTCTCTGTGCCGCGCTCGCACAGCCGGCACTCGCCGGCGATGCACGATTCGCGACGGCAGCAGCGCGCGCAACCAACGACGCGGCGCTCGCCGCGCAGCTTGCAGCGCTGTTCGCCACCGACGAGGCGGATGCCTGGGAAACAAGACTGCTCGCCGCAGGCGTCGGTTGCGTGCGCGCAGATCGCAACACGGTCGGGCAGTTCTTCTCGGCCAACCCCCATGCACTGGAGAACGGCTTCTCGCGCCCGTCGGTGCACGGGCACTTCGGCGCGTTCCGGCGCTGGGGTCCGCTCACCACGGTTGACGGTGGCATGGAGACCTACGGCCCCGGCGTGCTGGCGGGCGCTGACACCGACCGATTGCTCGCCGAGTTCGGCGTGGATGCGACAGCCGCCGCAACGATGCGCGCAGCGAAGGTGGTTGCCTGAAGGTCTGCGGCCGAAATGCGGTGCGGTGTGCGCGGCTGGATCACATCAACGTGATCTGCGCGGGAGATCGCTACCCGTGAGCATCGACATCTATCTGGTGCGCCACGCCACGCCCGATTTCGCACGCACGGAGATTCCCTACGACGTGCCGCCGGGGCCGCCACTGACCGCCCAGGGCGAGGACGAGGCGCGCAGGGCAGCTGAGTACCTGCGCGGCGCCCGCATCGCGCGCATCTACGCGAGTGCGTTCGAGCGTGCGGATCGCACGGCGCGCATCGTGTCGTCCCTGCTCGGTCTCGAGGTGGTGACCGAGCGTGCGATCGGCGAGTGGCACGTGGACGAGCGCGCAGGCGACGTGGTGGCGCGCGTCACGCCGGTACTCGCGCTTGTGCGCGATGAGAGCGTGCGCCGCGGGCCGGTATGCCTCGTGAGCCATGGCGGCACCATCGGCGTGATGCTGCGCAAGCTCGGCATGGCACGCGACGTGGTGGATGAACATCGCGCGCGTTACGGCGGCTCCACGCCTGCACCGCCGGCCGGCGTGTGGCGCGCCAGCGGCGACACGCAGCACGACCTCCGCTTCGAACTCGTGTTCACGCCGGACTGACGCGCGCTCCGGGAGGGGGAGGCTCGGGCGCGCGTGCGTGCCTCAGCCGCCGAACTCGTAGGGTGCGAGCGTGGCCTGGGCGTCAGTTCGGAACTTGTGCCAGCGGTTGCCGCCGTAGTACGCGAGGCTGCCGGGCTCCGCGTCGCCATGGCCGTTGTAGTAGGAGATGCAGTCGCGCAGCGGTGCCGTGGCGATGTCGGCCTTGCGGCAGTGCTCCGCATACTCCACTTCCGGCGCCTTGTGGACGTCGACCACGTGCGCATTGCGCTCGCGCATCGTTGTCAGCAGCCAGACGATGTAGTCGCCGTGGGCCTCGAGTGCGTCGGTGAAGTTGAAGCTGCCGCCGCCGCCCTGGGGGCCGGAGACGATCAGCAGGTTCGGGAAGCCGTGGCTGTGCAGGCCGAGGAAGGTCTTCGTGCCTTCCTCCTCCCACTTCTGCTTCAGCGTGCGGCCGTCGCGCCCCGTGATCATGTTGAAGGTGGAGGTCGCCATCCACTGGAAGCCGGTGGCGTAGATCAGCACGTCGAGCGGGTACTCCACGCCGTCGTGCACCACGCCGCGCTCGTTGATCTCGCGCACGCCGATGGGCGCCGTGTCCACGAGATGCACATGCGGCAGGTTGAAGGTGGGCAGGTACTCGTCATGGAATGTCGGGCGCTTGCAGCCGTAGGGGTAGAAGGGCTTCAGCGCAGCGGCGGTCTTCGGATCGTGCACGATCGCGTCCACGCGCGCGCGGATCTGTTCCATGATCCGGAAATTGGAATCGAGCTGCTTGTCGAGCATCTCTTCCATCGACAGCGCGCGCTCGTGCTGCTTGCGTTCCTTGAACTCGGCGACCTTGCCGGCGAGGTAGTCGTCGTTCGCCTTGATGGCCGTGCGGCCGGCCGAGATCTTCGAGAAGCGCGCACGCCTCGCTCGCGCCCAACCGGGCTCGTTGGCCCAGGTCTCGATCTCGTCCTGGGTGGTCGCGCGCTGGTCGCGCACGTCCACCGAAGACGGTGTGCGCTGGAACACGTACAGCTCGGAGACGATCTTTGCCAGCTCGGGGATCACCTGTACCGCAGTGGCGCCGGTACCGATGATGCCCACGCGCTTGCCCTTGAGGTCGACGTGGTAGTTCCAGCGTGATGTATGGAAGGCCTCGCCCTGGAACTTGCCCATGCCCTCGATGCGCGCGAGCTTGGGTGTGGTGAGGATGCCGTTGGCGAGCAAGACGAAGCGCGCGCGCATGGAATCGCCGCGATCGGTCTTCACGGTCCAGCGGGCGCTCGCCTCGTCCCACGCCGTCTCCTGCACCGTGGTGTGGAACAGGCAGTGGTCATAGAAGCCGAAGGTCTCCGCCATCTTCTGGCAGTACTCGAGGATCTCGAAGCCGGAGGCGAACTTCATCGTGGGCACGTAGCCCATCTCCTCCAGCATCGGGAAATAGCTGTAGGACTCGACGTCGCAGGCGATGCCCGGGTAGCGGTTCCAGTACCAGGTACCGCCGACATCTCCACCCTTCTCGCAGAAGCGCACGTCGGTGAATCCGGCCGCACGCAGCTTGTGCCACAGCAGCAGGCCCGCGAAGCCGGCACCCACCACGAGGATCTCGCACTCATCGCTGAGCGCCTCCCGCTGCACGGGCTCGGCGGAGTAGACGTCCGCCAGGTACTTCGCGAAGTCACCTTCCATCGCCATGTAGTCGGCGGCGCCGCGGCGCGCTTCCTTGAACTCGCGGTACTTCGCCTGTTCCTCGGCGTTGAAGGTGGCGCCCGGTGGCAGTTCGGGCAGCGTCTTCAGCGATTCGTCGCTGATGATCGAGTAGCCCTTGCCCTGGATGCGGTCCGTGGACTTCGCGGCGCGGGTGGCGAACAGTTTCTGGCCGGTGGCGGCATCGATGCGTACCGGCGCGTGCTTTGGCGAGGGCGCGTTCATCTGCGTGGACATGGTCGGGTTCCCCGGGGCGGCTGGTTGCGTGGTGGAAGCCGGCTGCATGCAGCGTGCGCCGGTTGCCTTCCTGACCACGCGACTCTATGCGAAGGCGATGCGCTGGACGAGGGCGGAAGTCCAGCAGCCCTCGGCAGCCTCAGGGCACGGTCGCCGCGCTCCGGGACCTGCGCGAGGCGTGGTGCGAGGCCAGGTGCGATCAGGCGTCGGCGGCAGAGGATTCCAGTGCCGCGTCCAGGGGCTCGAACAGCGACGGCAGCAGGCCCGCGAGCAGCTGGGCGCGCGTGCCCTTGTCAATCGCGGGCGCCTCGCGCGGCGGCGGTGCGAGCACGAACTCGCGCAGCTTGCCGGCGAGTGCGTCCACGGTGGCCGCGAAGCCGGCATCCGCGCGCGCCAGGGCCGCGAGCCCGTGTTCGCCACGGTAGCCCGCCGTCTGCACGGTGCGCTCGCTGCGCTGGGCGAGCTGGAGCGAGAAGGAGGCGAGGCTGTCGTCGAGCTGCAGGGACTGTGCGCGGCGCAGGGCGGCCGCGTCGTCGCCCTCGATGAAGTCGTTGGCCAGCGCGACCACGTCGCTGGCGAGGGCATCGATCGCGGCACGTTCCGAATCGTCGAGTTCACCTTCGATGGCGATGCTGACGCTGCGCGAGCTGCTGCGTTCCTCGCTGCGTGCGCGCAGGCTGCCTTCCGCAGTGCGCACGTCCAGTCGCGACGAGCTGCTGCTGTCCACGCTATCGAGTCGCACCTGTACCCGATCGCCATCCCGGGTGACCACCTCGAATGCGAGGCTGTTCGCCACGCTGGCGGTGCGGGTGTGAACGCTTGCCGCCGCACCGTCCGGGCGCTCGATGCGCTGGGGAAAGCGGGCACTGCCTGCGTCGAGGCGGGCCCGTGCTGAGTTCGAGAATGCGGCATCCGTGGTGCGCACTTCGGGCGTGGCTCCACCGCGCCCGCCGTGGCCCGCACCACAGTCGCAATGCCCTGTCTTGCCGGCGCCGCTGCCGCGGCCGGACAGCGATGACGCCGAGCGCTCGAAGGCGCTGAAGGCGACCGCGATGCTCATGCGCGGGTAGCCATGCATGCGGGTGCCGACTGGATCACTGTGCTCACGAAGAGGCACTCCCTTGCTGGGTCTGCTGCGTCCATCGCTCGGGCGCCCGGCCTTTCCTTCGGCCGGACGTGCAGACCTGACCCCTGCCTTAACGGCAGCGGCGCGCCGGACTGAAGGGCAATGTCAGTCCCGCAGGCCGCGCAGCAGCACCACGCCGAGGGCGGCGGCGAGCAGCAGCGGGATCGTCTCCAGGGGTGCGGGCAGTGTGCCGGCCGCGTGGCTTGCCTCGGCCATGGCAAGCAGCAGCGTGGCGGAGCCCAGGCTGCGAAGGGTCGCGCGGACGGGATGGCGGCCTGGGCGGGGCGTGTTCGACGGCATGTTCAGCATCGCTGCAGCGGGAGACGCGGCAGCCCGATGGCATTGCGGCGCGGGCCGCGGCTGACTGCCGGGGCAGATGCTACCCAGCGCATGTGACGGTTCCATTGACGCCCATCAAGCGGCCGCCCGGGGCGAGCGCAGTGGCCCTTGCTGCCGCCGCCCGCATGGCGGTGCACATGCGGCTTCGGCATGATCCCGCCCCATCGCCGGCCATGTCGGCACGGCAGACGACAGCGAGACTCGACCATGACCGACGTGAAGCGCTACGAGACCATCGAGATCGAAAAGCGCGGGGCAGTGGACTGGCTCACCCTCAACCGGCCCGAGCACCTGAATTCGATCAACGTGCAGATGGTGACGGACCTGCGCGACTACTTCGGCGCATTGGCCGAGGATCGCGAGACCCGCATCGTGGTCATGCGCGGCGCCGGGCGGGCCTTCTGCGCGGGCCTCGACATCAAGGCCTCGAGCGCCGGCGAGACGGCACAGCCCTACGGCTACGGCTTCGGCTTCCAGGGCTATCTCGCCGAGGTGTACATCCGCATGCGCCGCTGCCCGCAGCCGATCGTGTCGCTGGTGAAGGGCCCGGCTTGTGGTGGCGGCTTCGCCTTCGTGCTCGCGTCCGACATCCGCGTCGCGGGCCAGAGCGCGCGCATGAACGCGGCATTCATCCGCATCGGCCTGTCGGCATGCGACATGGGTGCCAGCTACTTCCTGCCGCGCCTGATCGGCACCTCCATTGCCTCCGAACTGATGCTCACCGGCCGCTTCATCCACGCCGATCGTGCCTACGCCACGGGCCTTGTGTCGGCCGTGGTGCCGGACGACGAGCTGGAGCAGGCCGCACAGGTGTACGTGGACGAGATGCTCGCCACCTCGCCGATGGGCCTGCGCATGACGAAGGAAGGGCTCAACTTCGCGATCGATGCCCAGGGGCTCGAGGCAGCGATGGCCATCGAGAACCGCAACCAGCTGATGTGCTCGCGCACCAACGATGCGAAGGAAGGCATGCGCGCCTTCATCGAGAAGCGCACGCCGGTGTACACGGGTACGTGACCGACCCATTCGCAATGCGATGCCGGCGAGCGCGGCGACCTGGAGTGACTCATGGGAAGGGATGATCTGCTGCCGCCGATGCCGGACGGGCTCACGCCGGATTGGCTCACCGACGCGCTGAGAACTGCAGGACTGCTGCGCGACGGCACGCGCATCGTCGCCGTGCAGCAGACACAGGTCGGCGAAGGCGCGGGCATGATGTCCGAGCTCGCGCGGCTGCATCTCACCTATGCGGGTGGCGGCGCAGGCCTGCCCGCCACGCTCGTGGCCAAGTTCCCCTCGCGCAACGAGAACAACCGGGAAGTGGCGATGGCCTACCGGCTGTACGAGCGCGAGACACGCTACTTCGCCGAGCTGGCACCGCGCAGCACCGCTCCGTCACCGAGGATCTGGGTGAACAGGCTGCACGGCGCGAACTTCGTGATCCTCATGGAAGACATGGCCGACTATCGCGTGGGCGACCAGGCGTCTGGTGCGGACTTGCGGGACAGCGAGCTGATGGTCGACGCACTGGCGCGCCTGCACGCCAGCTTCTGGAACAACGTGGACGACCTCGACTGGGTGCCGCGCATTGCCGGCAGCTATCACGCCGCAAACATGCAGGCGCTGGCGACGAGCGGCTGGCCGAACATGGCGCGGCTGTTCGAGGGCTATCTCGATGCAACGATCGCCGCACGGGGCGATGACTTCTTGGCTGCGCTGCCGCGGTTGCAGGAGATCGTGAACTCGCCGCCCACCACGCTGCTGCACGGCGACTTCCGGATGGAGAACGTGTTCTTCGGCACGCGCGCCGAACACCATCCCGCGGTGGTCATCGACTGGCAGGGGCCGCTGCTCGGCCGCGGTGTGGTGGACGTTGGCCTGCTGCTCGGGCAGAGCACGCGGCACGAGGTGCGCGTGGCGAACGAGCGACAGCTGGTGCGTCGCTATGCGGACGGGCTGGCCAGCCACGGCGTGCGCGATTACGACGCCGACCTGGCCTGGCAGCACTATCGTCAGGCCCAGCTCTACAACTGGGCCTATGTGGCGGTGGTTGCAGGCACGCTCGACCCCAGCAACGCGCGCGGCTTCGCGTGGATGTCGCAGATGGTCGCGCGCCACTCCGCGACGACCATGGAACTCGGCCTCCTCTCGATGCTGGACGCGCCAGACTGACGGCGGCGCCGCCGGTGCCGCGCCTGGTCCCGAACTGATCGATTCGTTGCAGCGAATCGATCAGCGCATCCTCAAAAGAACACGTAGGAGCGCACGACGACGTTCTTGCGGCACGGGGCATCCTCAGGTGCGTTCGGATCGATGCACGCGGAGTGGAACGACCAGCGCGACACCGAGCCGTCAGTGACCGAGTCGTAGCACTTCAGCATCGACACTTCCGTGGGCGTCTGGTTGGGGAACCAGTACCACTCATGGCCAGGACGATGGGTGAAGCGCGTGGTCTCGCCCACACGGTCATCGTAGATGCGGTAGTTCGTGATGTAGGGCTGGTCCGCGAACGACGGCCATGCACACAGCACGAACGGGTTCTGGCGCACGGTCTCCATCGGCTTCGCGAGGTTGATGGACATGAAGCGGCGCGACATCTTCGCGTCTGCCTCGGCCTCGGTGTAGTTCTGCTCGCGCCCGAAGTTGCGCAGGTTGCGCGTGAGCAGCTCGCGGCAGCGCACGCGGCCGCTGTTGTCGTTCAGGTCGTTGTGCACGAGGTAGGCGTAGTTGGCGTTGACGCCGGGATTCCTGTTCGCCTGATCCTCGGTGCGATCGCCCTGATAGTCCTTGTCGAACACGTCGTGGTTGTACACCAGCGCGTCGGTGGCACCGGGAAAGAACTCGAGCAGCAGCTTCTCGATCTCGGCGTAGAACACCCGCTCGACCTCGTGCGGGTCGTAGAAGTTCGTGCACTTCGACTCGCAGTGCGCCAGCGACACGCCCAGCCGGTCCATGCACTCGGCGCTGGTGGGCGACAGCCCGGGGTGGTACTCGCCGATGCGCCGGGCATCGCGCAGCACCTTCGGGAAGTACAGCGCACGCCGGCCGACATCGCGCTCGTCCTTGCGCAGCGCCTGCTGGTCGGCCTCGCGCGTCGGGTCCTTCCACAACGCATTGGACGAGACGATCGAGTACGAGGGCGCCTCGTGGATGCTGTAGCGCAGGGGCAGGGCAACGCCACCCTCCGGCGCCTCGATGCCGTTGGCGCGGATGTACTCGACGCATTCCGCGTTGGTGCGGAAGCCGAGACCCCAGGGTGTCTCGATCGGTCCGGGCGGCGCGTTGTCCAGCATGTCGTTCACCGCCTGGCCGCTGCCTTCGGCAAGCATGCGCAGGGCATCGGCCGTGGCGACGGTGGTGCCCGCATCGCCATCCTGGTCGAACGCCATGTAGGAGAGGCCGCCGTTCGCCGCGACGGGGGTGGGCTGGCCCTTCGTGAGCTCGAGCGTGGGCACGTAGGGCGAGTGCGCGCTGCGGGCGGCCGTGGTGGTTCGGCTCGTCGCTTCCTGGTTCATGGCATGCCTCCGGATGGGGGTTCGATGGGCGCCGCTCGATGCTTGCCCTGCGCACTGGAGGGCGCACTGAGGGGCGCATGGAACGGCGCGCAGGCGGGCATTGAATGTCGGCCGGCCTTGCGGTGACAAGTGTTGCGGTGACAAGTGGCGTGGTGTGTCCCCGGTGCCGGGGCGAAGGGCGTCCGGGCTGGTCCGGCGGCTAACCCCGCCCGCTGCGCAACACCCGCCCGGCGTGCTCGCCGGTGTGCTCGTCGTCGCGCAGGATCACGCGGCCATTGCACAGCGTGGCCACGTAGCCGTGGGCGCGCTGCTGGAAGTGTGGCGCGCCACCAGGAAACTGGTGCGTGATGTAGGGCTGGCGTTCTGCGAGCCGACCCATGTCGATCACGTTGATGTCGGCACGCAGGCCGACCGCCAGACGACCGCGATCCTGCAGCCCGAGCACGCGTGCCGGCTCACCGGTGATGCGCCGCACGGCGTCCTCGAGGGTGTAGAGCTTCGCATCGCGATACCAGTGCGACAGGATGAAGGTAGCCCAGCCCGAGTCGCAGCCCTGGCTCACGTGCGCGCCGGCATCGCCGAGTCCAGGCAGTGCCCAGTCGGTGCTGATCACGCGTTGCACGTGCTCGAGGTTGACGTTGAAGTCGCGCAGGTGGAAGAGCATGCGGCCGCGTGACTCGAGCGAGAGCCGCAGCCAGGTTGCAACGTAATGCTCGCCGGCTTCCGTCGCGAGGTCGGCGAGGCTGCCGTACCGGCCCGTGGTGTAGACGGGCCGATCCTCGAGCCCCATCGGGTAGGTGCGCTTCGCGCGTTTCGCGATGAGTTCGTGCTGGGGATGTTCCTGTACTTCCTGCACGAGTCGCGTCCGCAGGTCCGCATCCTCGATCGCCTGCAGGCGGGCCTCGAAGGGCAGCGCGCGAAGTGCATCCCACGCCGGCGTGCGCCAGAAGTTGTCGGTGAAGAGGCCGCCAACACCGCCCGCACCCCGTGGCGCAGCCACAGCCGTGATGTCCACGCCCTGCTGGCGCAGGCGGCGCACGTGCTCATCGAACGCGGCCGCGTGTTCGGTGATGGCGCTGAACAGGATGCGCGCGCTCTTTCCTTCCTCGCCCATGAGCGACATCTCGTCGTCGATGGCCTGGAAGTTGGGAACCGTCTGCATCAGGCCGTCCTCGGCGCCGACGGCGCGCGCGATCGCGATCACTTCCTCGTGGCTCGCGAAGGTGCCCGGTATCGGGCGGCGATCGGGCAGCACATGCCCGGGCATGCGGTTCACGGAGAAGCCGAACGCGCCCTCGCGCACGGAGCGGCCCGCCAGGGCGGCAATCTGGGCGATCTCGTCGGGCGTTGCCTGCTCCTCGATCGCGCGCTCGCCCATCACGTAGAAGCGGGTGGCGCTGTGGCCCACGAGGCCCGCCACGTTGATCATCGGGCCGAGGCGTTCGAGGGACGCGAGGTAGTCACCGTAGAACTCCCAGTCCCAGGGCAGGCCGGTAAGGATCGCGTGGCGCGGGATGTCCTCCACCGTTTCCATCATGCCGGCGAGGAATTCGCGGTCTGCCGGTTTGCAGGGCGCGAAGGTCACGCCGCAGTTGCCCAGCAGCGCCGTCGTGACGCCGTGCCATGTGACGGAGGTCATGGCCGTGTCCCAGCCGATCTGCGCATCGAGATGCGTATGCAGGTCGACGAACCCCGGCGTCACGACCATGCCGTCGGCATGAATCTCCTCGCGAGCCTGGCCGGAGACCTCCCCGATGGCAGTGATCGTGTCGCCATCGATGGCGATGTCGCCTTTGTGGGCCGGGCGGCCGGTGCCGTCCACGATGAGCCCGCGGCGGATGACGATGTCGTGTTGCATGCGATGATGTTCCTGATGTCTCGGTTCTGGCTTGGGCAAGTGCCTTCGCGTCGGATATGGGCTGTCGGCGCGCGTGTGCGGAAGCGTTGATCGGCACCAGAGTCCCATTGGCGGTGGTCGGCATCCCACGCGTCAAGCCGGGAAGCACTCCAGGCCCCATCATGACTCGGGAGCAGCCGTGGCCGCTGGAGTTCGACATCGCTTGCCGCGCCAGAGTGCGTTCAACGACCTTCCGGATCAAGCTTCGCGAGCTGCGCCCTTTGCGCGCGGGTGAGGTTCGCATGCACCAGAGCATAGGACTCATCGATCAACTGCCTGATCAGCTTCGCGGGCACATCGGCGCACAGGCTCACGCTGATCCAGAAGCGCGCATCCAGGTGCGAGCGATGGCCGATGCCTTCGTAGTGGTCGCGTAGCGCTGTGGCTCGCGTTTCCTCGCACTTCAGGATGATGCCTGGCGAGCGAACGCGAGCACCGCGAACATCTTGCCCGCGACCTTGTAGGTGCACGAGACGGGCATGGCGCTGCGACCGAGGTAGATTTCCTTTTCTGTCGCCCCGGGTTTGCCGAGCAGCAGGTCTTGCGCTGTCTCCAGTGTCATTGCTTCGGGCATGTGCACTCCCCGGTGACAACGCGGTCGTGCCGTCGTGCCGCGTCATTGAGGTCATGGCCGGGTTCCGGCCGATCTGCGCATCGAGATGCGGTTGCAGGTCGAAGCCGCCCCTGGCAGAGGCTAGCTAGTCGCCGGCAGCCGCGCCAGTGCTCCTGCCCCCGGCTTGTCTGCGGTGAAGTGGCCATGCTTCGATGTGGCACAGCCGAAGGGTTCGACATCTTGCGTGGAGTTCAAGGGATGGTGCTGTCGCGCGCGCACGTTTCGCTTGGCCTGCTGGTGCTTGCCGCGTGGCTTGTCCTGCCGGCGGCCACGGAGGGTCTGGTGCCTGACCCGCCATCGCCGGAAGTTATCAGAGCGTTGCCACATGAGCGGTGGGTGCCATTTGCGCGAGCGCACACCCTGCTACCGCGCGGATTGCGCGCGTGATCGCCTATCTACGAACTGGCGAGCTGGCCCGTGCCCGCGCGGGCTTCGCGCAGCTCGCGTCATGGATCGAAACAGCCCATGCGGCACCGAACCCCATCGCGATCAAGCAGGCGCTCGCGCTCGAAGGATGGATTGCACCGACGGTGCGGCCATCGCTCGTGGCCTGTACGACGGATGTTCGAACGCGGGTGGCAGCTTGCGTCGCTGCATTTCGCGCGGGTGCCGTGCAACTCCGGCACCCGGACCCAACCACCTACAAGATGAAGTCGCTCGCCTGCATGCTGGTCGCGCCCACGAGCCGCACATCGATCGCGAAGTCCGCGACCGCATCGCCGTTGACGTCGGCTTGCACGAGGAAGCCCGACGCGGTCATCCCCGAGGTGAGCTGGCCAGCGACACCCGTAAAGCTCGCGACGAACACGAACGCACCGTTGCCGCCGAGGATGGTGTTCGCGTCGATTGCCGAGAGGTCGATTTTGTCGCCTTCGGCGCGGTTGAAGTCGCGGACGCGGTCGAAGTCGAGCGTGTCCGACTCGGCGACTTGGTAGTAGCGGAAGGTGTCGGCGCCTTTGCCGCCCGTGAGGTCGTCGCGGCCGGTCCCGCCGACGAGCACGTCGTTACCGTCGCCGCCAGTCAAGGTGTCGTCGTCGGCACCGCCGAACAGCGCGTCGTTGCCGGCGAGACCACTGATCTCGTCGTCGCCACCGAGGCCGTAGATGTGATCGGCATTCGGCGTGCCGGTGAGGATGTCGTCGTCTTCCGTGCCGATGATCGCACCCGGCGGCGGTGGCGGCGGAGTGACGATCACGACGGGTTCGTTGGCACCGACGATGCTTACGGTGACGCTCGCCGTAGACAGCGCTCCTGCGCTATCGCGTACGGTGTAGGTGAACGCCTCCGTCGCGGATTGGGATGTCTGAAGCAGCTGATGCGCCGCACCCACGGTGAACACAAGCGCGCCACCGCCGGCTTCGATTGCCACGCTGCTGGTCGATGGCGAGGTCACGCTGACGATCGTCAGTGTGTCGCCTGCGTCCACGTCGGCATCGTTGCCGAGCACGGTGAGTCGCGTGGGCGCCGCGTCTTCGGACAGGCTGTAGCTATTCGCATTGGCGATCGGCGCGTCGTTCACGCCGGTGATCGTCACGTTGACGAGGGCGGTTGCAGTGGCACCGTGGGGATCGGAGACGCTATAGGTAAACGCGTCGTAAGCGACCTGACCTGCGCGTAGCGCTTGATGCGCGTTGCCTGGCGTGTAGGTCAGTTGGTTGCCTACGCGCCCGACGCTGCCGACCGCTCCGGTGGTGTCGACGTCCGCCAACGCGAGCCCTTCGTCATCCGGATCGTTGTCGTTGCCGAGCACGTCGATCGTGATTGCCGTGTCTTCGTTGGTCGTCGCGCTGTCGCCCGCCGCGATCGGCGCGAGGTTGGTGCCCGTGAGTGTGATCACGGCACGCGCGGTGGCAGTGGCACCCGCCACGTCACGAACCGTGTAGCCAAAGGATGTCGTCAGCTGCTCTCCAGGCGCGAGTGCGGCTGCCTCCGTAGGCGCGCTATAACGCAGCGCGGTTCCGTTCGCATCGATGCTCAACGCGCCAGCGAGGCCGGTGGTGTCGATTGCTGCAATCGAGATCACATCGCCGGCGTCGATGTCGCTGTCGTTGTCGAGCACGCGAATCAACGCGTCGCGCGCGTCTTCGGCGAGGCTCGCTGTGTCGTCGAGCGCGATCGGCGCGTCGTTAGCGCCCACCACGGTGAGCGTGACGGTCGCGCTCGAACGCAGGCCTGCGCTATCCGCGATCGTATAGCCCACGCGATCCGTCGTGCTCGTGCCTGCCGCGAGCGAGTCGAACGCGTCGCCCGGAATGTAGTGCAACGCGCCACCAACGAGGCTCGCTTGTCCTCGCGTCGTGCTCGTGTTCAGTGCAACGACCGACAGCGAGTCACCCGCAGCGAGATCGGGATCTGTGTCGTTCGCCAGCACACTGACGTTGGTGCTGTCGTCTTCGCCAACGGTCGCGCTGTCGTTCACGGCGGTTGGCCCGCGATTCACGCCACGCACCGTGACGGTGACGCCAGCGGTCGAGGTCGCACCCGCGCCATCGCGCATCGTGTACGTGAAGGTTTCGGTGGCCGTCGCGTCGAACGCAAGGTCTGCGAGCGTGCCGCCAACGGCGTAGACGAGGCGCGCGCCATCCGGGGTGATGGTCACGCTGCCTTGCAGACCTGCCGTGTCGATCGAGACAATCGTCTTGGTATCGGGCACGTCGACAGGCGTCGGGTCCCAGCCGCCGAACTCGTCGACCGGCACGGTGACGGGGTCGTTGCGCGTGTCCGGGTCCGTGTCGTTGGCGAGTACGTCGATAGTGATCGGCGGCGCGGTGGTGGTTGTCGTTGCGCTGTCTGCGACTGCGACGGGCGCGTCGTTGGCGCCCGTCACCGTGACTACGACTTCGCCCACCGAGGTCGTGCCATCCAACCCGAGAATGAAGTACTTGAATGTATCGATGCCGGTTTCACCGGCGTTCAAGCTCTGATGCGGCGTATAGAGAATGCCCTGGCCATCGGGCGCAATCACCGCGTTGCCGAGCAGCCGCGGGAAGCCCGGAAAGAACGAGCCCACACCCACACCGTAGATGATGATCAGCGTGATGCCACCCAACGCGCCCGCGCCATCGATACCGGTAATCGTCAGTGGGCCGCCGGGGTAGAGATCGCCGCGGACGTCGTTATCGAGCACGTTGATGCGGATCGGACCCCCATCTTCGTGCGCGAATGCCGTGTCGTTCATGGCGCGTACGGGGTCGGTGACGCCGTTGATCGTCAGCGTCACTGTCGCTGTCGACTGCACGCCGGCGCCATCGACCATCGTGTAGCTGAACTGCTCCGTCGCGGTTTGGCCCGTGAGCAAGGACTGGAAGTGATTGCCCGGTGCGTACGCGAGTGTCGAGCCGTTGGTAGAAACGGCCACGGTGCCACGCAGCCCTGTCGCATCGACCGAAAGGATGCGCTTCGTGTCGCCCACGTCCGAATCGGTGTCGTTCGCTAGCGCCGAAACGCTGATCGCGCTGGTGTCTTCCGTCAGGGATGCGACATCGTTTCTCGCAACTGGCGCGTCGTTGGCACCGACCACCGTGACGGTCACGCTCGTGGTTGCCTGCGCGCCGGAGCGATCGGCGATGCGGTAGGTCAAGGTATCCGTGCCGGTTTGTCCTGCGCGTAGCGATTGGAATGGCGTGTAGTTGATGCCGCTGCCGCCGGCCGCGATCATTGCACCACCCTTCAGCCCAGTCGTGGTCAATCCGATCACGCTGCGCGTGTCGCCGATGTCGACGTCCGTATCGTTGGCGAGCACGCCGATGAGGTTCGTTAGCGAGTCTTCGCCAATCGTGATCGCGTCGGCACGGGCGACGGGTGCATCGTTGATGCCGGTCACCGTGACGGTGACGCGCGCGGTGGAGGTCGCGCCGCCACTGTCGGCGACGGTGTAGCCGAAGGAGTCAGTGGTGATCGTGCCCGCGGCAAGCGAATCGAATGCAGTGCCCGCCTGGTAGGTCACGGCACCGTTGCCCGCAGCGATCGCGATCGTGCCGCGTGCGCCAGCGCTGTCGAGCGCGAGCACGCGCTTGGTATCGCCGACATCCGGATCGAGGTCGTTAGCGAGTACGGCGATCGTGATTGCCGCAGCGTTCTCGGTGGTGCTCGCGCTATCCGCCAGCGCGGTCGGCGCGAAGTTGCCACCGCGGATCGTCACTGTGACCGTGCTGCGTGATGTCAGGCCGGTACTGTCGGCAATCGTGTAGTCGAAGCTATCGGTCGCCGTTGCGCCAGCTGCTAGGTTCGCGTGAGCGGCGCCCGGCGTGTAGAGCACGGACCTGCCATCGGCAGCGATTGCAACACGGCCCGCCGTCGTGCCCGTGTGCAGGGCGATTACCGTGCGGGTATCGCCGGCGTCCGGGTCGGTGTCGTTGGCCAGTACGTCGACGCGCGTCGGCGCGGCGTTCTGGGCCAGGGTGAGCAGATCGGCCCGGGCCTCTGGTGCGTCGCTCACGCCCACGACGCGCATCGTTAGGATCGACGTCGAGGTTGCGCCGGCAGCATCCGCGATGACGTAGGCAGCGGAGTCGGTAGCGACTTCCCCGGCGCGTAGGTAGCCGAATGCACTGCCCGGCGAGTAGTGAATGCCACTGCCATCGGGGGCGATGGTCATGCTGCCGCGCAGTGCCGGTGTGCCCGGCACCCAGATTCCGACGCCCACCCCGTAGGTCATGATCAATTCGATGTGGCCAGGGCTGCCGCGGCCGTCGACGACGACGACACGATTCGCGCTACCTGCGCCGCCATCGGCGTCGGTGTCGTTGGCAAGAACGTTGACGAACGCGCTACCGGCGTTGGCGGCGACGTCCATCGTGTCGGGGTTCGCCACTGGCGCGACGTTAGGCGCCGGTCCGAGGTTGACCTGCAGATCGCGGAACTGCAGCACTTCGATGCTGCGCAGGATGTCGACGCCGTCGTTGCCGTTAGCGATCGCATCGTGGTCAGTGACAGTCAGGCTGCCATCGGCGTTGCCGACGATGCCGTAGGTGGCGCGATTGCCCGCGAACACGGCGGTGTCGGTGCCGGTGCCGCCTTCGAGACGGTCGTTGCCCAGGCCGCCGTCGAGTCGATCGTTGCCGATGCCACCGTCGAGGCTGTCGTTGCCGCCGAGACCCATGAGTAGGTCGTTGCCACCGCCGCCCGTGAGGACGTTGGTGCCGGCATCCGCTGTGGTACTCGCGGTGCCGTCACCGATGAGGGCGCGTGAGCCGTCCGCAAAGAGGAAGTTGCTGCTGGCGAAGCTCGCGATGTTCGTTACGCCTGTGAGCGTCACGAACTCGCTGCCGAGGCTCACGATCGTGTTGGTGCCTGGCTGGATACGCAGGTCGGCGGCGCTGCCGTAGTCGAAGCGGAGCACGTCGAGGGTTGGCGCGAACCGGACGGTCGTGCCCTTTACCAGCGAGAACAGGAACGTGGCCATTGCGGATTCCCTGAGTTGAATCGGGTGGGTTCGGGCGATTCGCGAGACCGCGCGTCGCCAGTGCGGCTGGGTGAGCTGCCGCATGGACGGAGGGAGGTGCCGGGATCGCCTGAGGGGGCTGTAGAAGAGTCTTTAGTTCTTATATGTGACGTTCATGACCAAATGTAGTCATTGACCCACAGGTCGGTCAACCGCGAATTCATGACAGGCGTAGCGTTGGGGAGGCAAGTCAGCTCGGGGGGATAGGTGGATCAACCCGCATTTCTGCCGCGGTCGGCAAGTACGGCCGGGAGGGTGCGGATTCAGGACGAGGCGCGGGTAGTTGCAGCTGTAGAGATCGCTGCCAGGGAGCGGAGTGGTCGACGCACGTTGGCGCGGGTGGTGTGCGCGCATCGCGTGCTGATCGGCCACGGGCTTGCGCGCCGGTCGGCTGAGGCCGTCAGCCGGCGAGCGTGAATTGGGCGTGGGTGCCGGGGAGGGTGGTGTCAGGTAGCCCGCCGCAGGGAGGTGCGCGCGACTGCACGTGAAGCAGGATTTTACGGATCACCGCGGGTTCAGTGACATCCGTAGGCGGCCCCCCGCAGGCGGCCCCCCGCAGGCGGTCCCCCGCGATCCATCGCAGTCGGCCGTCGCCGTCGGGGCAGATGGTGATGTCGATCTCGAACACACGGCGCACTTGGCCGTCACACGGCTCGGCCCAGGTCATGGGCGCGAGGGGCAGGCCGTCGTCGTTCAGCGCCGACGGGTTTGGTGGCGAGGACGCCTCTGACACCTTGCACTGCTGGCGCTTTCGGGTGGCAGCGCCTGGGGGTGACGGGCCGACGCGTGCGCAGCAAGCCGGCGCAATCGACAGGTGGGCGCGAACACCCCCCACGCCAGGAAGGGGGTATCGGGTGAGGTGCGCGCGCGGTCGGGGCACGAGCGCGGCGAGGCGTGCGAGGGCGATCGCATGGCGTGCCCCTATTCGCGAAGGGAGGACGGGCGAGGCGCTCGAGCTTGTTGCGCTGAACGGCCGTGCACGCGACTGCTGCCTCCCCGAATGAAGGAGGGGAGTGAGAAGCCCTGCAGATCTGCGGTCAGCCCGTCTGCAAGCGGCTTCGGCGTGGCGCGCACTTCGCGGCGCGAGTCGCAGCAACGCGCGGATGGCAGACGAGGTACCCGCTCGGGCGCGCAGCTCCAGC
>SXGT01697043.1_pt1 | contig 33024 bp, 19 predicted proteins | sample 3176221 | NCBI WGS metagenome assembly SXGT01 (sample SAMN11356862, study PRJNA531348) | freshwater metagenome | isolation source: freshwater sample F1-120 | place: China: Fuxian Lake, Yuxi | collected 2017-12-25
CGGGAAATCGACACTGCTGCGGATGATCGCCGGATTGGTCTCGCCGACCGGCGGCAAGTTGCGAGTGAGCGCCGCCGCGTCCCCTCTCCCTTCGGGAGAGGGTGGCCGAAGGCCGGGTGAGGGACGGCAGGCGTTGGACTCTCAACACAAAGATTCGGCAGCGCGAAAAACGGATTTGCAAAGTGAGGGTCGAACTCATCGAGTCCCGCACCCTAACCCGCTCCCAGAGGGAGAGGGGCCAGCGGCAGGCGATCCTCGCGTCGCGTTCGTCTTTCAAGACTCCAACCTGCTGCCGTGGCGGAGTGTGTTCGACAACATCCGGCTGCCGCTGGAACTGCGCGGCGCGGCGTTCGCCGAGCAGAAAGTGGCCGTCGATAGCAGCCTCAAGTTGATCGGCCTCAAGCCGGACGATGCGGTCAAGCGACCACGAATGCTCTCTGGCGGAATGCGGATGCGCGTGTCGCTAGCGCGAGCGTTGGTGACTCAGCCGGAGCTGCTGCTGCTCGACGAACCGTTTGAGGCGCTCGACGATTTGCTGCGGCAACAGCTCAACGAAGAGCTGCTGCGCATTTGGACCGAGCAGCGTTGGACCGGAATCTTCGTGACGCACAACGTGGCCGAGGCGGTATTCCTCAGCCAACGGGTGCTGGTGATGAGCAAGTCGCCTGGCACGATCGTCGCCGACATCGCCGTGCCCTTCGTGCATCCGCGCGATGCGGAACTCCGCTCGACGCCGGAGTTCGCGAAGCTGACCGGCGAAGTGAGCCGTCAATTGCGGGAGGCCGCGCGATGAAGCGTATCGTCAAAGCCGCATTGCCTCCGGCGGTGTTGTTCGTCGTTGTGATTTTGACGTGGCACTACACGGTCGTCGGATTCGGCATCAAAGCGTTCTTGGTCCCGAAGCCGTTTGGAGTGCTGCAGGCGGCTGTCGAGATCCGCTCGGAACTGCGCACCGCGATCGGGCTGACGGCAGCCGCCGCACTGTGCGGGTTCGTGAGCAGTTTGTTGATCGGCTCACTGACCGCTTGTGTGTTCTCGCAGTCGCGGATGATTCGAAGTAGCTGTTACCCGTACGCGATTTTTTTGCAGACGGTTCCGATCGTCGCGGTGGCTCCGATCATCGTCGTCTGGTTCGGAGCCGGTTTTCACAGCATCGTGCTGGTGTCGTTCATGATCAGCCTGTTTCCCATCGTCACCAACGTGACGGCTGGGAGGTTGGCGGTCGATCCGGATCTGCTCGACTTGTTTCGGCTGTATCGAGCGTCGCGTTGGCAGGTGTTGTGGAAGTTGCGACTGCCACACTCGGTGCCGTTTTTGGTTGCGGGGGCGCGGACATCGAGCGGCATGGCGGTCGTCGGCGCGATCGTGGGCGAATTCTTCGCAGGCAACTTGGCCAAACGTCACGGGCTAGGCTACGTGATCCTGCAAGGTCAGCAGTTCAACACGGCGAAGCTCTTTGCGGCAGTGATCGCTTCGACGCTCTTGGGCATTGCGATCTTCGGAGCCTCCACGCTGGTCGGTTTGACGGTCCTCAGGCGGTGGTCTGACCCGAAAAGTCGCGGTCACTCGGGAGCATGACGCGGATCTTCTCACTCCAATTTACGTACTCGGCACAGCTTGCCTGACCGGTTGTTCGGCTCGCGCGGGGTGGCGAATTCTGCATGAAGCCGCGTGGTTCGCATGGTCGAAAGGCGATGATTGCCCCTACTTCCCAACGCCACTAAACTGCCCGGCCGTCTCGACACCTGTGCGGTTGTTTTCGTCGTGGAGTCTGCGTTGCGAGCCATCATCAGCGACATTCACGGAAATCTCGAAGCCCTCGATGCGGTCCTCGCGGACATCCAGTCGCAGGGCATCAAAGAGATTTATTGCCTGGGTGACATCGTTGGCTACGGCCCGAACCCGCGCGAGTGCATCGACCGAGTGATGAGCTGCGATCTCGTCATCCTCGGCAATCACGATCAGGGGGCGTTGTTCGATCCGGAGGGCTTCAATGCCGGTGCCGAACGGGCAATCTTCTGGACTCGACAGCAACTTGAAACCGGCGAGAACAGCGAACGCCGCTGGGAATTTCTCTGTGAACTGCCCCGCATCCGCCGCGAGCCGGGTTTGCTGTTCGTGCATGGCTCGGCCCGCAACCCCCTCAACGAGTACGTCTTCCCGGAAGACATCTACAATCAACGCAAGATGGAACGCATCTTCGGCTTGGTCGAGCGGTGGTGCTTCCAGGGGCACACGCACATCCCCGGCATCTTCACCGAGGATTTGAATTTTTTGTCCCCCGAAGAAGTCAATTTCGAGTACCGGCTGACGAATCAGAAACACCTCGTCAACGTCGGCTCGGTCGGACAACCACGAAACGGCGTGCCCGATTCGTCGTATGTGGTGCTCGACGGCGACAAGCTGACTTATCGCCGAGTGAAGTACGACGTCGATACGACGGTCAAGAAAATCTACGACATCCCGGAACTCGACAACTTCCTCGGCGACCGTCTGCGTGACGGTCGCTAGGTCGATCGGTGAATCGGGAATACGATGAGGGGTGCGTCCACGCACCCTTTTGTTTTTTAATTGAAGCCCCCTACAAGTAACCCGAAGCGTTAGCGAGGGCGGACGCTCGAATCGACAATGATTTGAAATTGAAGGTTTTGCGAAGCGTTCGTCCTCGCTGACACTTCGGGTTATTTTGAGAGACATCAGAATCTGACATGGACCAACAACGCCGCCTGCTGACTTTCACCGTTCTCTCGTTCCTCATTCTGTTCGGCTGGATGAGCGTCGGGCCGAAGTTGTTTCCGGGGATGTTCCCTCCGGTCAAGCCGAACAAAAATCTCGATCCAAAACCGAATGATGTTGTCGCCGAGGACAAGGGCGCGGACGAGAAAAAAGCGGACAAGGGGAACAAGGAGGACAAGCCGGATGCGGAAGTCGTCGCCGTCGCTGAAGCCAAGTTGCCCGATCATCCCACGAAGACCGTCGCGATTGGCTCGGACGATCCGAAGACCGGATTCGGTTTGAAGGTCACGCTCAGCAGTGTCGGCGCGGGGATCGTCTCCGCCGAACTGAACGATCTGCGTTACAAGGCACTCAAAGCATTCCAGCCCGGTGCCGCTGTGCCGCAACTCAGCCTGCTCGGCAATGATTTGACCAACAAGCTGCAACCGCTGAAGACCGCTCCGCCGGTGACGGGGCAGCTCGCGATTGACGACATCGACAAGAAATTGAGGAAGCTCGATGCCGACGCCAACCTCGCACGGCTGAACTGGGAAGTCGTCGCCGAAGACGTCGAAGTCGCCGCCGAAGCGAAGGGAGTTCCGAAGAGCGTCACGTTTGGCTTCAAGACCCCGGATGGCGTCTGGGAACTCCGCAAGAAATATGAAGTCCGCCGTTGGGAGAAGGCCGACGCGAATCGCGATGAAGGTCCGACGGGCTATCAACTCGCGGTGCAGTTGAGCTTCAAGAATCTCTCTTCGAAGGAACTGACCGTCGTCTACGATCTGCAAGGCCCGGCCGGCTTGCCGTTGGAAAACGCAGAGAACGCCAGCAAGTTTCGCGACGTGAAGTTCGGAATTCGCGAACAGGACGGCAGCCTCACCACAAACGCGGTGACTTCAGCCGCCATCGTCAAAGAACTCGACAACGGCAAGATCCAAGAACTGAAAGCCGGCAACCGCACGTTCCAGTACATCGGATTGGACACACAGTATTTCACCGCGTTGGTCCTGCCGCAGGATGCCGCTCAGAAGCATGCGAGTTATCTCGACTTCGCCAAGCCGCAGGTCGTCCAGAAGGACGCCGCTCAGCCCGCTTGGAGCGAAGTCAGCGTGCAACTCCGTTCGGTCGAGCACACTGTGCCGGCCGAAGACGAGATCACTCACGACTACGACTTCTACCTCGGTCCCAAGCGTGTCGCGCTGCTGACTCCGCTCGGTGCGGAGAAGGTCATCGAGTTCAGCGGATTCCTGTTTATTCCGGCGTCGCTGGTGGCCGTCATCGCGAATGGTCTGCTGTGGGTACTCAACACGTTTCACGGATTCGGCCTGCCGTTCGGTATCTGCATCATGTTGCTGACGGTGCTGGTCCGCAGTTGCATGTTCCCCATCAGCCGCAAGCAGGCGATCAACGCCAAGCGAATGAAAGAAGTGCAACCGCGAATCGCCGAGTTGAAAGCGAAGTACGCCGACGACAAGCAAAAATTCGCCGAAGAGCAAATGAAGTTGTTCGCCGAGACCGGCTTCAATCCGCTGAGCGGCTGCCTACCGGTGCTGATGCAACTGCCGATCTTCATCGGCCTGTATCAGGCGTTGAGCACGTCGGTGGATCTGCGCCGCGCCCCGTTCTTGTGGTTCGACAACCTCGCCGCACCGGATGCGCTCTTCCTGCTGCCGATGAAACTGCCGTTCCTCGGTAACTGGTTCAATCTGTTGCCGATCATCACGACCAGCCTGTTCCTGTTCCAGCAAAAGATGTTCATGCCGCCGCCGACCGACGAGCAAACTCGGATGCAGGCGAAGATGTTCTTCTGGATGACGTTGATGATGGGTTTCATGTTCTACCACGTCCCAGCCGGGTTGTGCGTGTACTTCATCGCGTCGAGCGTGTGGAGCATGGGCGAACGCAAAATTTTGGATCGCGCGGTTCCGACCCCTCCACCGGCCACCGAAACTACGCTCGGCGTACGCCCGAACGACGGCCCCAAGCCACCAGCCAACAACTTCTGGAGCCGCATGAAAGACAAGCTTGAAGAAATGGGCGAGATGCAGGACGTCAACGGCGTCCCGGTCAGTGGGCAGAAACGGCAACGGGACAAAGACAAGCGCAAGTCGCGCCCGTGAGGTGATTGGCTCATGAACCATCCCGCATCGAAGTCGCGACTGTCGCTGCACTGGCAGATCCTGATCGGACTGCTGATCGGTGCAACGTTTGGCTTGATCGCGAGACAAGTCTGGCCGGCGGTCGCGGGGAAGATGGACCCGACACTGGAATGGCTGACGAAGAATGTCGCCGAATCGCTCGGCCAGATTTTCTTGCGACTGATCTTCATGGTCGTCGTGCCGTTGGTGTTCTCGGCGTTGACGCTCGGAGTCGCCGGGATTGGCGATGTACGGCGGCTCGGAAAACTCGGTGTGCGGACGCTGGTGATGACGTTGGTGCTGTCGTCCGCGTCAGTCGCAATCGGCCTGGGGATGGCGAACCTCGTGCAGCCGGGGGCTCGCCTGCCGGAGGAGAAGCGGATCGAACTGCGGGCGAAGTACGCCGACCAATCTCAAGACGCGGTCAAGAAGGCGGCGGACGCGAAGACGGTTCGTGACTCGCTGCTGGACATCATCCCGCGCAATCCGTTGCAAGAGATGGTCGGTGCGTTGGACGGCAGTTCGCCGGGTGGCGGAATGCTCGCGGTAATGTTCTTCGCGTTGGTCTGCGGTGTGGCGATTTCAATCTCGCCAGAGCGGACGGCTCCGCTCGTAGCGGTGCTGGAGGGGATTTACGACATCGCGATGGTCGTCATCGGCTGGGCGATGAAGCTGGCTCCGATCGGTGTGGCTGGGCTGATGTTCTCGCTGACGGCCACGCTCGGCGGGGACATCTTGCAGACGTTGATTTGGTACGTCGGAGCGGTGCTGGCCGCGCTCGCGCTGCACATGTTCGGCGTGTATTCGTTGGTCGTGTGGTTGGTTGCGAAGCTGTCGCCTCGACAATTCTTCAGCCGGATCAGCGAGGTCCTGCTGACCGCGTTCGCGACGTCCTCGTCGAATGCGACGCTGCCGACGTCGCTGCGAGTCGCCGAGGAAAAACTCGGCGTCAAACGTGAGGTTGCCAACTTCGTGCTGACGGTCGGCTCGACCGCGAATCAAAACGGCACGGCGTTGTACGAGGGAATCACCGTGCTGTTCCTCGCACAGGTGTTCGGCGTCGAACTGACGTTCGCTCAGCAAGTTCAAGTCGTGCTGATGTCGGTGCTGGCGGGAGTTGGCACGGCGGGCGTGCCGGGCGGTTCGCTGCCGCTGGTGGTACTCGTGCTGAAGTCGGTCGGTGTGCCAGAACAGGGGATCGGCATTATCCTGGGAGTCGATCGACTGCTCGACATGTGCCGCACGACGCTGAACGTCACCGGCGATCTGGCCGTGGCCGTGTGCGTCGATCGGGGCGAGAAATCCCAGGAAGCTGAGCCACCATGTCCGACCTGAACCAGACACCGCTCATCTTCGGATCGTCCGAGCAACTCGCAGCGCTGCGTCTGATTGAATCAGCGCTGTCGGAAGATTTGGGCGATGCGGTGGTGCTCGGTGGCAGTCCCGCGGATCGACTCGCGGATGTCTTTTCGGTCACGACGATTGATTCCCTGTTGGACGAGATGCCGGACTCAGTGCCTAGCGAGTTGGATCGCGATCTCACCTGTGCCGCACTGATTGATCCGGCAGAGACGGCCACGATCAACGTCGTCGTGCGACGCGAGGGAGTCTTCGTCGGTGGACCGGTCGCGGAGTTGGTTTTCGGCCGGCTCGATCCGACGGTTGTCTGGCAATCTCTGGTCCCCGACGGGACGTTCGTGGCAGCTCAAACCGTCGTCGCGCGAGCGTCCGGTTCGCTCCGTTCGTTGCTCATCGGCGAGCGAACCGCATTGAATTTTCTGATGCACTTGTCGGGAGTCGCGACACAGACTCGGAAGTTCATCGACGCGGTGGCCGGAACGAAGGCCGTGATCCTCGACACGCGAAAAACTTTGCCCGGCTGGCGAGCGCTCGAAAAGTACGCCGTTCGTTGCGGCGGCGGGACCAATCATCGGATGGGGCTGTACGATGGAGTGCTCATCAAGGACAACCACTTGGCGGCGTGGGTCAGGGGCCAGGGGTCAGAGGCCAGAAGTCAGTCAATTGCGGACGCGGTGAGACAAGCTCGCAGCGTGTCACCGAGCGGCGTCGCGATCGAGGTTGAAGTGGATTCGCTCGAACAACTTCGCGACGCGATGGCCGGTGTGCCGGAGATCGTTCTGCTAGACAACATGGGGCCGCCGATGCTGCGCGAGGCGGTCCGGTTACGGGACGAACTTGCTCCGGCCACGCGGTTAGAGGCTTCCGGCGGGATCACGCTCGGCAATGTCCGGAAAATCGCCGAGACGGGCGTGGACCGCATCAGCATCGGTGCGTTGACGCACTCGGCCCCGGCGTTGGACATCGCGTTTGACTGGCCGAACTAACCCGACGCGCCAACGAGGGCGAGCGTTTCGCACGGCATCCAAATGGAGTCAGTGAAGCATTCGCCCTCGCTGACGCTTCGGGTTAGTTTGAGAAAATCTCGCGAAACCTCGCCTGGAATTGTGGGTTGAATGCCGTATGCTCACGCCCTGCCGTCGGGCCGAACCCAGTCAACTTCTCGTCAGGAACCACATTATGAAGCGGATCAATTTTTGGGCGCTGCTGGCCGCCGGGCTGCTCGGATTGCCGGTGCTCGCGACGTATGCCGAGGACGATGCGAAGAAACCGGAAGCGAATGACCAGGAGGCGATTTTCAAAAAGTTGGACAAGAACAGCGACGGCAAGCTGGTGCCGGACGAGATTCCCGAAGAGCAAGGCCGGTACTTCGATCGGCTCGTGCGGTTGGGAGACAAGGATGACAACGGTGAGCTGTCGAAGGCGGAATTCGATGCCGCCGTGAAGCGCAGCGATGCTCCCGTCCAAGGGGGTGGATTCGGCGGCGCGGGTGGTCCCGGTGGCGGACGGCCGATGATTGAGCCCAAGCAAATGCTCGAGCGGCTCGACAAGAACAAAGACGGCAAGCTCACGAAGGATGAAATTCCCGAAGACGGCCCGGCCCGCTTCCTGCTCGGACTCATGGAACGTCAGAAGAAAGACTCGCTGACGTTGGAAGATTTGGAACGCGGACGACAGTTGATCGGCGGAGGTTTGAGCGGTGGTCCGGGTGAGTTCCTGAAACGGCTCGACAAGAACGGCGATGGCAAACTCCAAAAAGACGAGTTGCCGGAACCGATGCAAGAACGCTTCGGTCGCGTGTTCGAGAAGCTCGGCAAGAAGGAATTGTCTCCGGAAGAGTTTGGCCGCGCGATGGCTGAGTTTGGTCCTCCGGGTGGTGCGCCGGGAGCCGGTGGCCCAGGTGGCCGACCAAATCCCGAAGAGCAATTCAAGCGGATGGACGCGAACGGCGACGGCAAAGTCACGCTCGAAGAAATTCCGGAGCAATTCCGTGACCGCGCGCGGCCGATGTTTGAACGTGCGAAGAAAGAGGTACTGACGCTGGATGATGTGCGAGCGATGGCTCAAGCTCGCGAAGGCGAACCGCGCCGCGATGGGGATCGCAAACCGGATGGCGAGCGTCGCCCCGATGCGAAGCCCGATGGGGAACGCCCGGAAGCTCGACGCGAAGGCCAGCCGCCACGCGATGGCGAACGCCGTCCCGAAGGTGATCGTCCGCGTGAAGGCGAACGCCGTGACGGTGATCGCCGGCCGGAGGGACGTCCCGGCGAACGGCCTCCCCAAGGCGATCGTCGCCCGGACGGCGACCGTCCGCCACAAGGCGAAGGCCGTCGAGGCCCGATGCCTCGGTTCTTTGAATTGCTCGATCGAAACAAAGATGGACGGCTCAGCCGCGATGAACTCGACCGTCTGAAAGAAGTCTTCGGCGAATTGGATCGCAACAAAGACGGCCAGCTCGATCCGCCGGAGTTGTTCGGGCCACCGCAGGGTGGACCAGACGGCCGAGGCCCTCGCGATGGCGATCGTCCTCGCGATGGCGATCGTCCTCGCGATGGCGATCGTCCTCGCGAAGGTGATCGGCCTCGCGAAGGTGATCGGCCGCGTGAAGATGGCCGACGCCCAGAGGGTGATCGTCCGCCCGAAGGCCGAGGGCAACCGCCGCGTGACGGCGAACGTCGTCCCGATGGAGACAAGCCGCGCGATGGTGAGCGTCGCCGAGACGGGGATCGTCCTCGCGACGGTGAACGCCGACCGGAGGCAGATCGGCCGCGCGACGGAGAACGTAAGCCCGAACCACGTCCAGAAGGTCGCCCGCCGCGTCGCGAAGAAGAGAAAGACAAAGCGTAGTCCTGACGGTCGAAACGAAACGATCGCAACGGAAAATCTCCCTGACACGGCCCGGCGCTCGGTTGACGATCGCCGGGCCGTCTTGTTTGTCCCCGTTGCGGCGGTATGCTCCTGCGGAACGTGACTGAGCGATGAGTCCGACCGCTTTCGGGAGCCTGCCATGCCTTCGATCACCCAGCGACCTTCGCCGCCCCGACGCGGCAGCGTATTGCTGGTCGTGCTGGTCGTGATCGCTCTGCTTGCCCTCGGAGCGTATTCGTTTTCCGAATTGATGGTTTCCGAAAGCCACGCGACTGGCGTGTTCGGCCGCGAAGCTCAAGCCCGTGCCTGTGCGGACTCCGGAATCGAATTGGCGGCGGCGGTGCTCGGCCGGCCGACGGACGACGGAAGCTTCGAGAACGTCTTGCACGATCCGCAGCACTTCGGCGGCGTGACGCTCAGAGAGGCGGACAGTCCACGCGGCCGAGCTCGCTTCAGCCTGGTCGCTCCCAATGAAAGCGATCCGAGCGGAACGACGCTTCGATTTGGGTTGATCGACGAGTCCTCCAAGTTGAATCTCAACGCGCTGGTGGCCGCTGAAAAGAAGCAGCAATCCAGCACCACATCGACGACAGGCACTGGCACCTCGACGAGTGGCACGACTTCAACCGGCTCGACTTCTTCAACCAGCGGCACATCGACAAGTTCGGGATCGACCACGGGCAGCACTTCCACCTCGTCTTCGGATGGCACATCGACGGGCACGGTCTCTGCCACTGACCCAGCGAGCCGGCTGTTGATGATTCCCGGCATGACCTACGAACTGGCGGATGCGATTCTCGATTTCATCGACGACGACGACATTAGCCGCACCAACGGGTGCGAGTCGGACTACTACAACGGGTTGCAGCCGTCGTACTCGTCGAAGAACAGCCCGCTGGAATCGCTCGACGAATTGCTGCTGGTGCGCGGCGTGTCGCCGGAGTACCTGTACGGCGAAGACTTCAATCGCAACGGGCTGCTCGATCCGAACGAGAACGACGGCGACGCGACTTGGCCCCCCGACAACGCCGACGGTGCATTGCAATTGGGCTGGTCCGCATATCTCAGCGTTCACGGCCGCGAGACGAACACTCGCTGGGACGGCTCGACGCGAATCAACATCAACAACAACAACCTCGCCGAGTTGTACGATCAGCTTGAGGAAGAGTTCGACGCGACGGTCGCTCAATTCGTGGTCGCGTACCGAGTCACCGCCCAAGCTCAGTCGGCGATCAACTCCGCCACTCAGTCCGCCGGCGGCCAGAATTCTGGAGCGGGAGGCTCGAATCCAAGCGGTGGTGGCAACACTTCAACGGCAAATCTCAATCAGCAGTACCAGCAACTGCAACAAGCCGCGCAAGCACTGGGCAGCGCAGTCGGCGGTGGTGGTAGCGGCACGGTCACTCGCGGCGGTATCGACCTCTCCAAAGGTTCCGGGAAGCAACTTCAATCGTTGTACGAAATGGTCGGCGCGACCGCCCAAGCGACGGTCAACGGCCAAGTGACCACGCTGCAAAGCCCGTGGGCCGCAGACGGCAGCAGCATGATCGGCTATCTGCCGTCGCTGTTCGACACACTCGCCGTCAACACCGAGCAATTCACCGACGGTCGCATCAACGTCAACGAGGCACGCTACGAAACGTTGCTCTCCATTCCTGGCATGACGGAGAGCATCGCCCAGGCGATCCTCGCCAAGCGGCAAGGCGCGGACGGCGGCCCGCTGGTCGATACGACCGGAGCACGAGCGACCGCCGGCTGGCTAGTCATTGAGAACCTTGTCGATCTGCCGACGATGCAGCAACTCGACAAGTACGTCACGGCTCGCGGCGGTATCTACCGAGTCAACTCGATCGGCTATTTCGATGAGGCCGGCCCGTTCATGCGGTTGGAAGCGGTCATCGACACCACGCAATCCAAGAAGCCGCCGGTCATCCTGTTCCTCAAAGACCTGACCGAACTCGGCCGAGGCTACCCGCAGCAATTGTTGCTGGGCACGCAGTAACGCCTCGGCTCACTCTTGCCGGCCCTGATCCGGTTCGCAATTCTTCGCACGCCGCAACGTAGACCGGTCACTCCGTGACCGGATGTTCGAGTCACGGAGTGACTCGTCTACGATGTCTGGCAGTCTTCAGCGACGGATTGAGGCGGTTCATGGCGGAGCAGAAAAAATACAGCAGCGACGACATCGAGATTCTCGAAGGCTTGGAAGCCGTGCGGCGGCGGCCGGCGATGTACATCGGCGGTGTCGATGCTCGTGGGTTGCATCATCTGATTTGGGAGATCGTCGATAACTCGGTCGATGAGCATCTCGCCGGCGAGTGCGACCGGATCGACGTCACGCTGCACAAAGACGGCTGCTCGATGTCGGTGCAGGACAACGGACGCGGCATTCCGGTTGAGAAGCACTCGAAAACGAAAACCTCGACGCTGGAAGTCGTGCTGACAATTCTGCACGCGGGCGGAAAGTTCTCGAACAAGAATTACGCGCGGTCGGGCGGTTTGCACGGTGTCGGCTCGTCGGTCGTCAACGCGCTGTCGAAAGAGATGATCGCGACCGTTCACCGCGACGGCCACGAGTACCAGCAGACCTATCGTCGCGGCAAACCTCAGGGACCGGTCGAAAAGATTCGGCCGTTTCGTGGACGCGGGACGACCATCTTCTTTCGCCCCGACGATCAAATCTTTCGCAGCATTCACTTCAACGCCGACATCATCAAGCAGCATCTGGAGGACATCTCGTTCGTCCACGGCGGATTGCGGATCGTCTTTCACGACGAGGCCAAGAAAGAGCAGCACGAATTCTTTCACCCGGAAGGAATCGTCGCCTACCTACAAAAGGTGGTGAAGGATGACCAACGCAAACAGATCCACGAGCAGCTCTTCACGATCGACAAGGAACTCGGAAACCACAAGTTGCAGTTGGCGCTCGCTTGGACTGAATCGACCGACGAGCGAGTGATGAGCTACGTCAACGGCATCCGCACGCACGCGGGAGGGACGCACGAAATCGGCTTTCGTTCGGGAGTCGTCAAGGCGGTCAAAAACTACATCGAGATGCACGACATCAAGTTGAAAGGGATCACGCTCACGTCCGAAGATATCCGCGAGGGACTCGTCGCGATCGTCTCAGTCTTCCTGTCAGAGCCGATGTTCCAAGGACAGACGAAGGACAAGCTCAACAACCCGGAAATGACCAGCGCGGTCGAAGGACTTGTCCGCCCCGGCGTCGAGACGTGGCTCAACAACAACCCGTCCATCGCCGATGCGGTTGTCGGTCGCATTGTGCTCGCCGCTCGTGCCCGGCAGGCCAGCCGCGAGGCCGCGACGGAAGTACGTCGTAAAACTCCGGGCGGGCGCAAGACGAATCTTCCCGGCAAACTGCTCGACTGCCGCAGCGGAAAACCGGAGGACTCCGAACTGTTCATCGTCGAAGGACTCTCCGCCGGTGGCACCGCCGCGATGGGTCGTGACAGCAAGACGCAAGCGGTCCTGCCGCTCAAAGGAAAAGTGCTCAACACCGAGTCGCTCGCCACCAGCAAGATTCTCGGCAACCAAGAAATCCATGATCTTGTCGAAACGCTCGGCACCGGTATCGGCCCTGGCTTCGACATGCACAAGCTCCGCTACCACCGCGTCATCCTGCTGATGGACGCCGACAGTGACGGCTACCACATCAGCACGCTGCTGCTCGCGTTCTTCTTTCGGCACATGCCGCAGCTCATTCGCGGCGAGAAGCTGTATCTCGCGCTGCCACCGCTGTACCGGATCGCCGTCGGCCAGGAGTCGCACTATGCCCGCGACGACGCGCATCGCGAAGAAATCCTCGCCACGCTCCCGAAGAACCGAAACTTCGAGATCAGCCGCTTCAAAGGCTTGGGCGAGATGACCGCGTCGCAGCTCAAGGAAACCACGCTCAACCCGAAGACCCGCATCCTGCTGCGAGTGGACATCGAAAGCCAGCTCGACGCCGACAAGACCTTCACCGAATTGCTCGGCAAAGACGCCAGCGAGCGTTACCGCATCATCATGGACGAAGCCAGCCAAGTGGACGACCTTGATATCTGATTTGAAAATCAGATTTGTCAGCAGGCCAGGGGCCAACCGTTGTGTCCGGTCTCCTGACCGAGACACATCCGCTGACCGAAGGTCTCCCGAATGGCCAATTGCTGCTGTTGCTGCTCTTGGTCGCAGCGAGGGGGAGACCTGCGGTCGGACACTTGTGGCTCGGTCAGGAGACCGGCCACAACGGGGGGCCACAACGTGAATTCGCACGACTGCGCACGATCACGCCACCGGGCCTGCCCCGGTGGCTCAATGGCTTTTGCGCTACTCGCATCGCAACGGACTAACGAAATCCGCAAAGGAAACTGTGTCGGCGAGTGGCAGGGCGTTAGCCGAGATGATTCATGAGTCGTGCTGTCGTTCCAGACAACTTTCCCAAACGGAAATCGTTGGTCAGCCCAGTGGCTGCCGCGAGCTGCTCTTTGCGCGACTTGCCGAGCCGTGGTAGGGTCCAATGTCAGAGTTTTGACTTGGCGAAAAGGAGTCGCCCCGCATGTCTCGATCACCGAACACTGAGCAACCGCGACGCTTGGCGATCCCGCGCAGTCGGCGGCTGGTGATCGACCTGTTACGGTTGAATCGGCAAGTGCCGACGACTCCGCATGACCGGATGATTGACTTGAGCGTCGTGGCCGCTGCGCGTGAGCGAGCAACTCAGCGCATCTCGTGGTCAATCCTGTTCATCAAAGCGTTTGCGATTGTGGCCGCGAAGTATCCGCCGCTGCGGCAGACCTACATGCCGTGGCCGTGGCCGCATCTGTATCAGCATCCGCACAGTTCGGCGACGATCGTCACGCACCGCGAAGTCGATGGTGAACCGTGGCTGTTCTGGTCGCGTTTCCCGCGCTCCGACGAACTTCCGCTGGACCGTTTGCAGACGCATCTCGACCGCTGTCAGACCGAACCGGTTCAAGTCATGTTCGAGCGGCAATGGTTGCTCAGCGCGCTCCCTACATGGATTCGCCGGATCGCGTGGTGGTGGACGCTCAATGTTTCCGGTGTGAAGCGAGTGAGGCGTTGCGGCACATTCTTTCTGACGACGATCGGTTCGCGCGGGGCCGAGATTTCGCATCCTCCCGGTTTCCTGACCAGCGGGCTGACGTTTGGTCCGTTCGATGAGCATGGCCGCTCACGCGTCACGCTGGCCTACGATCACCGACTGCTCGACGGACGCATGGTGGCGGACATCCTCGCCGACCTCGAACGAACGCTGAACGGCGCCATCGCCGAGGAACTGATGGCGATGTCGGACTCGACGACTCCGCAACGGTTCGCGGCGTGAGGAACGGGGAAGCGATCACTTCCCGATGTCTTGATAGCAAGACGCGCAAGCGCGTGGTCATTGCCGGAACCACTCGCTTGCGCGTCGTACTAGCATTCTCGATTGGTCGGGAAGTGATTAGTCCCCGTTCCTGATCGGTTCACACGCGAGTCGTCGCTCTCACCGAGTCACGCAAGTTGCCGCCGCAACGGGCGACGAAATCGGTGAACGGTTCCAGCATCGCGTTGAGGCCGACTTCCTGACAGCGCGCGAAAAGCTGCTCGCTGACGCGTGTGAAATCGAGTGACATCGGGATCGCCAACTCCAACTCCAGCGAGAACGATTTGTCCCTCTCGCAACGCTCGGCGTAGAGATTGCGGATATCGACTCCCAATTCTGCGAGCTTCCCCGAAAGCATTCGCAGCATTCCCGGTTTGTCGGAGCCGCGCACGGTCAGCACATATTTATTGGAGGGGGGCGTGAGGATCCCTGACTCGGCCGCCGGTTCGCTCAGCCGAACTTCGACACCATACGGGCGGCAGAGGTCGCGAATGTGGTCGGAGACGACGTCTTCGGTACGGTCATCGGGAAAGTCAGCCGTCAGCAGGATCGAGCAAAACGGCTGCATCACGGAGATGCTGGCTTCCCACAAATTGCCGCGCAGTTCGTCGAGGGCCGTCGTCACGGCGGCCAAGACTCCGACTCGGTTTGCTCCCGTCAACGAGATGATGTAGCGTCTGGCCATGCTCGAACTTTCTCGTCGTACCCGAGACACATTCTCGAAAGACAACCCATGACGTCCATGGCCCGCCTCGTGTCGCTGGCGATCTTAACGACTCTGATCATCTTTTTGGGAATCACCTTCTTCCAAATTGTTGCGTCGTTTCTGCTGCCTCTGTTTTTGGCGGCGATCACTGCGGTTTGGTGCCAGCCGTTGAATGGTTATTTCCTGAAAAAGTTTCGCCAGCGCGAGCGTTGGGCCGCGGCGGCCACGACCGCCAGCGTGTGCCTGGTTTTGTTTGTCCCGCTGGTGATTGGAGTGTTCTCGGCGGCGATTCAGATTCGCAATCTCGCGAAGACCGGCAAGCCGTTCGTCGTGTCGGCAATGGAAAATCTGCAACAGCGAGAATTCTCCGAAGAGGACATTAAATATTCCGTCAACAGGTTCGTGGATGAGGTGCTGGATTTCGTCTACTCAGGTCCGGCGCCTGATGTGACTGAGGTGGAACGCGAGAAGCGAGAAGCAGAATTCGTCGCCATGCGCGCCGACTGGGAACAGAAGGTCTGGGATGCCATGCAAGACGGGGGAACGTACTTGCAAGAGTTGGCCAAGAAGAGCCTGGGGTTGGCGGCTAGCAGCAGCGTCGGCTTGGCCAGCAAGACTTTCGACCTGCTGGGAGCCGTCGTCGGCGGGCTGATTCAACTGACGATGTTTTTGATCGCGCTGTACTACTTCTTGTGCGACGGCTCGGCGTTGTTGTCGGCGACGGAAACGCTGATCCCGGTGCAAGTCGATTATCAGCGGCAACTCGTTCACGAGTTCAACCGGGTCGTGCAGGCGGTCGTGTCGGCGACGATGTTGTCGTCGATCGCTCAAGGAGCGGCGACAGCGATCATGCTGTTCATCGTCGGCTTTCACAGCATTTTCTTGCTGTTCGTGCTGGCCACGTTCGCCTCGTTGATTCCGATTGCCGGCACTTGGATGGTCTGGGGACCGTTCGCCGCGTGGCTGGCGTACCAGGGAAGCTGGGGTTCGGCGATTTTTCTGACTGTCGTCGGAGTGGCGGTCATCGGCACGATGGACAACATCATCAAGGCCTACGTCCTGCAAAACGACACCAGCCTGCATCCGCTGCTGGCGTTCGTCAGCGTCTTCGGCGGAATGCAGGCGATGGGCCTGTGGGGCATCTTCGTCGGCCCGATCGTCGCTTGCTGCCTGCACGCGCTGGTCAAGATCTTCAACACCGAGCTGGGCGAATTCTCGAAGGAACGCTTCGCCAAAATGCCGCTTCCAACGGAACAGCCGCGTGATGCCACAACGCAGCCGAGCATGGCACCGAATGCTGTGTCCCCTGAAACAGCGGTCAAGGGCTGATATCCTGCCGCACCCTTTTGACGTGTGCTCTCTTTTGGTGGAGGATCATCGCATGAGACGACTGCTGGCGATCTGTGTTCTGAGCGTGTGGGCGATCTGTGTGGGTCGGTCTGCGTTCGCCGATCAGCGCGACGGGCGGCTCGACATCTATTTCATCGACGTGGAGGGCGGAGCCGCGACGTTGATGATCACGCCGGCTGGCGAATCGCTGCTGATCGACTCTGGCTATCCCGACTACGGCGGCCGTGACCGCGACCGGATTTTGAAAGTGCTGCGGGACGTCGCGAAGCAAGATCATCTCGATCACGCGGCCGTGTCGCATTGGCATCTGGACCACTACGGCAATCACGCCGCGCTGGCCTCTGAGATCAAGATTCACAACTTTTGGGATCGCGGAATCCCGGAGACTTTGGCCGAGGACAAGAACTTCGAGAAGAAAATGGTCGATTACCGAGCCGCCTCGCAGAACAAATCAAAGACAGTCAAAGCGGGTGACATGCTGCCGCTGAAATCCGGCAAGACACCGCTGACGTTGAAGATCGTCACCGCCAGCCGCGAGGTCATTCCAAACGTCGGTGAGCCGAATCCGTTTGCGAAGGACATCAAGACGCCTGAGGTCGATCCGTCCGACAACGCGGCGAGCGTCAGCTTCCTGACCAAATTCGGCAAGTTTTCTTTCCTGTGCTGCGGTGATCTGACTCACGCGATCGAGACGAAGCTGATGACCCCGAATAACCCGCTCGGCAAGGTCGAGCTGTTCATGGTCACGCATCATGGTCTTGGTTCGAGCAATCATCCGGCGTTGGTGTTGGCGATCGACCCCCGCGTCTGCGTGATGTGCAACGGACCCACGAAGGGGTGTGAACCGAGCACGAACGCGACGCTCCACCAAATCAAGTCGCTGCAAGCGATCTATCAACTGCATCGCAACGTGAAGCTTAAATCGGACGAACAAACCCCGGCCGAATTCATCGCCAACAATGTCGATGACACGGTGTCGTGCCAAGCGGTGTTCGTGAAAGCGTCGGTCGCACCCGGCGGCGAAAGCTATACGGTCCAAATCGGACTCGATGGAAAGCCACGCACATTTCAGACACGCTGACGTCCAACGACTCCGGCCGATCACCGTGAGCCGACGGCCGATTGCTGTGATACCGTTTTTCCGTCCGATAAAACGGTATCACGGCGAACGGCTTTCGGCGGTCGGCTTTCGGCCGGACAACTACCTGTTTTGTGGAAACCGATTCTCTGATGAATGCTCTCGCCGAACTCCGCTCTCGTTTTGCCCAGGCACTTTCCGAGTTCACACCCGATCCCGCGACGTTTGCGGCGATGGTCAGGCCGACTCAGGACGCGAAGTTCGGGGACTTTCAGGCCAACTTCGCGATGCCGTTGGCCAAGCAATTGGGGAAGAATCCGTGTGAACTGGCGGCGGAGATTGTTGGCAAGCTCGACGTGGCTGGTTTGTGTCAGCCGCTGGAAGTCGCCGGGCCGGGATTCATCAACATCCGGCTGAAAGACAACTGGCTGACCGAGCAGACGAATCGCAGCGTGGCCGACGCGCGGCTCGGTGTTGAGCCGGTCGCGAAGCCAAAGCGAATCGTCATCGACTACTCGGCCCCGAATGTCGCGAAGCCGATGCACGTCGGGCATCTGCGGAGCACGGTGCTCGGCAACGCGCTGTATCGAGTCGCCAAGTTTCTCGGCCATCACGTCCAGGGGGACAACCACATCGGCGACTGGGGCACGCAGTTCGGGATGATCCTGTTCGGCTACAAAAACTTCCTCGACCGAGCGGCGTTCGAGTCGGCTCCGGTTACGGAACTCGCTCGGCAATACCGGCTCGTCAGCCAGCTCTCCGGGTATCACGACGCGAAAGCCGAGAAACCGAAGGCCGAGACTCGGCTCGCTCGGTTGGAAACCGAATTGGCGACCGCCGAAGCCAATAAGCCGGCCAACGACAAGAGCGCTGAGAAGGCCTTGAAGAAGCAACGCTCGGACCTCAACGAGGTTCGCGAGCAAGTCGCGTCGCTCAAAAAGCAAATCGAGGTGATCGAGTCGTCACCCTCGCTGAGGCCGCTCGCCGAAGTTCACCCGCGCATCGCTGAACTCTCGCGGCTCGAAACGGCGAAGCTGCACGCGGGGGACGAGGAGAACACGCGGCTCTGGAATCAGTTCGTCCCGCAGTGCCTCGCGGCCATTCAGGGGATTTACGACCGGCTCGATATTCGCTTCGACATGACCTGTGGCGAGAGTTTTTACAACCCGATGCTGGCCGATGTCGTGGCTGAGTTTCAGTCAAAAGGACTCGCGTCCGAAAGCGACGGAGCGATCTGCGTTTTCATTCCCGGCAACGCAGCCCCGTTCATCGTTCGCAAGCGAGACGGAGCCTTCACCTACGCGACCAGCGATCTCGCCACGATTCGGTATCGAGTCAACGAGTTGCAGGCGGACACGATGCTGTACGTCGTCGACACACGGCAGAGCGAGCATTTCCGGCTGCTGTTCGAGACCGCGAAGTTGTGGGGCTACGGCGATCGCGAGTTGGTTCACGTCAACTTCGGCACGATCCTCGGCAAGGACAACAAGCCGTACAAGACGCGATCGGGGGACACGATTGGCCTCGAAAGCCTGCTCGATGCGGCAGTCGCGAAGGCTCTGCAGATCGTCAACGAGAATGACGACCGTAAGCCCGAAGGGCGCGAACTGAGTGACGACGCGCGAGCCACCGTCGCCGAGACCGTCGGCATCGGAGCGATCAAGTACGCCGACCTGCGACACAACCGCGAGAGCGACTACGTCTACGACGAAGACAAAATGCTCGCGACCACAGGCGACACGGCGACCTACATGCAATACGCCTACGCTCGTGTGGCGGGCATCTTTCGTCGAGGCGGGATCAACCGCGAGACGCTGCGAAACAGCGGCGGCCGAGTCCTCTTCACACATCCATCTGAACGGGCGCTGTCGCTGCAACTGCTCCGACTCAGCGAGGCTCTCGACGGAGTGCTCGCCGAAAACCGCCCGAACATCCTGACCGATTATCTGTTCGCAACGGCGAACACCTTCAGCACTTTCTACCAAGAGTGCACGGTCTTGAAGGAACCGGACGACGCGATCCGCGCCAGCCGCCTGCTGTTGTGCGACTTGACCGCTCGCGTCATCGCGACGGGACTCGATCTGCTGGGGATCAAAACCTGCGAGCAGATGTAGGTCAGGCTTTCCAGCCTGACCCGAATTGGCAATACCGCGTCGGTCGTTAATCCAGGGCTGGCTAGTTTGCCATTCTGTGGTGGTCGTGACGACGTGACAAAACTAGCACGACGCGCAAGCGAGTGGTGATTCTCGGCAAACCACTCGCTTGCGCGTCGTGCTAGCTCGTCGATACCAACCGCCCAGTTTGAAACATTGGCCCGCCCTAGTCGTTGATCGAGTCAGCCTGGAAAGGCTGACCTACTTGGGGACCGCTTTCAGGACTCCGCTGGCTCGCGCGAGATCGGGGTTGAGGCTGCCGAGTGTCGCGGCGAAGGCAGTTTGAATTTGTGGATCGGTTTCTTGGCGAGCGGCTTTGCGAAATTCGTCGGTTTGCAATTCGGTCAGCAGCACTCCGTGTCGCTGCATGTGAGCGGCCAATTGAGCGAGCGCACGTTCGCGGATCGGAACGGGACGGGCTGCGGAGGTTGCGACCTCGAAGAGCTTCGTCTGAGCGGACGGAGTGGCGATTCCGCCGAGTGCGTACGCGGCGGAGTCACCGAGTTCTTCCTCGTTGGTGGCGGTCATCAGCGCGTTCTCGGCGGGCTTGAGATCGAACAGGCTGGCTTGTTTGCGGTCGGCCAGTTGCGTCAGCCAAGCCAGCGCGGCTTGGCGGGTGGCGACGCGCTGCGGTTGCGTGATCGCGTCGGCGTTCGCAGTTCGCAGGAACGCGGCCACTTGTTTGGCCATGACCGTCGAGTCGCTGATCTTGAGAACAAAGCGGATGCGCGGATACGACTCGGCGAGCCGTTCAATGCGGGTCCGCAACTTGTCGTCGCCGTAGATCACGATGGGAATGAACGCGGTCCGTGCATCGGAGCGCAGGTTGGCGATGGTCTGCGACAGTTCCCAGCGCGCGACGTTGGCTTCGATCAGCAGCAGCGCGACGTCGCCCCGTTCGGCGGCGATTTTGAAGCCGTCTTGGCCGGTCGGAGCGGTTTCTGGCTCGAAGCCCATTTCGATGAGTGCCGACGACATCGAAGTCGCCCGCTGCTCGTTGGCATCGATGGCGACGCCGTGGGGCTTACCTGTGTCGGTCAACGCGCGGGCGAGGACTTCGATCACTCGCGATGCGCCGCGGAACGGCGTTGCCGGATCCCAAGTCAGGATGGTCGAAGCCGCTGCGAATTGGACTCGCGCGTCCGGGTAGTTGAGCGCGGCCACCACGGGAGCCGGCCGGCCCTCGATGGCTTTCAGAAGTCGGGCCGAACCGGTTTGAGCAAGGGCCTGCAAGGCCGCGGCCGCGACGAGCGGTTCGCCGAGACTCATGGCCTCGACCAATGCGACTTGCATCACATCGGGTCCGAGCTGCAAGCCAACGTGAAACGCCGAGCCGGGTCGCGTCGAGATGGCGGCACCGCGTCCCGACTCGTGCAGTTCGTTGGCCATCAGCGCGGTCCAGTACAGACCATGCAGATCGGTTCGATTGGGAGCGAGTTCAAAAGCCTGTCGGGCCTGTCGCAGACCAGTTCGGATCGAAGCCGTGTCCATCGAGACTGGCGTCATCGCGATCGTGCCAGCGGCTTCGTCCCAATTCCAGAGTTCGACTTGTCCGTCGTCGTTGAGCGTCCAGTCCCCTTCGCCTCGCAGGTGTCCGCGAGCGGACTTGGCCAACTCGGCAGCGGCACCGAATGGTGAAACGTCGGGCACTCGTTTGACATCCCCGAAAATCAGACGAGCGAGAGCTTGCCGTGCCGCGAGTTGCACATTTGGCGGTTGCAACTCCTCGAAGGCCGGATGCCACAACGCGGTCTTGGCTTGTGGGTCACCAAGAAAGCCGAGCGCTTCGATCACAGTCGCTCGCAAATCGGGGCTGGGGCCTTCGACCGCGCCCAGCAGACTGGGGACGACTTCGCGATTCAGCCGAGTCAACGTGTACAGCAGCAGGTTGCGTTGTGCTTGGTCCCGCGAAATATTCAGCGCGGCAATCAGGCGAGCGGCTGCGTAGCTGCTGGCATTTCGCAGTTGCAGAATGGCCACTTCGCGTTCGGCGGCGGTCTTGTAAAGCTGGCCAATGAGCTTATCGACGCGAACAGGATCGGTCGCTCCTTTGCGAAACGCGGCGTTGACTTGTTCGAGCAGTGTGATGGATTCGGGCTGCAAGTGTTTGTCGTTCGACAATCGCAGAAACAGGGCAGGGCCGTGCTTGTCGCGCAGCTTCAGCAACGTCTCGGTGTCGGGATTCGCTTCCAGCAGTTTCTCCAAATACAGACGTGCCAGTCCGGGGCGAGCCAAGTCGGTCATCAGCACGACCGCGTCCATCAACGTCTGGGGCGTGCGCGGCTCGGTGAGCAACGGGTTGTCTTCGAGCGGTGCTCCGCTCGTGGCTTTTCCCGCAGGCGGAGTTTCTTCGGCCGCGTCCTGGGCCGGCGCGAACGAGGTCACTGCCAGCAGCATGACCGCAACCGATGGCACGATCCAACCAGTCCCACGAATCATCATGATCGAATCTCCCACGGAGAAGTAACTGGAGCCAGCACACTAACCCGAAGCGCCAGCGAGGGCGAACGCTTCACAGAATTTCCATCAACGCCGCTTGGAGCGCCCGCCCTCGCTCGCGCTTCGGGTTAGTTTGGTTGCCGCACTGAGTTCTCACTACTCTAGTTCGGATGTCGTCCGGCAAGAGTTGCTCCGAACCGCAGAACTTCCGAACGCACGGTTGTTGCGTATTGGAGTCCCGCTGAGACGTGCAGCGCGGCACGTCGATGTGAAACTTCGCGGGTGATACGGAAGAGTCACGGCGGTCGGGCGAGCGCGATCATTGCGGTTCGCGCGATGGAAAATGACTTACGGCGACTTGAGAAAACTTTGCGGCAACCACCGAGATTCTGAGTGGTGGTTGGCTTCGCCGCACTCTCTGGAATAACCCGTTGTCAATCGAAAACTCTCGGAAGTGGTTGACGAAATCATCTTGCATTCGCCTCGCGCGGCGGGAAGAGTTGGAACGCTCATGGTCCGAACTCGTGTTGTTCCCCGATCCCTCCGATTTGTCGGATGCGGTGATCACGCGACGCAAAGTTGCGACGGACGATTATTGAAACAAACCCTTCGTGTTTCCGAAGTCTCGTAGCGGGCATTCGGGCCGGTCATCTTCAAGGAGAAGGTTGATGTTGTTCACCAAATGGTTAAGTGACGTCACCGATCGCGTGCTCCGAAAACGAACTCGCAAACTCGCTCGCAAGGTCCGTAAGGTCTCACAACGCTCAGTGTCGGTCGCGTCCGAGTTGCTGGAATCTCGCATCGTGCCGGCGGTCATCGACGTCGCTTTGGCGGCGAATGGTGTGCTGACCATTGCCGGTGACGGGGACGCGAACGAGTTGACAATTTCGGTGTCAGGAAACGTCTACACGTTGGAATCCAGCACCGACACGTTCAACGTTTCCGCGGACAGCTCCGGCACTGCCGATGGCAACGGAACGGACACCGTGACAATCGGCACGAGCGCTTCGCATGTGACTTCAATCGCTGTGGACCTCGCTGGCGACGATGACACGTTGATTCTGGATTCGACCGGGGATGGGATTTCCGTGACCGACACCGGTGTCACTGATGGTGACATCCTGCAAGGTCCGGACGTGACCACGGCCTGGACGTCCGCTTTACTCACGATCAACGGAAAGAGTGTGGCGATCTTAGATGGTTTTGATGTTTTGCAAGGTGGTTCCAGCAACGACACGTTTACCATCGGAATCTCATTCTTGGGCGATATTCTCGGTGGCGACGGCAACGACACGTTCAATATCACAGAGGACGTTTCCGGCACGCTTAATGGCGAGGAGGGCAACGACACGTTTGTGATCGACGTGGATTTGACCGCTGCGAACATCGATGGTGGAGCGGACAACGATAGTTCGGGGGACACTGACACGCTGAAAGGGAAGGCGATCGACGGCGTCACGCTGACAGGCCCCGGAGGAACTCATGGATTCACCGGTAGCGAAGAATCTATTAACAATGGAATCGGTTCATTCGACAACATCAATGTGCTCATCGGAGCTTCTGGGTCAACCTCCTCGCAGTTAAACGGGGAAGATACGGGGGCACCCACCTGGACGCTCGGCGGCGCGACTTCGACCTACGCGAATGGTTCGAATTCGCTGACCTTCAACAGCGGCTTCGGCATTCTGCAAGGGGGCACGGCCGTCGACACCTTCAATGTGACCTCGGCCACGAAGGCCCTTGTCGCTGGTGGCGAAGGAGATGACGTGTTCGACGTGAACGCGACATTGACAGGCCAACTCAGTGGCGAGGAGAACGACGACACGTTCATCATCAACGCAACGGTCACCGGCGAGATCGACGGCGGAACGGACAACGATACGCTGGAAGGTTCGCAGATGAACGGCGTCACCCTGACAGGGACTGGTGACATTGATGGGTTCGGCGGTACCGAAACTTCAGTCACCGGCGGTTTCAAAAACATCAATGCGATGACGGGAAATGGTGGCACGTTGAAGGGAGTCGACGAAAACAGCATCTGGAACTTGGTGGATGATGCGTTCCCGGGGACATACACCGAGGATGCCTCGGGCGTCTCGCTGAGTTTTGGCGGATTCTCGACTCTGCAAGGTGGCAAGGAGTCCGATGACTTCACCATCAACACCACGGAGAAGTTCAACCTGAAAGGGGGAAAGGGAGCGGATACCTTCACGCTGGATGCACACCTGACCGGATCGATCAACGGTGAAGAGGATTCCGACTTACTGCAAGGCGAAGCGATCGACAACGTGATTTTGACCGGCTCCGCCGTCAACGGCCTTTCCGGCAACGAGAATAGTCTCACAGGTGGATTTTCTGGCATCGACGCCTTGATTGGAAATGGGGGCACGCTGACGGGCATCAGCGCAACCAGTACCTGGACGCTGAATGGGCCCTCAGATTCGCAGTACTCGACCGTTTCGCCTGCGGTAACGCTGGTCATCGATGGCTTCACGACGCTGCAAGGTGGTTCGGGGGCCGATACGTTCAAAGTGAATGGGGACGTCCCGTTCGATTTGAACGGCGGTTTAGGGAAAGACAAAATCGTTTTCAACAACGCAACACTGACTGGCGGCGGTACGGCGACTGGCGGCGGTGGAGACGATACGCTTGACGGCCAACTGGCTTCAGGTGCCGTCAGCCTGTTCGGCGGTGATGGCAACGACATCGTGATTGGCAGCGAAGCCGGCGACACCCTCGATGGAGGAAGCGGCAGCGATCGTCTGTACGGCCTGGGTGGTGACGACACGATGTCCGGCGGAGCGGGCAACGATCTGCTTGAGGGTTCGCGTGACAAAGAAACCGACAGCGATCGTTTGGTGGAAACGGTCAACGGCAATGCCACGATCACCAACACCAAAATGAAGGTCGGCAACGACAACGACACCTTGTTGCGAATGGAAGAAATCGAGATCACGGGCAACGATGGCAACAACTCGCTCGATGCGTCGCTCTACACGCTCGGAAGAGTCATCCTCCGCGGCGGAGAGGGCAACGACACGTTGTCCGGTGGTGTCCTCTTCGGTGACGAATTGGACGGCGGTGCTGGCGATGACCTCGTGAAGAGTTTCGTGATCGGAACCGTGACGCTCAGCGACACCGAACTCGTGTCTTCGGACCTCACCGATGTGCTGACCGACGTTGAGGCGGCTTCGCTGACTGGCAGCGCGGGCGACGACGACATTGACGCCAGCAATTTTAGTCTCGGCAATGTCTCCATTTCCGGCGGAGCGGGCGACGACGTGATCACCGGCGGAAGCGGTGCGGACCTGCTCAACGGCAACGCGGGGAACGATGAAATCCGTGGCGGTGCCGGAAGCGATTCGTTGCTCGGTGGAGCGGGCAATGACACTCTGGACGGGGGCGACGACAACGACCGGATCAACGGCCATGATGGAAATGACTTGATCGAAGACACGGGCACCACGGAGGCGACATTCGCCAACGGAGTCGACGACAGCATCTTCGGCGAAGGAGGTAATGACTCCATCAATGCTGGTCTTGGAGACGACTTTGTGGACGCCGGAGCCGGCAACGACACCGTGCTCGGCGAAGAGGGTGCCGACAACATCGCTGGTGGTGCCGGACTCGACAGCATCGAGGGTGGTGACGGCGCTGATTTCCTCAACGGCAACACCGACGCCGACCGCATCGAAGGGGGCAACGAGAACGATCAGATCTTCGGCGGTGCTGGCAGCGACGTCCTGTTGGGTGAGGCCGGAGACGACATCATCAACAGCCAGGGTGGCAATGACACGATGCTGGGCGGCTCGGGCAATGACTCGCTTCTCGGTGGTGCCGGAGGGGAATTGATGTTCGGAGATTCCCCCGACGAAGTCGATGCCGACGAAGAGGCTGGCAACGACACGCTCAATGGTGGAGGCGGAAACGACGTGCTCATCGGCGGTGACGGCGATGACTCAATCCTCGGCGGAGCCGGCAACGACCTGTGCCTGGGTGGCTTGGGTGGAAACGACACGATCAATGGCCAAGCCGGTACCGACACGGTTTACGGCGGCGGTGATTTGGACTTGTTGAGTGATCCGAGCAAGGAAGCGTTGGTCAAAATTCCGAATTCCTTCATCGTGCCCGCTTCCGTCGAAGGTTACGTCCAGGAGGACGCGAATGGTCAAAGGTATTTGTCATCCCACGACTACTACTTCTCGCTGTACGACTCCAGCAAGTTCTTGGATCTGGATGCGATTTGATCGATTGAGTCGAGCAGGGCATGCCTCCTCCGAATGCGTTCCTGGGCTAGTCGCGTAGTTCCAGGACCATGAGCGACGCCGCCGCGCGAGTTCTCGCACGGCGGCGTTTTTGTTTTCGGGTTCTTCACCATCTGTGTTGTTTTGACGGAGGACTCACGCAAAGTCGCGAAGACGCAAAGAGGAAGAATCCCAGGATTTCAACACTTTGCGTCTTCGCGACTTTGCGTGAGTCCTCTTCGGCCAATCCGTTTTCAACAGGAATGGCGGAGAGCCTGTTTTTCGAGGTCTTCCCGATGTCCCAATCCGTCGATCATCAAATTCGATTCGCCTCATCGGCCGATGTCCCGGCCATTCTGGGACTGATCCGCGAACTGGCTGAGTACGAACGGTTGCTCGATCAAGTCGTGGCCGACGAAGCCGCTCTGCATCGGGCCTTGTTTGGCGAGCGGCGGTACGTCGAGGCGATGGTCGCACTCGTTGAGGGTGACTGCGTGGGCTTCGCGCTCTTTTTCCACAACTTCTCGACGTTTTTGGGCAAGCCGGGAATGTACCTGGAAGACTTGTACGTTCGCCCGAATTTCCGCGGCCGAGGACTCGGCAAAGCATTGCTGACTCAAGTGGCACGGATTGCCGTCGAGCGGGACTGCGGCCGCATGGAGTGGTCGGTGCTCGACTGGAACGAGCCGTCGATCCGCTTCTACGAACGCTTGGGAGCCAAGCCGCTGACCGACTGGACGATCTTCCGGTTGACGGGCGATGCACTTCGTGGCCTGGGTCGGAGCGAGCCGTTTACTCCGCGCGGTCTCGAATGAGAAGTTTGGCAAGCGGCAGCCCTCCGAGTGATTCGAACAGGATTGACTCGGAGGGCTGACGCCCTGCCGCTCACCGAATCTCTCATCACACCCCGCGAGCCGTAAATCGCCCAGTTTCTCACACTCAACCTTTGCCCTTGTCTCTGTTTGGGGACAGCCAATACAACCCGACATTCGCGAAATTGAGCCGGAAGCGTCGTGTTTTTGCAGGCCATTCCGGTTCGGTTTCGCAACGTTCGAACGTGGTTTGGCAGGAGGCCAAGTCCCGTTCGTTCTTCGGTGAATCGCCCAGCCCCTCGTGAGTCGCCACATGTCCACGGCCGAATCAGACAGTGTCAAACAAGTCCGCGAAAAGATCATCCAGCTCGCCAAGGAGATTGAAGAGCACTCGCGGTCCAACATGCCGCCAGATGCGTTCTTCAGCGAATTCCTGCGGCGAGTCGTCGGCGCGGTCGGTGCTCGCGCCGGAGCCGTTTGGCTTCGCAACGGCTCCGCCAAACTCAATCTTTTCACGGATGTGAATCTCAAGACGACCGGCTTCTTCGAGAAAGCCGACGCTCCGGTGCTCAACCAAAAGCTGTTGGACGAGGTGATGTCCAACGGCCAAGCCTGCACACACAGCCCCAACGACGGCAGCGGTGTGCAAGTCCCGACCAACGATTTGATCGTGCTCGCCTCGTTGCAGCAGCAGAAGCAGTGCGTGGGAGTCGTCGAGATTTTTCAGCGAGTCGATACCCCGCAACAGGCTCGCCCCGGCTTCCTGCAATTCGTCGAGCAGATGTGCGGCTACGCCTGCCGCTACCTCGACCGGCAAGCCAGTCCGAAGCCTCAAGAACCCAAGCAAAAGCTCACTGAGCAATTCGAACAATTCCTGTTGCAACTGCATCGCAGTTTGGATGTCGGCGAGGTTGCCGCGACCGGTGCCAACGATGGCCGCTTGTTGCTCGGCTGCGATCGATTGAGCGTCGCCGTGCAGTACGGCCAGAAGACCATCATCAAGGCGATCAGTGGCCAAGACTCGGTCCATCAGCGAGCCAACCTCGTCAAACGCATGTGTGGCTTGGCCAACAAAGTCATCCTGATGCGCGAGCCCCTGACTTACTCCGGCAAGCTTGACCACCTGCCTCCACAAATCACAACTCCATTGGCCGACTACATCCAGGAGAGCGGCTCGCGAATGGTCATTGTCTGGCCGCTGTTCGAGAGCGACGCCGTCGTCAAAGCGGACGAAAAGGGCGTGAAGCGGATCGACCGACAGAAGAAACCGATCGGAGGCTTGATCATCGAACAAATCTCCGAAAGCCAGCCTCGTCCCGGCTTGCAGGAAAAAGTGGAATCGTTGTCCGACCATATTTCGGAGGCGATGCACAACAGCCTGTTGCACAACCGACTCTTCCTGTTGCCGCTGTGGAAAATGCTCGGCGAGATGTTCCGATTCCTGGAAGGCCGAGGCAAATTGAAGGCGCTGGCCACCACCGCCGCGGTGGCCGTGTCGATTGCGGCGTTGTGCTTCATTCCCTGGGAATACCGCGTCGAAGGGGATGGCCGTCTGATGCCGGTCGAACAAAAGGACGTCTTCGCCCCTTGGGATGGTGAAGTCATCGAAATCGCCGTCATCGGTGGCGAGAAAGTCGAAGCAGGAACCGTTTTGCTGCGGTTGCGAAACGACGAATTGTTGCAACAACGACTCGCGGCGCAGAACACCTTAAACGAAAAACGCACGACGCAACACAGCCTCCAGGGTGAACGCGATTTGGCAGAGCAGCAGGGGAACAAGATTGATGTGCAGCGGCTGGATGGGAAAATTGACGAAACCAAAATCCAAATCCTGGGTGCTCAGCGTCAGTTGAAGGAATTGGAGCGTCGCGTTCAGAACCTCACGGTCGTTGCTCCGCGAGCCGGTACGATTGCGACCTTCGAGGTTGAACGCCAACTGTTGCATCGTCCTGTCAAACGGGGCGAGCTGTTGCTGGAAATCAAAGACGAAACCGGTCCGTGGTGGCTGCAATTGGAAGTTCCTGAACATCGCATGGGGCATCTGCTCAAAGCGATCCAAGCGAAACAAGATCAACTCGTCGAAGAGTTGCAAGCCTCCAAACCGAAAGAGGGTCGCCAACTGCGAGACTTGCTTGATCGCCATCGCTCAGGCAAAAGCGTCCAAGAAATGACCGCCGACGACCATCAGCAGTTCAGCGAATTCCTCTTGGCCACCTACAAACAGGTGGGAGTTGAATTCCAGTTGGCGACGAATGTCGAAATCCTTTTCGAGGGCACCCTCCGCGAGATCGAAACCCGATCCAATCCGTCTTCAGGCAAGGATAAGGCGATCGTCCAGGTGCGTGCGGACATCGACAAAACGAAACTGCCCTCTGTTGTCATCGGTGCCGAAGTGCGAGCCAAGATCAACTGCGGCCAACGCAGCCTCGGCTACGTCCTCTTCGGCGACGTCGTCGAGTTCATCCAGAAATACTTTTGGCTGTGATGACGTAGGATGGGCACTCTTGCCCGTCCGGTCGTCGGGGGATGTGCCCAACCTACTTGATCGCCGAGCGAATCGCCTGCAAATCCTCGTTCGTCCCCAGCAGTACGGGATGATGCAGCACCAGGATCGCCTCGTCCGCGCGGGTCGCGTGCGGCAAATCATTCACCGCCCGAAATCGTCCGCGAGCGTGCGTGCGATGCAACGCCCGGAAGCCGGGATCGAGGGCGATTCCTGCGGCACGTATCACGCTCGCGAAGTCGTCTCGCGAACAACCGAACACAGCCGAATCAAACCAGAAGCCGAGTTTGTAGAAACCCGGTCGTGTGTCTCCGGACGATCCGGATTCGACGAACCCCCGCAGCCCAGCGACATCACTCAGCAGGCTCAGTAAGCGTGACACGTTTTCGGTTCGCAGTTGATTTCGTTCGGCGAGCCGATCCAACTGTGGCACCAACACCGCTGCTTGCAACTCGGAGAGCGGAAAGGCGTCGTTGCCCCGCTGCGTATGCACGCGAATTCGCTGAACGATTTCCGCATTGTGAGTGACCAACGCTCCACCTCGTCCCGCAGTCAGCAGTTTGCTGCCGCCGAAGCTGAGCACTCCGACATCGCCCCACGTCCCGGCGACTCGGCCCTGCACGATCGCGCCGGGCATTTGACACGCATCTTCGATGACTGCGAGGCCGTGTTGATCGGCAAATGCGTGCAGCTCCGGCATCGCAACCACTCCGCCGTGCAAATGCGAGGCGATGATTGCTTTGGTCCGCGGCGACCGAGCCGCTTCAAGCTGATCGGTATCTAGCTGTCCGCTCACGGAATCGACATCGACCAGCACAGGGTGCGCGCCGACTGCCAACACGTTTTTGAAGTTTCCCTCGAAGTCGTAGGCCGAGAGGATGACCTCGTCGCCGGGACCGACTCGGAGTCCTCGCAATGCCAACTCGACGGCCGCTGTTCCACTGCACGTCAGCACGATGTGCTCGCAGCCGTGCAACTCGGACAACCGTTCGGACAGTTCGTGGCAGTTCGGGCCGTGATATTTCCCCCACGAGCCGTCTGCGAAGGTTCGCCGCAACGCGGCTTCGACCGCTTCGTCTGGAAGAGGCCAGGTCGGTGGTTGCAGTTTGTCGCGATTCGCGGGCATGATCGTTCGCTGAATTGTCAGAGTGGGCGAAGTCTACGCATCCACCGACACAATCGGCAGGACGTAGCCCTGCGCGTTGAACTGCGCGATCACCGATTCTTTGTCGGTGTTCAGGCCGAGAACCGATCGAAATTCATCGTTCGTGTGCAGGCTGCGGTACACGACCAAGTGCAGCTTGCCGACTCGCAGCCGATGGCCGGCGGCTTCCCAAGGGGCGAGCTTGCGGCCTTCTTCCGTGACCGTCAGCGTTCGCCATTCGGCATCGAGCGACGCTCGCTCCGGCAACCAGTCGAGCACGATGGGCGCGTACAACGATTCACTCGACGACGCCTGCGACAACCGCAGTTCGCCCGGCGTGGAATCAAACTCGCCAACCGTGCTATGCAGCCGATCGTCCGGGAGCGCGAGCGGGTAACATCGGACCTTGACGTCCGAGGCTGTTAGCCGAATCTCGCGAGTCGCGTTGTCCCCTTTCGCTCGCACGCCACGACGCAGAGGCAGTGTCGATTCGAGGTCAATTCGTCGTCGGCCAACCTTCGCGACCGAATCTGCCAAAACCAAGAAATGATCTTTTCGAGACAGCATCACTTGCCGGCACAGCATCGGTCCGTCCGGGATATTCAGTTGCAGTTCGACGTAGTCCATGTCGGTGTCACTGCTCCAACAACTGCACGTCCAGCCGTCGGTCCAGGTCAGCCGCTCGCCGTCGAGCCGCACGCTCAGACCCCATTCACCGTCGATCATCGGCACGCCCAACAAGCTGAGCTGCAAGTTCACGCTCGGACCATCATGTCGCACGAGGGCCGTGTTGGCGGTCGCGTGCCACCAGTTCCGCAGGCAGGCCCAACTCGCCCAATCCGATTGCGTTGCTGGCAGGTCCGTGTCGGTGACGATTAACCGTTCTTCCGGCGATTCCGAAAATGTTTCGCTGTGAAATTTGTCTTTGGAGCCACCGCTCGCGACGTGCCGCCGAAACCGCAACGATTCCGCCGCCAACGACAGTTTATCCAATCCGGCCAGCTCCGCTCCGCGAAGCAACATCGGGACGAGCGGTCCAGTCTCGGTCACCTGTGTTGAGTGATTCGCAGCGCCGAGCATGTTTCCATCGCGATCCAACAGCGTGATCGACTTCGTGACGACATCCTCGAAGCGGAATCGAGCTTCACCTTCCAACACTGGGACGCCCACGATCGCGCCCACTTCAATCGAGCGAGTGAGCGACGCGAGCCAGCGCGGTAAGATCGGTAGCAGACTCGCGGCCGGAGTCCCATCGCCGTCCGTCTGTTCGATCAGTTCATTGCGCAGCGATTGTTGTCCGAGTTGTTTGAACTCGGTCACACCTTCGATGTCGCCAAACATCTGTCCCAACAGCCAAGGCAACTCGCCCGTGACGAGCAGCCTGCGGTCGGGAGTCAGTTCGCACATCAACGGCTTCGCCAAGTAAGCCGCCAGTTCCAGCGATCGCGTCAACACCAGTCGCCACACCGGCCACGCGACGTCGGCGGTGACTCGTAGCCCGCTCCACAACCAGTCTGCCAGCCCGAGCAACTCCAACTCGGTGTGCTCGTCATTCCAAGCGGCCTTGGCCGTGAGTTGTTGAGAGGCCCACCGGCTCAGACGCGACCATTCCTGCTTTTCAATCAGCGACCAGACTGACTTCACGGGGTGTCGACGTGAGCTGTCCCACGGCCAAACTCCACTGCGATTCGCGGCTCGCTTCCGCAAGAGCCGGCGATCAACTCCGGCGGACAATTGCTTGGACCACGCACGCCAAAATTTGTCGGTGCGACCGGTCTGAGCACAACGCCGCAGTTCGTCGGGAGCGGATGGCAACCAAGCCAAGCCCGCCAAGATCTCTCCATCCGACCTGTCCGAAAGATCGACCTCACTGCCAAAAGCCACGGCAAAATCACTCATCGCGAACGTCTCTCTGAACGAAAAACATGAAGTGCGTCACGGCGCGGGCGGAGAGTCTAGCGGGACGTGGCCGCCGACCGAATGGACCGCCTTGAATTCCGCCTGCGAGGCCAGCACGACGCGCCTGCGAGTGGTTATCCCTCTCGCGGGATGTGATGAGAGATCCGGCGAGCGGCAGGGCGTCAGCCCTCCGAGTCAAGTCAATCCGGATCGAATCACTCGGAGGGCTGACG
>SXGT01097442.1_pt1 | contig 33001 bp, 29 predicted proteins | sample 3176221 | NCBI WGS metagenome assembly SXGT01 (sample SAMN11356862, study PRJNA531348) | freshwater metagenome | isolation source: freshwater sample F1-120 | place: China: Fuxian Lake, Yuxi | collected 2017-12-25
TCGGGGGTGGCCGCGCCCACCCAGGTGATCACCTGGTCAATCGGCATCTGCACCGTGCCATAGACATAGCGCGCCGGGATGTTGGCCGCTCGCAACAGAGCCACCAGCAGACTCGCCGTGTCACAGGCGTTGCCGCGCTTGCTCAGCCAGGTCAGGTATGACCCCTGGACGGAGCCATAGGTGGGCAAGAACTCGATATGGTCATACACCCAGTTGAAGATCTGCACCGGGTGGTTCCCAAGCGCCGTCGCCAGCGCCCGGATCTCGTCGGTCAGCTGCACGTCCTCGGTGGGCGCCAGATCGTCGGGCGTTGGCGTCGCCGATAGCGTCGCCGCTGCTGTCAGCAGGCCGGGTAGCACCTCCGCCGCGGCCCGCTTGGCTGGCAGCGGTGTGAGCGCCGACTCAAACTCTTGCGTCGTCTCTTTGGGCGGACGGACTTTTTCGTCCGGCACGCGGAAGGGCAGCGTGTGCGGGTCCACACGCCGATGCGGCCGTCGCGTCTGCGTGGCCTTGAGGTGCTGCTGCGCCTGTAGGGCCACTGCGTTCCGGGCGTGCGCATCGGGCGCCGCGACGAGGGCGTCCAGATACCGCTGCAGCGTCGCCACCTCCGCCTCATAGGTGGCGACCATGGCCTGGTGCCGCGGGAGAAATCGGGGGGCAAGGGCTGCGCAGCAAGGTGCTGGGCCGTCTGCTCGAAGGACTGCCGGAGCTGCTGGTCGACGGCTTGCAGGCGCTGCTGCAACGGTACGAGGGCGTCGTGCGCCGTCCGGGCCTCCACAGCGCTGGCGCGCTGGGGCTGGAAGCGGGACAGGTGCTCCTCCAAGGCCGTGAGCATGTCCGCTAGGACGGCCTCCGCAGGCGGCGTGGCGGGCGCAGGCGTAGTCTGCCGCCCGGGCCCAGCTTGCGCCGCCAGTATCGTGGGGTACATCAGGAGCCAGGTGAAGGTAACAAGGACCACACTGGCAATACTCTGCATGGCATAGGGGCGATGACGGAACAGGTGCAGCACAGGAGACGACATACGGAGTCTTTCTCGCGGGAGCCTGGGAAGCCCCAACACGCCTCATGGTGTGGGGCGATAGGACGATCGTTGCGGTCTACGTATTTTTCTTTCTATGCACTCTTGCGCTCTAAGAATATGTGCGTCTAGTATTATTTACAGGGCAACATAGAACGAAGGAGGTGACACCCGTTGTAAGCATAGGAGACAAGGCCTATAGTGACACGTTTTTCTGCTATGATACAGTATCTTTTCATAAAAAGTCTATCACAGAGAACCCCGTAACGATGGAGTCATCTATGTCTCATACGCAACACTCCCTGTGGTTATGGTGGGTTGTGGGGCTCGGTTGCAGCCTCAGTCTCGCCACGCTGCCAGTTGGACACAAATATTCATTTAGGGAGAATCACGGCGCATCATGCCGTACATCGTTGTCAGGTCGCCGAGATGCTGCAAGCCCCGCCACATCACTTCCGCGCCGGGGCGGTCGCGCCGGCGGCGCCCCACAAACCCGCCGAGCTGGGCGATCCAATTAACCGCTTGGCCCAGTGTCGGCGGCTCTGCAGGCGGCGTCGGGACCCAGTGAATGGCATAATACAGCGCGTGCCATTCTTTAGGATCTAACAGGACGCCACGCGGCACATCAGGCACCGCGCGCGCCAGCATGGTGGCGTAAAAAATCCGCCAGGCCAGGACGCTGTAAAGCGCCAAGGCGCGGCGTAAGCGCTCAGCCTTTGGGAATTGCCGCGCTTCCAGGCGACACCCGCTTTTCACAATACGGTGCCAGACTTCGATACCCCATCGACAGGAGTACCACTGGACGCGTTCGATAGCCTCGTCAACGGTCTCCACCGCTACGGTGGTCAACAACAGCCAGGCGATAGGCTCCGCCTCGGCGGGCGGCTCGACTTCGCCCACCTGCACGACCCACAGAGCCACGCCTGGCAAGCGTTCCGCTTTCCGAGGCTTCGGGGGACACAAGGTCAAGGGACAAAAGCGCAGTGCCAACGTCGCGTGCCGGGCGGGTTGTGGGCCACGACGCGGGACGTGCAGGACGAGCTGGGCCGCCACGGGCTGGGCCGCGACCGTGTCCCCCACATACCGTTGCGGCGCGTTGACGCAGCGATTCCACGCGGCGCGTATCAGCAGAGCGACGCCGACGGGACGGGGAGCCACCAGGACGTCATACACATCAGCTTCCCGATCACCGACGCTGATCATGTGAGTCGTGGGACAGCAGTCGCGTGCGGTGTACACCGCATCGAGACTGTGGAGCCACTTTTGACTTTCCTTCTGGCTGATGGGGAGCTGTTTGCGCCGGGCCCGTTTCCCGATGTCGTCCGGGTCCCGGGCCCAGACCTGTTGGGCCAAAAGGCCTCAGGGGACTCGCTCTGGTGTGATGGCTAAGGTGGTATGGACCAGCACGCCGTGACCGGCGGAGTGTCCCAGCGGCCCTCAGCCTTCGGTCACGCGCAAGTTCGTCCAGTTAGCTTCGGTCGTATCTTGTACGGCCAAGACAAGCGGCGCCGCGTTGAGGCGACTATAGGGCGCCTCTATATGACTTTGGAGCACATCGTCGGGCGCAATGTCATCGTTGGTAAAAAAGCGATAGGCGGCTTTGAGCATGGCGCCGCGGCCACAGGCTTCGGGCAGAGCGGCCCCAGGACGCTGGGCGAGCGCATGGGCGAGTTCAACCAAACGCTGGGTCCGCCGCAGGGCGCCGAGGTCCGCATCGGCAAACTCCGTGACGGCCCAACTCGTGGTATCGAGGAGGTGGCTCATGTCTGCTTCTTCGCGCAACAGGTTGAACCGGAAGTCAAGAAGGTGGAGAATCCATGCCCATCATCGCTCAAGTCCCTCTAAAACAAAAAATGTGTCCAACTGGCAGCGCCCGCACAGGGCTCCGCGTAAGGTGAGTTAGCACGTTTTGGCGAAGGTATTGGAAAAACCTGAGCCAATTTTCTTCGCCAAGATTCTCAACCGAGTCGCTGGCTTGGGCCGTATGCACGTCTCTCCACCCTCCTTCAGCTTTTCGTAATTGGCGAAGGTATTGTTATACAGTAATGTCATAAACTTGAAAATCCTCTGTGGAGAATCATCATAGCCTGATCTTCTTCAATTTAGAATATTCTTTACAATGAGCCAGGAGGGCCTGTTGCCATACCTCTCCACTGGGCGCGCGACCCTTAGTAGTCCTGCAAAAACTTCTGGTGCCGGACTGATCCTATAGACATCGAGTCAACTTGCGCGCTCGCCTGTCTTCTTGCCTCGCGGGCTGCCGTGAGTCATCTGGACGGTATACGCTACGTCCAACACCTCCTCCCAACTCAGGGACAGGGCTGGAAGACGGCGGTTGCGTGCGCTTTCATCCTCGTCTCGGGCATCCAGCAGCACCTCGTCCCACAGGCTTTCGAGCATCCGTCGGTTCAAGGAGCGGTGCGACGCCCCTTCTGGCCACGTTCGATCTTGGCCCAGGTATCGCGCAACGTCACGGTACGATTGAACACTGGGGCGCCAGGACGGGAGTCCAGATCCACGCAGAAATAGCCCTGGCGCTCAAATTGATAGCGGCTGCCAGACGCCGCCTCGGCCAGGCTGGGTTCAACCTGACACGTGGTCAAAACGTCGAGAGAGGCGGGGTTGAGCTCCGTGGTCCAATCCTGGCCCTCCTCATCGGCACCGGGCGTAGGCGTGCGAAACAGCGTATCGTACAGGCGCACCTCGGCTGGCACTGCATGCGCCGCCGAGACCCAGTGGATGGTGCTCTTCACCTGGCGGCCATCCGGGGCCCAGCCGCCCCGTGTCGCCGGGTCGTAGGTGCAGCGCAGTTCGATGATCTCCCCCGTGTGCTCGTCCTTCACCACGCCAGTACAGGTCACATAGTAGGCATAGCGCAAGCGCACCTCACGGCCGGGGGTCAGGCGGAAAAACTGCCGTGGCGGATCTTCGCGAAAATCGTCACGCTCAATGTAGAAGACCCGGGAGAACGGTACCTGGCGCGTGCCCATACTGGCGTCCTCCGGGTTGTTCACCGCCTCCATCATTTCCACCTGATCTTCGGGATAGTTGTCAATGACGACGCGCAAGGGGTGTAACACCGCCATGACCCGCGGGGCGCGTTTATTCAAATCCTCACGGATACAGTATTCCAACAAGGCCAGATCAACCACACTGTCGCGTTTGGCCACGCCAATACGCTCGCAGAAGGTGCGGATGGCTTCCGGGGTGTAGCCGCGCCGCCGCAGACCGGAGAGCGTTGGCATGCGTGGATCATCCCAGCCACGCACGTGGCGCTGGGTGACCAGTTGCAGGAGTTTGCGTTTGCTCAGCAGGGTATAGCTCAGGTTGAGCCGCGCAAATTCAATCTGCTGCGGGTGACACGGGGTCTGCAAGGCGTCGAGAAACCAGTCGTACAACGGGCGATGCGCCTCAAATTCCAGGGTGCAGATGGAATGCGTAATGCCCTCAATGGCATCCGATACACCATGCGCGTAGTCGTACATGGGATAGAGACACCACTGATCGCCAGTACGGTGATGCGTGGCATGTAGGATGCGAAACATCACGGGATCGCGCATGTTGAGATTGCCCGAGGTCATGTCAATTTTGGCACGCAGCGTGTGCGCGCCGGCCGGAAATTCCCCGGCCCGCATGCGCGCGAACAACGCACGGTTCTCGGCCACCGAGCGCGTACGATATGGGCTGTCCTGTCCCGGTTCGGTGAGCGTACCCCGGTAGGCGCGCATGGCGTCGGGACTCAGGCTACAGACATAGGCTTTGCCGGCGTCAATGAGCTGCACGGCGTAAGCGTACAGGGCCTCAAAATAATCGGAGGCATAGAAGAGCTTGTCATGCCAGTCAAAGCCGAGCCAGCGTACGTCCGTTTGGATGGACTCGACGTACTCCACCTCCTCTTTGGTCGGATTGGTGTCGTCAAAGCGCAGATGGCACACCCCGGCATTTTCGGCGGCAAGCCCAAAATTGAGGCAGATAGCTTTGGCGTGCCCGATATGCAAATAACCGTTGGGCTCTGGGGGAAAGCGGGTTACCACGCGGCCACCATGCTTGTGCCGGCGCTGATCGTCGGCGATAATTTCCCGGATAAAATGGCGAGGCGGAGGCGCATCGGGTTCGGCCATGATTACAACTCCTTCGGTCAGCTCGGGTTCTCATGTCGGTGCAGGCCAGCGAGTATAGCATGTGCGCCGTGGCTCACAACGTCTGCACCAGCGTACGAAAATGTTCGCCGCGGGCTTCGTAGTGCTGATACTGATCATAGCTCGCGCAGGCCGGGGAGAGCAGCACCACCTCGCCAGGCTGTGCCAGGTCTGCCGCCTGGTGCAACGCCACGGCCAGATCCGGGAGTTGCCGCACCAGGGGGGCGGGGTGATCGGGCTGGGCCGCCGCCGCCTGCTCAATCGCCAGGGCCAGCTGTGGGGCCGTCTTCCCATAGACGAGCGCCACGCGTGCCTTGGTATGGATCACCTGGCCCAGTTCATCGAACGGCGTGCCTTTATCGTAGCCACCGGCCAGCAGGATGAGCGGTTGCGTAAAGGCGTGCAGAGCCCGCATGGTCGAGACCGGGGTGGTGGCTTTGGAGTCGTTGTAGTATGCCACCCCATGCTTGGTTGCCACCAATTCCAGACGATGTGGCAGGGCCTGGAAGCGCCGCAAGCCCTGGGCAATAGTCGACGGCGCCACACCCAGGGTCGTCGCGGCAGCGGCAGCGGCAGCCGCATTGCCGAAGTTATGCGCGCCACGCAGCTGCAAGTCGGCTTGATCGCACAGCACGGTACGGACCCCACCCTGCGCGAGCACCAGCGCCGTGCCCTGTCGTGACACCCCGTTGTCGAGCGGCTCCTCAACACTATAGTACAGGCGCTGCCCCTGGCCACATGCCGCCATCAGGCGCACTGTGGGGTCATCCCAGTTGAGCACGGCCATATCCGCCGGGGTTTGATGCGCCAGGATCACCTCTTTCGCCGTTTGATAGGCCGCCATGGTGCCATGGCGGTCCAGGTGGTTGGGCGTCAGATTGAGCACAATCGCCAGGGGGGGGCTATAGTGTAACCAGTCCAGATGTTCCAGCTGGAAGCTCGACAGTTCGAGCACCACATACGTCTCAGGGGTAATGTCTGGCAGGCGATCTAGCAGTGAGCCACCGATGTTGCCGCCGACGAGGGTGCGTGCGTCGTGCAGGTGTAATATGCTGCCCAGAAGGGAGGTGGTGGTGGTCTTGCCCACGCTGCCGGTCAGGCCAATGATTGTGCCGCGGCACTGGCGCACAAACAGGTTGATCTCGCTGTCCAGTGGGACGTGATGCGCCTGCGCTGCCTGCACATACGGCGAGGTGAAGGGCACTGCTGGATTGACGAACACGGTGTCAGTCGCAGTAAAATCACGCATGTCATGGCGCCCCAAGACCAGGCGCAGGGGTAAGCCACGCAGGGCTGCCAAGGAGTCCGCTAAGGCCTCCGCGGGCTGCAAGTCGGTGACCGTGACGTGGGCACCCTGCTGCACGAGATAGCGCGTCAGTCCTACCCCACCGCCGAACGTTCCGAGCCCCATGACCGTGACGCGTTGCTGTTGCCATGTCGTTGGCATATGTCCCCTTTGTCTGCCCACCGTTAGACGTGCGATCCCGACTGCTTGAGGGCCTCGACAAGGCGGACCGTTTGCGCCACGGGGGCCACGTCGTGCACCCGCACCATGGCGGCGCCGTGCAGGACGGCGTACATGACGGTGGCCAGCGTGCCTTCCAGGCGATCCCCAACGTGGCGCTGTAACAGGTGCCCCAGGAAGGATTTCCGCGAGGTGCCCACCAACAGTGGTTGTCCTAGGGCGGCAAACTGCTCCAACCCGTGCAGTAGCGCGAGATTGTGTTGCACGGTTTTGCCAAACCCGAAGCCGGGATCGAGGAGAATTTTGTGCCGAGGAATGCCGTGTTGCATGGCACAGTGCAGACGCTCGGCCAAGAAACGGTAGACCTCATCCAGCACATGGCGGTATGACGGCGTGCGTTGCATGGTCTGCGGTGTGCCTTGCATGTGCATGAGCACCACTGCGGCACCACGGCGCGCAATGAGCGGGGCCATCTGGGCATCAAACGTCATGGCGCTGATGTCATTGACCAGCACAGCTCCCGCATCAAGGGCGGCGGCAGCCACACTGGCGCGGTAGGTATCAATCGACACCACGGCCCCAGAGCGTTGCACCAGGTCACGAATCACCGGCACCACCCGCGCTTGCTCCAGCGCTGCCGGGATGGGGGCCGCCCCAGGACGTGAGGATTGCCCGCCTACGTCGATGAGATCCGCCCCAGCCGTGAGCATGGTTTCGGCGTGCTTCAGGGCCTGCGCAGGTTGCAGGTACAGGCCGCCATCGGAAAAGGAATCCGGGGTGACATTCAAAATACCCATGAGGGCGGTGCGCTGCTGCACATCGTAGACGTGCGTGCCGAGGGCCAGCGACCATGGTGCCTGGGCCTGCAAGCGCCGGGCGGCATCAAGCGCCGCCACGATGGGTTGCAAGCCTGGCGCCTGCTCCCCGCGTACGCGGTTGAAGAGCGCGGCAGAACCGCCGACCAGCAGCTCGCAGGTGTCTCCGGTGGCGCCTCCAGTACAATAGTTCCAGGCTTCTGGGCCGTACTGCTGCCACCAGGTCAGGAACAGTCGTGCGGTGGAGAAGGGCACGTCGAGTAATTTATAGACCACACGTTGGTCACTGGCCGCCAGGACGGCTTCTGGAGCCTGGCACCCCATGCGGGTGAGTTCATGCGTAATGTGGGACGAGTCCCCCTGCGGTAGCAGGCGGGCGAGCAGCGTGTCGCGTATTAGCATGGGACGTCTTGCGGAACCTCGAGCGCCCGGCTATCCTTGCCAGAGGCAACGCTCTGTCCCTCTATCCTTCTCTACACAAGGGCAACGGGGAAAAGTAACCGTGCATTGTACGCAATCCCCACGTCCCCAGCAAGCGCTTCCCCGGCACCATCCAGTCCTGCATGCCGACGTCACCGTGATCGGCGCCGGGCCTGCAGGCGCCTTACTGGCGTACCTGCTCGCAGCCCACGGCTTGCAGGTGGTCCTCGTGGAGAAAGCCTCCTTGCCACGGGTCAAACCCTGTGGCGGGGGGCTGAACTGGAAAACCGTCACGCTGCTGCCCTTTGCCATTGATGCCGTGGTCGAGCGTGTCGTCTCCCGTGTGCTGTTCACGCAGCACTTGCGGCAGCCGTTTACCCGCACCGCGTCCCAGCCCCTCGTCACCCTGGTGACACGCAGCATCTTTGATCATCTGCTGGTGCAGAAAGCCGCCGCCGCGGGCGCACACGTCTATGATGCCTGCCACATCACGCGCCTGGAGGCGCACCCACACGGGATTGCCATCCAGGGCACTGGCCTGTCCTGGCACAGTCGCTATGTCGCCTTTGCCGATGGCGCCAAGGGTATCCTGCGGCGGCAGTTGGGCTTTGCCGCCAGCGCACCGCACGATATGGGCTTGGATATGGACGTTGAGGCGGATCCGGCGTGTCCGTGGACGCCCGAGACTCTCTACCTGGACTGGGGCACCACGGCGCAGACCTATGCCTGGGCTTTTCCGAAAGCCGATCACTAGTCCATCGGGGTGAAAGGGCCCGCCGCACACGGGCCGCTGTTAGCGCAGTACCTACGACAGTTCATGCAGCATTGGCGGCTCCCCGTGCCGCCGGGCAAGCTGCGCTACCTGGCGCACATGCTCCCCACGCGGGTACCCGACACGCCCCTGGTACATGGTCGGGCCTGCGTCGTGGGCGATGCGGCGGGGCTCCTGGAACCGTTTACCGGTGAGGGCATCTACTATGCCCTGCGTAGTGCCCACTTGGCCGCTGAGGCCCTCATCGCGGCCAGCGTCCATGATACCTCACCGGTGGCGTATGGCACCGCTGTAGACGCCGAGATCATGCCGGATCTCCTCGGCGCACGGGACTTACAGCAAGTGTTCGATGCCTGGCCCGGACTCTTCCACCTCCTGGTCCGGCGGCATGGGCGTTCCTGGCACGCGCTCGCCAAGTTGCTGCGTGGGGAACGGGGGTTTCGGGAGGTGGCGCAGGTCTTACGACGCCATCCGTTTCTCGTGCGTGCCATACTGGCGACCGGGCACCACCCCGCTCCGTCCCCCGTGCAACGCAGCCACCAGCACAAGCCGGGCGCCCTCAACGGCTAGGCGGGCTCCTGGCGCCGCCCATACACCAGGCCCAGCGCTGCGCTCCACCCTGCGCCGCATGCCGCCCTCTCGGGTGTGTATCGGGTGTAGCCCGACACGCCTACACGCTTAGGGGGTCCGCACAAACAAGAAATCTCCCCCATCATGTCCGGCGTAGCGGATGTCCGAATACTCCGGCGTCTGTGGGGAATTGACCACCACCAAGCGCTTAATGTGATTGGACAGTTGCTGGCCATCAAGAAGAGAGCGATTGTCCTGTAGTACCGATAAAAAGGCCTTGGCGAACACGGAATGATTGCCGCCACCACTGTCCAACACGGGTTCCAAGCCCCCGGAGGTCAGCGCCGTCCTGGAACGTTTCTCGGCCACACGTGTATAGAAGGTCTCTGGGTCGATCCCACTGCGCAACCCCTCCCCAGCATCGCGTAGCAGGGTGCCGGAGTAACACGAATCCGCCACCAGTAACACATGCTTGGCAGTCATCGCTTTCAGGGTGTCCGTCAGCTCGGTGGTGGATAACCAGTTGACGCGCGTATCGGGTTGGGCGTTGACTGGCAGCCAGTAGCCACGTTCCGCCTCTTTATCCAGTGTCCCGTGTCCCGCATAGTAGATCATCAGGTTATCGTGTTCGCTCAAGGTCGTGCGCAATTTGTCCAAGGCACGAATCATGTGGTCACGTGTAGCTTCCAAGAGGAGCGTCACCTCGAAGCCATACTGCTCGCGCACGAGTTTGGCCACGGCTTCGGCATCGTGCACCGCCGTTGCCAACTTCGGCAGATACTCATAGGCGTTGTTGCCAATGATCAACGCATGGTAACGTCCAAAGCCTTTGGCTGGTGCCGCTTTCACCGAGGTCGTGCCTGGCGTTGACGCACTCGCATTGCGGACGGTCAGCGTAGACTCCACGTTGCGTCCCTGCGCATCCATGGCATTGAGTACGACCGTGTTCGTCCCTGGATCGAGGCGCACCTTATGACTAAAACTTCCCTGGGTATCCAGGCTGACGGGCCTGCCATTAATAAACAATTTGAGCGTTCCCGTGCCTTCAGACACCGTGCCCTCGACGCGGAAATCGGTATCGGTGACGACCAGACCGCGGGTATTCTGGGCCGATGCAGGCTGGCGCAGGGTAATTCGTGGTGGCGGCGTATTGTGCGCCAGCCGGATGGTGCCTTGCCCCTGAGCCCGCTGTGTTTCCGCCGTTTGCGCCCGTTGCTCGGCTTCCCGGGCGCGTTTCTCCGCGTCGTAGAGGAGGGACGCCACTGCACCAGATGCCTGCGGTTTGGTGGGCTCTGCCTGTTCCAGCAGGTGAGAGGATCCACGGGCCTGGGCGAAGGTGACCGCCGTCTGGCCCGCACGATTTTGCAGGGCGGTATCGGCTCCTTTTGCCAGCAAAGCCTGGGAGATATTGGCGTGGCCTCCCACCACGGCCAGCATCAGCGCTGTTTGTCCAGCGCGATTTTGGGCGTTGACCTCAGCCCCTTTGGCGAGGAGGGCCTGCGCCACATCAATGTGTCCCTGCGCCGCGGCTAACATCAAGGCCGTCGCCCCGTCGCGATCCGGTGTGTTGACCTGCACGCCGTTGGCCAGCAAGAGCTGCACCGTGGCGGTGTGTCCTTCGAACGCGGCCAGCATTAAGGCCGTTTTGCCGTCACGATCAATGGCGTTGGCATCCGTGCCCTTGGTCAGCAGTGTTTGGACGGTGGCGGTATGCCCCCGGGCGGCTTCACGCACGAGGTCAAAATCCGTCGCACAGCCTGTCGACAATATCTGCACGCCCATGTAGCTCAGGAAGAGTGCAGCAGATATCACACGCATGGAACCCCCTTTGCCTCGCAGTGAGGCTTGCATCACCCAGGATCCTCTCATACCAATGGTCTCGGGAGAGTGTAGCGTACGCCACACTGACTCTCATTATTGTAGAATCATTTCACAACGCGAACCATGTGGGGTTGCTCACAAGGACGCCGGCGGCATCTCGCCAGCCCGCCTGTCACGTATCCTTTCTGCCAACGCGGTGCCAGGCGAGGCTAATCAACACCCCTAAGAGCAAGCCTGGTAAGGTCAGATCCCGCTCCGCACCTGGAGCCAAGGTACACCCGCCGCCGCTGCTGTGCCCACCACCCTCTCCACCACCATCGTCCGTCGCAATAGAGCGCTGCAAGGCCAGGGTGCCCACGGCGACAATGCGGCCATCCGCCGTCACATCATTATCGCCCTCACGGCCATCCATCAGATGTAACTCCACGATTCCTTGGCCGATGACAAGGCCCACCGTGTCGCTAAACGTCAAACGATACCAATGCGGCAAGGCAAGTGTCGGGGTGGGGCCGAAGCTGAGATAGGTATTGACTTGAACGCCTGGCGGTAGCACGAGCGTCACCGTGGTGACCTCGCGAACGGCAAGCCCCTGCACGGTAAAGGTCAAGAAGTTCAGAGGCAGCGTCACGCCGGGTGGGACGTCGCGGGGCGAAGGATTGTCGATAAAACGTACATTGACTAACTGCGTGTCGGTGGGCGAGAACAGCGTGAGGGTGTGCCCACGCACGCTATCACGTAGCGATACGACATTGGCTTGCTGCACATCGGGTATGCCATCCTGGTTGACGTCGCTATCATCCGGTGTCCCGTCACCTGGTCTCTCGCCGCCGTCACCCCCATCTTGCCCCGGCGCTGTGTCGCTTGGAAGCACCTGCACGACTGCAGTCGCGGTGCCAATAAGTCCCTGACTATCGGTGATGCGTAGTTCGAAGGTCAGGAGTTCCCCAAGAGCTGACACCGCAGGCGCCAGAAACGTGGGTTGTGCCACCATCACATCTGAGAGGGTTACCGGGGGGCCGCTGAGCTGGCGCCACAGAAAGCGAGTCACAGGATGCCCTTGCCCGTCACGAGAGCGCGCACCATCCAGCGTCACTACGGTACCCGCCACCACGGTTTGCGCTGCCCCGGCGTCTGCCATCAGCGTATTGCGACTGACGTTGACCACGGTCATGGCCGTGGCCGTGAGTCCCCCGGCATCCGTGACGCGTAAGGTAAACGTGAGCCGGACGGTGCCCTCCCCTACAGCCGGGGCGACAAACGTCGGACGTATCGCTGTCGGGTCCGACAGGGTGACAGGCGGCCCTTCACCCTGACTCCAGGCGAAGAGCAGGGGGGTGCCTTGAGGATCCAACGACTGGGAGCCATCCAGGGTCACCACGGTTCCCGTGCTCACCGTCTGCTCGGGGCCCGTGCGCGCCACTGGGGGCGCGTCATCTTGCACTTGCACGGTGGTCAGCGTGGTCGACGTGAGTCCTTGCCCATCGGTGATACGCAGCTCGAAAGTCAACACCTCACTAGGCGAGGAGACGGCGGGTGCAATAAACGTCGGACGCACTGCAGTCACATCGGACAAGGTCACCGGGGGGCCGCTGAGTTGGCGCCACAGAAAGCGGGTGACGGAATTCCCCTGACTGTCACGCGACCGGGAGCCATCCAGGGTCACCAGGGCGCCTTCCACGACGATTTGCGACGGCCCCGCATCGGCCATAGACAGATTGGTGCTGACGTTGACCAAGGCTAAGGCCGTCGCGGTTAAGCCTCCGGCATCGGTCACACGTAGTTCGAACGCCAGGGCGGCACTGCCCTCGCCAATCGCTGGCGCCACAAACGTCGGCCGCACCGCCGTGGCGTCGGAGAGGGGCACCGACGGCCCGGCGGTCTGGCGCCAGCTGAAGGTCAGTGGCGTCTCTTCGGGATCCGAAGACTGGGACGCATCGAGGGTCACCGTCTGGCCTGCGATGACGGTCTGCGTGGGACCGGCATTGGCCACCGGCGGGCTATTGAGCACGTTGACTACTGCCGTAGCCGTGGCCATGAGGCCGCCCGTGTCTGTCACTAATAGTTCAAAAGTAAGCGCTGTACTCGTGCCTCCTACCACCGGGGCGATGAACGTTGGACGCGCCCCGGTCGCCCCGGTGAGGGTCACAGCAGGTCCAAGAGTCTGGCGCCAGCTGAAGGTCAGTGGGGTGCCTTCGGGATCCACCGACTGGGAACCATCGAGGGTGACCACGGCTCTGGCACGGACGGTCTGTGCCGGGCCCGTCGCAGCTATCGGGGGCAGATTGACCGGGGAAATCGTTACCAGCGCCGCCGAAAGAGCCTCGGCAAACGAGCCTTCGTTGTCGGTGACGCGGAGGGCAAAAATCAACGTTGTCCCCAGGTCAACAGGCGGGGCGACAAACGTCGGTCGAGCCGCGGTGGGACTGGAGAGGGCCACGGTTGGCCCACCAGTCTGACGCCAAGCGAAGGTCACCGTCTGGGGCCCCTGCGTATCGACATCCCGCGAATTGGCACCGTTCAGTGTCACCAGTGCCCTGGCATTCACCTGTTGCGCCGGCCCGGCATCGGCGATGGGTGGTTCATCGTTGGCGTCGCCTGGAAAAGACAGCGCGCGGATTTCTTGGATGTTGGACGTCAGTACCCCCCCCACCCCGTTATCCGCATTCAGCGCCTCAATGGCCTGCAGGGCTTGATCGCTTTGCGTCGCGTGTCCCGCCTGGGCCTGGAAGGCCAGGCCATAGGGATTGCGCTGTCCATCGGCAGGCCCAGAGGGTGGGTTATTGATGTGGCATACCTTACAGCTATCGAGGCGTGACGCCGCCGTGCCATAACGCGCATGAAACGCGGCCAGATAATTGGGAAAGGCCTCGGCACTAGAAATGCCCCAGCAGAGACTGGCACACAGCGTCAGGAGGCAGAGCCGCTGTCTTGACAGCTGGCAGGGGTACCACTGGCGCATGCTCATCTCTCACTAGAAAGTATATTCAGCACCGAAAGTGGTGACCAGATTTGCGCGTAAACCTGCATCATTCAAGGGCACCTGCGCATTCAGAAAGAGAACGAACTGTCGAAAAGGGTTCCACTTGGCGCCGAGCGACCCATTGATCACATGGCGTCCATTATCGTCACGTGGTCGATACGTCCCCAGCACATCAAAAGCCACGGTGAACTGTTCTGAGCCAACATCAAAGCCCGCCGCATACTCCAGCGAATCGCGCAACCCGCGGTCGAGGTTGAACTCATAGCCTAGATTGAGGTGGGGCGTGAACACCCCGGCGAAGGTGCGGGACAGGATCACCACAGGCCGCAACGAGGTCGTCCCAGTGCCCAGGAAATTGGACGCGTCTCCCGTGCTGAATTTGGCCAGGAGCCCAGCCGCGACGTCAGCAAACTCACTATCAAAGAGATGATATTTGGCCCGCAAGATGACGTCCCCGATGCCTGTGGCGCTGCGTTGTTGTTCGTCGACCGGGCTCGTGGGCGCGCCGGTAAACGTGTGCACTTCTGGAATGGGATTTTCGGGAGACGTGAGCACCCGGGCATTGGCCTTGACACTCATGTTCACGTGCACGATGGGCACGAGGATGCCAATGTCCAGGCGGTCGGTCACCCCATAGGTCGCGGCCAGGGAGAGCAGCCGCACGCGAATGCTCAGATCGAGCGCGATCAGGATGGTATCCTGCTCGAACGATTCGCGGGTCTCTGGCTCCCCCAAAACATCCGGTTGGTGCTGGGCCGTCACCCGGAGATTGTCCAGACTCTCCCCGTTGAAGCGGTTGAAGGTGTAAAACGCGTATGCCGTGTTGACACTGAGTTTCCCCCGTCCCAGCGTGGCAGCTTTTTCGGCAAACAATGGTCCGAGGGTCTATGTGGTGCGCGCGAACGTCCCCTGCTTGGCATCGAAGGCATACGTAAACCCGCCTTGCGAGGACGTGAAGGGAAAGACCCCGATTTCGCTGGCAATTTGCTTATTGAGCTGGTTAATCGCCGCGGTAGAGGACACGGTAAAATGCGGGGCGTGCCCACTGGCCACCGCCAGGGAGATGCCATTGCCGCCATAGAGGCTGGAGAGTAGCGTATTTAACGTCCGTGGACGCCAGGCTTGCAACAAAGACGAGCGTCCGCCAAAGCGGCCTTCTTCACCCAGGGATGTCGAACCGAGCAGGGACTGCGCCCTACTGTTATGCACCACGCAGAGGATGAGGAGCAGTATCAGGCAGAGAGCATGGCACAGGCGCCTCCGCATGGGTGCAGAGGGAGGCAAGCGTCTGCACCCGTATGAGTTACGGCTTTGTGGGTGTGCAAGGACACAAAAACGCATACAGGCTCCCAATCTTGATACTGTCGCACCACGTATCTCTGACCTTTACGCGGCAAAGACGGTCGCGAGTTGCTGCAACAGGGCTTCTTCTGCCGACGATATCCGACTGCCAAAGCCCAAAAAGCCTCCGGCAGCCTCCGCCACAGCCCGCGCCCGCCCCAGTACGCTCTCGCGGAGATGCACGCGCTCCTCTGGCGTGAGTTGTGCTGCTAGGTCAGCCGTATACGACGACCACGCCGCGAGCAGAGAGGCAGGCGGGGGAGCGGACAGCCAGCTGTGCACGAGCTGCGCCGCGGGACTGTCCGCCGCCAGGCCAGCTGCGCTCAGGCCGGAGACAATGGCCTGACGTTCCCGGGCATCGAGAGCTCCATCCGCCCAGGCCACGACCACGAGCGGTACCAGTCCCAGGGCCAGAAGCGTGTCTGGCGTGATCCCCAGAGTGCTCAGCGTGTGGAGTACCGCACTATCACTGAGCCCCGTGGCGCTCGCCAGGGCTGCCTGCCCCGAGGTTTCCTCCTGGGTACTGCGTAATTGCTGCAACAGTTCCCGTTCCTGTCTCCGAAAAAACTCGTCTTCCAGAGCACGACGACGATCACCAAGAAATTCTTCAGCCATAATGCATTCCTTCTATCACTTGGAGGTCAACCATGGCGCAGTCTACCACACTCTTTGTTGGAATGGATGTCCATCAGGAGACGATTGCGGTCGCGGAGGTGGCCCAAGAGCCTGATGCTGCGGTCACCTCCTTGAGGACGATCGGCACACACCAGCGTGATATCGCTACCCGAATCCGCATGATGCCATCAAAAGCCCAGCCCCTCATCTGTCTCTACGCAGCGGGGCTTTGGGGCTAGAGCATTTTCATAATTTACGCACTGTGTAGGAAATATTGATGGAAGGCCTGTGATGTAGGCGGACAGACCACGGCATCGCCCAGCGGTTTGCGGAGCGTGGGTTCTGTGGGCGCGCCTTGCAACCGCGGCGGCGCACGACGGGTGCGGAGGACGCCTGGTGCTGTTTGACGAACGTCCAGTCGCTCTCCACGCCAAAACCGGGCCTCGCGTTGAAACGCAGCATGCCGTCATGCATGGCGGGAGCGTACACATACAACCCGTGGTGGATCGGGTGCCGTGCATGATCGCCATGGGATGCCGCCGCACACGCGCTCGCCCCACAGGCCGAGACACGGTGGCCATGCAGAGGCGGCGCGGTATGGGGGGCAATCACCACGCCATGCTGTGCCGCCAGCGTGGCAATGCGGATCGCCGCGGTGAAGCTCGCAGGCCGGGTGGCCTCACACGGCACCAAGCGCGCGGCACCAGAGACCAGGCAATCCCGGATGGTCAAGCGAGGCCACTCACGTTCCCCGTGCACCAAGGGCAGAGAGATGGCCTCGGCAAGACGCACGGAATCCGGCGGTTGCAGGTACCAGTGCGTAGGTGAAGACCTCGTGGCGTGAGCCACCTGATACCTCGCTGGGATGGAGTGGCATCTGTGACACGTGGCCATTATAGCGCCAGGGGACTGTGCAAGAAAGGGCGCCCATACCTTACGCCTACTAGCTCATACGATGCTCATGGGCAGAGAAGGGAGGAGGAGCGTCGGCTGGGCGTGACCCACGAACCAGCCGACGTCTCTGGATGGCGACCCTACGTTATCGGGTCGGCAGTAAGGGACACCGCGCATCAAAATTGCACCGTACGAGTTGGGAGATCTGCCCTGTGTCCGGCTTCACTTCGAGGAAGAGACCAATGCCCCGCGCGTAATACTTCCGTCCGAAGATCCCTGGCTCCAGGAGCGAGAAGTTCTTGGTTACCACGCAGTCGTCAGTGCAGAGGAGTCGCGCCAGCGGCTGCGGCACGAATCGGTCGAGTTCCGTGTTCTTGCCGAAGCCATAGGTCGTGGACAGGATTTCGGTCACGTCTTCGGCGTTACCCAGGGAAAACTCCTCAAGGTACACCTGGCCAACGGTCGGGGAGTCCTGGAAGATAATGCCCGGCTTGTCGCCGTCACGCCCTGCCTTGAAGGAGCCATTGATGGTGACCAGTTCTGGCCTGACCGGCCTGTCTTCTAGGAAATTTTCGTAGTTCTTCACCTCCTCGCCGCAATACCACACATTCCCATCTTTGGCCTGGGCATACCAGTCGTCGGTCCCCTCCTTGAGACGACCATTCTCCTTGACCAGATCCCTGACGACGATGCACCGTACCTCATCGATCAGCTTCGTCTGGTTCAGGACTTCTAACGTATTGGTCTCCGTGCCGCCACGGTATTCCCAGCGGTTGCCGATCGTCAGTGGAAAATAGCGGTTCGGCTTCGTGAGATGCGTGAAATCACTGTCGAAGGCGGCTGGCTCGAACTCAGGGTCGTACCGTCCTTCCCCAAGGGAAGTGCAAGCCTGACGACGCCCCGCCAGTTGGGCGTAGCAAAGTTGCGCGCTCTCATCGCTGGCGGTCCGAGCGTCGACGCGACATTGCTCACGCTCCGCGTGCTCCGAGACGTTGGTGCAGATCGCGATGGCCTTCCAGTAGTCGTCCTTGAACTCATGCAGGCAGGCGCGTGAGAGCGCGGTCGCGGTCGCGGTACAATAGTGTCCTCGCCTGCTGAGGGCCTCGTCTTCTTGTCCTCGCCTGCTGAGAGCCTCGTCTTCTTGTCCAGTAGCGACACTGAGGAGAGCCCCCAGCCCAACCACGCCAGCCAGCACGAGCACGCTGGCGCGCTTGCCGTGTTGTGTCGTACAAGCCGTCGCCAGTCCGAGTGCTGTCTCTTGCGTTCCAAGTATCATCGTACCTCTCCTGATAAAACTTCCACCGTTTGCGATGGCGTCGTGCGCCAGCGTTTGGCTCTACTGCAGATCGCGAGACGCCATCCTCCGTCACGATAGAGGCCGCGTCTCACAGACATGCATGCCATGCGGCCGGCACACAACGTCTTCTTGCATATTTGGGAAATACATCCCAATTAATTTGGGATATTATTCCCAAAAAAATGACCTTGTCAAGAGGGATATCGAGAATTTGGGAAAAAAATCCCTATTTTTGTTATAGTGTGATCGTTACGCTTTCCCCATGGTCGTACTGCAGTGATACGAGACGTATGGAAACACCTCTACACAATGCCTTGCTCAGCGCGATTGGGCGTCTTCTACGGCCCCTAGTCCGTCTTTTGTTACGCCATGGAATTCCTTTTGGGGTGATGGCTGACGTGATGCGGCAGGTCTATGTTGACGTCGCCTTTGAGGAATTTGACCTGCCGCGTCGCAAACAGACCGCGTCACGCGTAGCGATTCTCACGGGTTTGTCGCGTAAGGATGTGGCGCGGCTGCGCCAGACGCCGCCACAGGATGATCGTGAAGGGCAACAACAATACAACCGCGCCGCTCGTGTGATCAGTGCTTGGGTACGTGAACCCGCGTTTCACGACGCCAGTGGCCAACCAGCCGTGCTGCCGGTGGAAGGCGACGTCCCATCGCTCAGTGGTCTGGTCAGGCAGTACAGTGGCGACATGCCGGTGCGCGCCATCCTGGACGAGCTCTTACGTGTGCGCGCCGTCGAACAGCTTGCGGACGGTCGTATTCGCCTCCTCGCCAGGTTCTATGTGCCGACAGCCGGCGAGGTGGAGAAAGTGCGTATCTTAGGTACTGACGTGGCGGATCTCATTGCGGCCATTGACTGGAATCTCCGTGCTCCACCAGCCGAAGCCTATGTGCAGCGGAAGGTGCAATACGACAACCTCCCTGCCGAGGCCCTGCCAGAGTTACATGCCCTGACTCGGGAACACGCCCAGGCTCTCCTGGAGCAGCTAGACCACTGGATGGCGGCCCGCGACCGGGATGTGACGCCCACGGTGCAGGGCACCGGGCGCACGCGCGCTATGGTGGGGATCTATTATTTTGCCGAAGATTTTCGAGAGGATAATCAGGTATGACGAGGCCCGTCTCTCTCGCGCGCTGGGCGCTCTTAGGGCTCCTCCTGGGATTGATGTCGTGTGGCGGCGGTATCGGTGGCACGGGCATCACCGATCAGCCGGGGACGTCAGCGGTCGTTGTCGGGGCCGTGACGCGTGTGGACAGCCTCGTGGTGGACGGGATCACGTTCGATACCACCGACGCAGCGATTACCCTCAACGGGCAGCGTGGTGTCCTCGCGGAGCTGCAAGTAGGGCAGGTGGTGACCGTGCGTGGGACGCTTGCTCCCAGTCGTGTGGTCGGCACCGCAGCGACGGTGGCTTTTGCCAGCATCGCCCAGGGCCCTATCGCACGTCTTGATCCCGCCACGAATCGTCTGCTGGTCCTCGGACACCTCGTGCGTGTGGACGACACGACGCAATTTGGTGCCACCCCATTTGGTGCGCTCGTTGTCGGCAATATCGTTGAGTTGAGTGGTTTTACGGATGCGGCTGGTGTGTTAAGAGCCACGCGGGTGGCCAAGATACAAGAGGCCTTCGCGCCGGGCACAGTGCTCAAGAGCACCGGGACCATCACGCATCTCGATGTTGCGCAGCGCACCTTTACGCTCCAGATGTTACGGATCGATTTCTCGGCAGCCAAACTCCTCAACCTGCCTGGCAATCAACTCCGCAATGGGCAGATGGTGTCAGTCACGAGTGGACGCGATATCGCGGATGGTGTCCTGGTCGCCGAGAGCGTCACAGGCGAGGCCGCTGACGTCCAGGGTACCCCTGGCCAGGCCGTCGAGCTCCAGGGCATCGTCACGCGGGTCACCGCGGCGGACACCTTTGAGGTCAATGGCCAGCTCGTGCGGCTCACTCCGGCCACCGTGTTCACCGGGGGCACAGCTGGCAATATCGAGGTCAATGTACGCCTGGAGGTGGAAGGGCTTTTGACGGCAGATGGCAGCATCGTTGCCGAGGAAGTCGACTTGGGCGCTGGCGTCGAACGCCAGGGCATCATCACTCGGATCCTTGCTGCGGACACTTTTGAGGTCAATGGCCAGCCCGTGCGGCTCACCCCGACCACGGTGTTCACCGGGGGCACGCGTGCCAACATCGCGCTCAACGCGCCTGTCGAAGTGGAAGGGCTCTTTGCGGCGGATGGTGTCCTCGTCGCAACGGAGATCAACTTCCGTGTTGAGATTCAGGGCCGCATCAGCCGGATCATGACGGTAGACCTCATCGAGGTCGATGGCCAGGCCGTGCAGCTGACACTGGGCACCACGTTTGAGGGAGGGACGGTCGACGATCTTGTGGTCAACGTGTCTATCGAGGTGGAAGGGAGCTTCACGGCAGATGGTGTTCTGGTTGCGGCAGAAGTGAAGGTTCTCAAATAAGCGCTCGACGTGTACGCGCTATGTGTTCTGGCCATGGTCCTGCCAACTCCTCTGCCGTATCTGCAGTCGTAGTCGTCTTGGGCTCGCTGGCTTGGCAGCATGCGGTCTGCTGGATGAGCAGGGCTAAAGGGGCGAAGGAAGAAGAGGGATATCTTGCGGCTATGACTCGTTCCTACGGGGGAACCCCTGGTAGGAGCGAGTCATAGTGACACGGATGCGGACTACGCTCCGCCTCCAAGAGCCGGGATAAAGTGAATCTCACACGCCTCCGGGACGTGCTCCAAGAGGCCGAGTTGACTGGTCTCACCATCAATCACGACCGCAATGCCGGGCATGATGATGTCCTCTTCTTCATCGTAGAGTTCCATCTTCAGACCCGGAAACCGGCGGTCCAGATTGTCGACAATCTGGCGGATCGTGCGACCCACCACTTGCACCTGTTGTTGTCCCCCAGTAAAACGCTGCATCTGAGGGGAGAGCCACACGTCTGGCATACGTACGCCTGCTAGTTAGTGTGCGCCGTTGGCGCCGCCGTTTTTCGACCACAGGGCTTCCAAGACGCGCCCTGGCGACATGGGTAGGTGATTCATGCGCACCCCAATGGCCCGATACACCGCATTGGCCACGGCGGCCAGCGGCGGAATGACCGACGTCTCACCGACCCCGCGCACCCCGTACGGATGGTTGGGATTCGCCACTTCGACAATTACCGTATCCAGCATCGGTAAATCTAAACACGTCGGCATGCGGTAATCCAGGAAGCTGGAATTGGCCATCTGGCCCTTCTCATTGAAGAAATACTCTTCGTTGAGCGCCCAGCCAATCCCCTGCGCCGCGCCACCCTGGATCTGGCCCTCGACGTAGCTCGGATGGATGGCCTTGCCAGCATCCTGCACCGCCGTGTAACGCAGAATCGTCACTTTCCCGGTATCCGGGTCCACTTCCACATCGACAATGTGCGTGCCCATCGACGCCCCAGCCCCGGGCGGGTTGACGCCCGCGCGGCCCACAATGGCCCCACCCGTGGCGACCTGACGGGCGGCAATCTGCTTGAAGGTGAGGCGGCGTTCGGCATCCGCACTGTCCTGCAGCATTCCACCTTCGTACGTCACCTGTTCCACTGGCACATTCCAGGTTTTGGCCGCACGTTCGCGCATCTGTTGCTTGATATCCTGGGCCGCATGATACACCGCCCAGCCGGTCTTAAAGGTCACGCCACTCCCGCCAGTGACCGAGGTAAAGCCAATCGCATCGGTATGACCGACTTCCGGGTGAATGTCTTCGAACGGAATCCCCAACGTCTCGGAAAACTGCTGCGTCAAGGAGGCGCGGGTGCCGCCGATGTCTGGCGAGCCTTCGGTCAGATGCACCGACCCATCACTCTGCACCACGGCCACGGCGCTGGAGGGGCCAGTATTGTTGCGCCACAAGCCGCTGGCGACGCCACGGCCACGATAGGGGCCAGTCAGCGGGGCGCTGTAATGCGGGTGATCCTTGGCGGCTTGCAGCACTTCCACAAAGCCAATGCGCGGCCACACCGGCCCTGTGGGGGCGCGGGAGCCTTCGACGGCGCTGTTGTTGAGGCGGAATTGGAGCGGATCCACGCCGAGCTTTTCGCACAGCATGTCAACAGCTGTTTCCATGGCATAAGCCGCCGCTGGGACGCCAGGGGCGCGATACGCCGCGGATTTGGGCTTGTTGACGACTACGTCAAAGCCTTCAATCCAGCTATTGGGGATCTGATAGGGGCCCATCATACCCTGGCAGGCCGGAGACACCGGGGAGCCGGGGTAGGCGCCTGCTTCATAGTACAGGTGCGCTTCACCGGCCACGAGCTTGCCGTCTTTGGTCGCCCCGATTTTGACGCGCACATGCGTCCCGGAGGTCGGGCCGGTGGCCTCAAACACTTCCGTACGGGTCATCACCACTTTGACGGGCTTACCGGCTTTGCGCGCCAGAAGGGCGGCGACGGGTTCCAGGTACACTAAAGTCTTGCCACCAAAACCGCCGCCGATTTCCATGGGAATGGCGCGCACTTTGGAGACCGGCATGCCGATGAGACGTGCCGTTTGATCGCGCACATTAAAGTGGCCCTGGCTGCTCGACCATAGGGTCAGCGTGCCATCGCTGTTCCACATGGCGGTGCCGGCGTGCGGCTCAATGTAGCCTTGATGAATCGGCACGGTGTGGGTTTCGTGTTCGATGATGACGTCCGCGTCCTTAAATCCTTGCTCAATATCGCCCAGCCGAAACTCAAAACGATTCGCCAGGTTCGAGCCCGGGGTGGGATCGTCGTCGTTCAACGTGCCACCGGGGCGCAGGTTGGGATTGGAGAGGGTGCCTAGGCGCTCGTGCAACAGGGGTGCACCGGGCTTCATGGCCTCTGCGGCACTCATCACCGGAGGCAACTCTTCGTAGTCGACTTTGATGAGCGCCAGGGCTTCCTCGGCCACGTGGGCATTGACGGCGGCCACGGCGGCCACGGCATGCCCTTTGTAGAGCACTTTATCGGCGGCCATAATGTTGTTGCTCAGAAAGCGCATGTTATGCATGGCGCCTTCGGCCAGATCCACCAGACGTCCCGATACCTGCGGAAAATCCGCCGAGGTGATCACGGCATGCACCCCGGGCAGGGCTTCTGCCGCACTGGTGTCGATGGATTTGATGCGGGCGTGCACATGGGGGCTACGCAGCACTTTGCCGTACAGCATGCCCGGGATGCGGATATCCGCGCCATAGGTGGCGTGGCCGGTGACCTTCTCCGCGCCGTCCGGGCGGATGGGGCGTTTCCCGACCACTTCGTATTCTTTCGTCGAGAGGACGATATTGGGTTCGTATGTCAGCATTACTTTCCTCCGCAGAGCTGCGCTTGTTACGCGTTATGCCACTTCAAACAACCCGGCAGCACCCATGCCGCCGCCAATACACATGGTCACCACCACATATTTGACCCCACGCCGCTTACCCTCGATCAGCGCATGGCCGACCAGACGGGCACCCGTCATGCCGTAGGGGTGACCAATCGCAATTGAGCCGCCGTTGACATTCAGCCGTTCCATCGGCAGTCCCAGCTTATCACGGCAGTAGATCGTCTGCACGGCAAAAGCCTCGTTGAGTTCCCATAGGCCAATGTCATCCACTTTCAGACCTTTGCGGGCCAGCAGCCGGGGCACGGCGTAGATCGGCCCAATACCCATTTCATCCGGCTCGCATCCGGCCACCGCCAGCCCGCGGTAGAAGCCCAGAGGCTGCAGACCGCGCTGCTCCGCCAGCTTGGCGTCCATCACCACGACCGCCGCGGCGCCGTCGGACAGCTGACTGGCATTGCCTGCCGTGATGCACCCACCGTCCCGCACCGGTTTCAGACCCGCCAGACCCTCTAAGGTGGTCTCAGGCCGGTTACATTCGTCGGCACGAATCGTGACTTCACGGTAGGAGATATCGTTGGTCTGCCGATCCTGCACGCCCATTTTCGCTGTCACCGGGATGATTTCCGCATCGAACTTGCCAGCAGCCTGGGCTGCCGCGGTGCGCTGCTGGCTGATCAGGGCGTATTCGTCTTGGGCTTCGCGGCTGATGTGATAGCGCCTGGCCACCACCTCCGCCGTGTCGATCATGGCCATGTAGGCCTCCGGCTTGTGCTCCATGATCCAGGGGTCACGCTGGCGGAAGCGGTTGGCATGTTCGTTCTGTATCAGACTGATGGACTCGACACCCCCGGCGACCACGATGGGCACATCATCGACCATGACGCACTTGGCGGCAGTGGCAATGGCCATCATGCCCGAGGAACACTGGCGGTCCACACTCATACCCGCGGTGCTCATCGGCAACCCAGCGGCAATGGCGCATTGCCGTGCCATGTTATACCCCTGTGTGCCCTGTTGGAGGGCCGCCCCCATGATGACGTCCTCGACCTCACCAGGCTCGACTCCAGCACGCTCCAGCACGGCTTGAATCACCGGCGCCACCATGCTGGGCGTTTCGAGATTATTGAACGAACCACGATAGGATTTGGCCAATCCCGTGCGTGCGGTGGCGACAATAGCCGCTTCTTTCATCACCGTGTTACTTCCTCATTCTAGGCGCCCCAAGGCGCGTTCATCGTTCCTGCCTCGACTGCGACTGCTGGCGCCACCCGTCTGACGGTGGCGGTGCCATGCGCTCATCTCCGACTGTTTGTCGGCGAGACGGCGCAACCATGGGGAGACTAGCCGTTGGCAAACACGTCGTTGGCAATGTCCATGGCACCCCGCGCAAAGGGGATCCCGCCATACAAAGTCAGGTGCATAAACACTTCGATCACCTGATCGGGGGTAAAGCCGATGTGCAGCGCCCCGCGGATGTGGCTGCGTAACGGGCCTTCGCGGCCGAGGGCCGCCAGGCAGGTCAGCGTGCACAGACAGCGGCTGGGCAAGTCAAGGCCAGGACGCGTCCAGGTAGCACCCCAGTAGTATTCGCCGGTGATGCGATTAAAGGCCCGTTCGGCCTCAGTCGGCGGCGCGGACCGCGCGCCCGACTGGGGGCCCATATACTGCATCCGCAGTTGGTTGCCCCGCTCGAACAGGCTATCGGGGTCTTCGGTGGTATTGTGGATTCGGGGCGGCGTAAACGCGATGCCGCGTTCGTCGAACACGTCTTTGCACAGGGCCAGCGCGTTCAGGCCGGCTGGCGCGCCGCCGTACCAGGTGTCGTGGATAATCAGTTCGACAAGCTGTTCGGGGGTCAAGCCGACATGCAGCGCGTTGCCTAAGTGCCGGCGCAGCTGGGTCTCGCGCGCCAGCACAATAAGGGTCGACAACGTAATCATCTCCCGCTGCACCGGGCTGAGCGCGTCGCGACGCCAGATGGTGCCAAAGAGCGCTTCCCCGAGTATACGCTCGAGATCCGGGGCGACTTCCCAGGCGCCAGGTGCTGACCCAGCGCTGGTGATAGTGCCGCCGCCAAACATCCGCCGTGTTTCCTGCCCACGTGCATAGCGGGCATCCAGTTCGCTCATTGTTCGCCTCCGGTCAAAGTGGGGGAGGATGGCGGCCATGTCCGGCATCAGGCCGACTGGCGTCCTCGGGCATGTGTGCACGACCCATCATGCGGCACCGTGGCATCATTGGGTCGTCCTGTGTATCATGCCACGTGTCCCTGGGTTTGTCCATCCCTAGCCTGCGTGCCCACTCTGCAGGATTGGCGCCATACTATCCGGCGCTCCACTGCCCCATAATGTCTTCAACGACCCGCCGTGACAGGCTATGATACGTGTCTCGCCCTGTCGCATAAATCTCGCGCCCTAGCGACCGGGTGTCGGCGTGTTGACCGAGGGCGCGAAACAGCGGCCGCAGGAACTTCATGCGCCCCACCCGCAGCAGCACGGTACGGATGCGCTCGAAGACGGGCGCATAATTCGACCCACCGGCAATGCTCAACCACTCCACCAGGATCTCATAATTGCCCCGTCCCGTGAGCTGCAAATGCTCATCCAGCCAGGCCAGCGCAGCGTGGTCAAGCTGGCGCGGCAGCTGTTGTAGAAAGACTAACGTTGCTTGTGCATTCCAGAGCTGCATTTGGGCCGCCGTCGGACGCTGCCCACTGGGCCACGCCTGCGCCAGGGCCGTGAGTTCCTCCAGTGTGGCCGAGTGGAACACCGGCGCCTGCGGCGGCATGCCCGGCTGGTAGAGCCACGATTGTACATCCACTTGCACAGACGTGCCCGGCAGTTGCTCCTCCAGAAATGCTAAAAACTCCTCGGTGGTGATGGACTGAAATTGGAAGTGCTGCATGTAGGTCCGCATAAAGTCATCAAAGCGCGCCCGCCCCACGGCCCGCTCCAGGGCGACCACAAAGCGTGCGCCCTTCTCGTAGGGAATGGACGAAAAGGCGTCATCAGGATCAATGTCCTGGAGCTGCAAGCGCAACTGTGTCAAGGCCGGTTGCTCACGAAAACGCGCCAGGGAATCATCCAGCGCATGTTGTCCAATGGCCCAGGCCAGCACCCCGGCCTCTTCGCCGTGCAGGGCACTGAGAATGCGGCGCTCGGCCCAGGTAGTAAACCCTTCATTGAGCCAAAAATGCTCCATGGTGGCATTGGTCACCAGATTCCCAGTCCAGGAATGCGCCAGCTCGTGCGCCACCACATCCACCAGCGAGCGGTCACCAGCCAGCACCGTAGGCGTTAAAAAGGTCATGCGCGGATTTTCCATGCCACCGTAGGGGAAGGACGGCGGCAGCACCAGCATGTCGTAGCGCTCCCAGACATACGGCCCAAACAGCGACTCGGCACAGCCAATCATCGCCTCCACCTCCGCAAACTCATAGGCTGCCGCCTCCACCGTTTCCGGCTCGGCCCAGATACGCGCCCGTGGCCCCAGCTCACGCGACTCCAGCCGACCCACGGCCAGGGCCAGGAGATACGGCGGGATGGGCTGCGGCATGGCAAAAGCAAAGGTGCGGCTGGTACTTCCCAGCACCTGGCCGCGCGGCCCGGCGGACATCACCGCCGTGAGCGGCGCCGGCACGGTGACCTCAGCGTCATACGTCACACGCGCCCGTGGGGTATCCTGGATTGGCACAATGCTGCGGGCGTGAATCGCCTGGCACTGGCTGAACAGGAACGGCGCCTGCTTGCCCTCGGTCTGCGCCGGGTCGAGCCATTGCAGCGCGATGGAGTCGGGTGATGTCCGGTAGGTAATAGTCACCTCACGGGTCTGCTCCGGCAGTTGCAGCCGCAGGCGCTGTCCCAGGATGGGCTCAGCAGGCTCCAGGCGATACGGCACGTGCAGCCCACCGGGTGTCTGCACCGCGGCAATCAGCAAACCCTTGGTGTCGAGATCCAGCGGCCCGGCGCACGCCTGCCCGAACATGAGCGTGACCTCACCGATGAGCTGGCGGGCCTGAAAATCCACCTGCCAGCGCAGGCGCACGTGCTGCACGCGGGGCTGGGCGGTGTCGAAGTAGGAATGGGGGTCAATTCTGGCCATGACAGATCTCCTGTGTGCGAGGTGCATCTGTGTGCATGGTTTACATACCACAGACCGCCCGCTAGGCAATGAGCGTGAGGGGGTGGACCCTGGGAGGGGGCGAGGATAACCTGGGTGCCGCGCAGGCGTCAACCGGGGCTACTTGAGGGGCTTGACCCCGCCCTTGCGTCCCAGACCGAAGGCTATGCGGTAGACGTCGGGCATCTGGATGCGCCTGTCTGACAAACGTTGGATGACGCCAAGCGCCTCTAAATCCCGCAGGAGTCCTGCCGGTCCTTCCTCTATATGCTGTGGCGGTAGCTTCACCGTCGTATCCTTCAGGTTGCCGACATGGCGTTGTAAGCCTTCAATGGTCTTGGCGCTGTGCCATAATTGGAGGATGTCCGCGTCGCTACACGGCACGGTCACCTGGCCACGCAGCGGGGCCATCAGGATCCCAACCCAGGGATAGTCTTCTACGGTCAGCTCATCCACACGGATGCGCGAGGCATTCTGTACGCCTGTCTGGATGGATTTATAGTCGATGGCATATTCCCATTGCTCCGGCGGTTCTGTGGCGGCAGCATGCCACAGCGCCGCACAGAAACTGCGTGGGCTGACCTGATCACGCCCGTCCAGTAAATGATTGGGGAGCCAGGTATACGGAAAACCCCGCTTATGTCCACTTGGACCGCTGGCCATCGTAGGGCCAGCGATCGCATGAAACACGCGTTTCTGCGTCTCTTCGTCAGTGCGCAACGCTTGGGGCACGACCCAGGCCGTACTGACACTGTCCTGGCGCCACTCCAGCTGAAAAGCGCTGCGACAGTGCTCACGGAACATCTCACCCGTTGTCGGCGCATTGCCCAAGCACTGAAACACGAGCGCGTAGAGATCCGCGCGCTGCCACACCAACGAGACTTTGCGGGCCAGCAGCTTGGAGGCATCGGGAAAGGCACAGATTTCTCGGTCTTCCAGCATATCTGGACGTACAAACAGCTTGGCCCGAATGCTACTGAAAGATCGTAGATCCAGCGCCACCTGCAATAGAGCACGGGCCAGCGGACGGATGCCCTGCCAATCATCAGCGAGACGATCGAGCGCATCGAACAAGATCAGGCGTCTTCTCCCAGCCTCGGCCAATGCCTTGTCTGTTTGATAGAATATGCTCTCGTAGTCTTCTGGATGCTGTTGCACCCACACAACCTTGTCCCTCCAGGTTCCCGTGTCGGGAAAAGGCTTGGGGCACTGCACATGCACAGCCATAACTGCCTGCCAAATGTGGCGCGGTTCACACGATTCGGTCAATTGCCGCAGCGCATCTTTCCCAGGAGCAAGCTCCGGCGCTAAGCCCACGCCGAAACCCTGTGAGGTCTCGACGTTCGTACCGAGTCTGGCCTCGGGGAATGCCGAGGCCACAAAGCGGCGGTGCTGAGCAGAGTGTAGCGCCGCCCACCAGAAGCTCTTGCCGGCGCCCCGTATCCCTTCCACCAGTATGTTCTCAGGGTCAAGTGCCCGCGCATGACTTGGGGGCACATACGTGAAGGCCGCTGCCGCCGATGGGGAGGATGAGGCTTGGTCGTTCTCCGGCAAGCCGTCACGTAATGCTTGTCGTATGGCCTTCGGAAAAGCTTGACTCATGCTCCATCTCCATCGATAAGCCGTCGTGCACCATCAAGAAAATCGCCGAAAGTTGCGGCAATATCAGCCTCGGTGAGAATGTGTTGCGGCAGCAACAAGGGATCGAACTCCTGAAACCGGTTATTCCACTTGATACGTAAAGGATAGTGTGGAGCTGAGGTATCATGCACATCAAAGTTGAACACATCAGGAACTGGGTCTGTTCCAGGTTCGATTTGTTCATAAATCGTCTCAGAAAAAAGGGTGTACGCATGATGCAGGAACCGACTCGCTCGCACCGCCTGCTCGCTTTCGGGAAATAAGGCTTCGACCATCACGAGCTTCTCTCTGATGGCCCGTAGCACCGAGGGATGCGATTGCCAGTGGGAAAAGAGCAGGCGGTAACCCTGCCAGGTTTGCGCGGTATCGGCAGCAAACAGGAACGCAGACGTCGCCAGGCTGACGATGCTCACGGCGGCCAGGTCATGCAGACCAGCACGGCTGTCAATGAGGACGACATCTGGCTTCTCTTGTGCTTCCAATGTGCGTACGAGGCGCTGGACCCGTGGCGCAAACCGCTCCACATGGCCGTTCTGCGCCACGTCGGTATAGATGCGGGACAGTTTTGCTAAATAAAATTTTTCCTCAATCCCTGCAGCCGCAGCGACTCGAATGTCGCCCTGCGTGTGCTCAGCCAGCGGGCTCGCAGAAATCATGCGTTCGAGCACTGCCTCACCTTGGCCAACGGCATCTTCAATAAACCAATCGACCATGCCATGCTCCGCGAGGCGCTCAGGAGGCAGCAGAAGGCCTGACAACCCTGGAGATTCCAGGTCAAAATCTACCAGAAGAATGTTCTTGCCGGAACGCGCTAAGGTATAAGCCAGCATCGCGAGTGCCGTCGAGCGCCCCACTCCCCCTTTGAGCCCATAGAACACCAGGCGAGGAGGACTGGGCTGCACGCTCGGGCTCTCACCGGGGCGTAACCAGTCTTGCCCAATGATCTGACGGTCCAGAAGCTGCAGAGGTGTCTCTGCATCCGCTGCAGAGACTTCGGCAATATCGGGGTCGTCGAAGAGGGCTTCCGGGTTGAATAAGTCATCATGAAACAGGAGACCGCCATTGAAGACGCCGAGCTTGGTGAATGCCTGCGTAAGAGATGCAATCATGTCGGGTGGATATTGGGCCCGCAATGTGTTGATGGCAAGTCGGATACGTCCATGAATATCTCGTACCAGTAGCATACGGATACCGGAAGGGAAGGGTAGAGCATTGACCGTCTGGCATGCCAGCTTCAGGGCATCGTTAAAAAAAATGTGCTGACCATTCATCACATCACCCCATCCAGTTTCGCCTGATCAAGCATCTGCATGACTTGTGTCGCTGCACTGCGCCACTTGGCCGTTGAGGAGGGGAGCGCACCGTCATCATAGTATCTGTGGTCGGTACTCCAATCAGAGAAATCTGCTATATGTGACACGTGTGCGAAATATTTCGCCCCTGGTCTGCCTTGAATAAATGTTTGAATCTGTGTGACTTGATTGGCAAACCGGTTGGCATGTTGCCTGAATGGATTTCCCCACGGTATGTCACCACCAGCCTCCACTGCAAGACCGCTGGCGACTAAGAGCGCTTTTATACCACACTCCGCCACAAAACCATACAAATGCCCAGCATTCGCCTCCCTCGTATTCCCCAATAGCAGTTCGGCATCGTGGAAATGACGTCGCGCGGCGCGATGAAAATTGATCGGCGGTACCGTGCTTGCCATCTGGACAGTCCCTATGTAAAGTTTTTCGTCTCTCAGCACCGTACTGTATCTCGCCCGGCCATATGTGTCCAGTCTACCCTGCTTCGCTCTCTAGCGGCCCCGCGTCATCTGCCTCTTGGGGGATATGTTCTGCTCTCGTCGTCCGCGATACTCAACCCATGCCCATGTAGCGCAAGGAACCGGCCATGCTGCCTAGTCCGCAGTGGAGCTTTCCGCCTTTTCGTCTCGCCCCCGACAACGCCTGCCTGTGGCGTGATGCCGAGCGCCTAGGGCTGCGCCCGAAAACGCTGGGTGTCTTACTGCATCTCGTGCGCCATGGGATTTTCGTATGTCGGGTTTATAGGGGCATCGAACGCCTATCGGTTGTTGTCTCTCCGGCAGGTAGCAAAGCCTCACGGCAACACAGGTAAGCGCCCAAGTGGTGTGCCCTCCCGTCCATGGTGGAGGTGAGGACAGAGTCAAGGCAGGAACGCCTAACAGCAGCGAGCGGCTGAGAACCTCTCCGGTAGGGGTGACCGGCCGGTCGCCCCTACGAAGCAGATGGGGCTGTAGATGGCCTACGGGCATAGGCTCTTAAGGCAAGGCGTCAGGCGGTAAGTCTAGCGCTTGCAAACGCTGTTGCTGCTCTGGCAGTAACCCTTCTGCCTGCCGGGCCGCCTGGGCATAGGTCACTGCCTCGCGCACCCAGGGCAGAAAGACCTCACGGCCAAAGGCTTCGGCGGTCGCAAAATGGGCCTTGTCGACTAAGTGACGAATCTCCGCCCGTCCAATCAGCACATCTTGGACGGCGGGAATGTTACCAGAGACGACGATTGTATGCATATCTCGATCACGCAGTGTGGTTAACAGTTGCAAGCCGGCATACTCCTGCTCCAGGGCCGAACTCTGTAACTTTAAGTCAACAATGGCCAGGATGGGACGCGACACGCTGCTGTCAATCTGATGACAGGCAGCCTGCGCGTCAAACGCCTGCACCACCTGAAACCCAGCGCTGCGGCAGAGATCCGTGAGCATCGTTTGCCAGGAGAGATCATCTTCCACCACAAGAATGGTCTGAGTGTCCGAGGATGTCATGGGTGTCTCCTATACGCCGGCTGGCTTATGCTGAGGCTGGCTCGTATGCCCTACCATGATTGACAAGAACCAGGAGTGTTTCCTCCATCCTGTCGTCCATTTTGTCGAGGATATCAACCTGGTCCCAACCAGTAAAACGCGTGCGGGCTTGCTCCAAGGCTGTCTCAAAGCCGCTGAGGACCAAGACTGGCCCAGCAAGGCCACGATCACGAATGTACTGCACCAGCTTGAGCCCATCGGCATTGCGGATGTCGTATTCGACCAGACACACATCAATGATAAAAGCGGCAAAGGTGTGCTGCTCTAGCAGGCGTAGTGCTTCTGCGTAGCTGCGGGCCATGACGACCTCACAGCCATGCTCAGTCAGTGGCAGCGCTAAGCGCCCCTGCCAGTTCACCTGATCCTCGACTAGGAGGATTTTTATCGAAGTGAGCAAGCAAGAATTTTCCTCAACTTTTTGAGGCTCGACGATGGGCGCGATGGTGCTCTGGGAATTACTATGTGCCTCGAACGCCTGTGGCAGAGAAATCGTCAAAGTCGTTCCGGCAGAAGACGTCGCCGTGATGGCAATGTCACCGCCGACACTTTGCAAGTAGAGCCGCGACAGCCAGAGGCTAAAACCTAGACGGCTCGTATCTGTCTTCGTGGTAAAGAACGGGGTGGTGAACAGATGCGGCTGATGTTCTGGGGCTATGCCAGGCCCGGTATCCTTAATATGCAGCCGTATGACCTTGGCGTTGAAATCACCGCTAATATGCAGAGTCCCCCCGTCAGACATGGCATCAAAGGCATTCTGCAGCACCCCTTCTACCACTTCACTAGAGCATTTTCATAATTTACGCACTGCATATCCGGCTTTATAGAAGAAGTTGTTGCAATGGGATGGGGTGACCGCATCATAGATCTTACCAATGGCGCTCCAGAGGGCTTCGACGGTGCGTTCGGCGAGAGTGCGCA
>SXGT01534038.1_pt1 | contig 33001 bp, 26 predicted proteins | sample 3176221 | NCBI WGS metagenome assembly SXGT01 (sample SAMN11356862, study PRJNA531348) | freshwater metagenome | isolation source: freshwater sample F1-120 | place: China: Fuxian Lake, Yuxi | collected 2017-12-25
AAAAAAAATTTTAATGGCGTTGATGCCGTAAATAACAATGTATGGGTTGTCGGCGATGGTGGGGTTGTGGTGAAGTACGACGGTTCTTCTTGGTCGAACGTCGCGCACACATTGGGCGGATCATCGATCAACGCGGTTGATGTTCTCTCTGCGACTGATGTATGGATGGTCGGCAATTCGGGGAAGATATATCATTTCATCGGTGGCAGATTGATTGAAGACCAAGATACGGGAAGCCATGTATGGAACTCTGTTTCAATGATAAGCCCAACACTTGGCTTCGCGGTGGGCAATGGGGGGTGGATGGCGCGCTACAATGGCTTGGATTGGGTGACTTCCCAAATCACACCCACTGCGGGCGATCTTTATCGGGTATCGATGCTTTCGGAAACCAAAGGTTTCGTTGTCGGCGCGGGCGGTAAACTTTTTTCTTGGAATGGTACCGCGTGGTCCGAACATCATACTGGCAGAGAGTCATGGCGGGGCATAGATATCTTCGCGGATGGTAGCAATGGCTGGGTAGTTGGATCAAAGAATATACTGCCATTGGTCAATGGCCAATGGGGTGCGGCGAGTAGCCCCCCTGGCGCTTCTGATCTCAATGCTGTTTCTTTTTTTAATGCGACAAAAGGCTGGGCAGTTGGGGATAGGGGTGCCATTATTTTTTGGGATGGCGCCGGGTGGACTGGCGTTAGTTCTCCTGTAAGCGGCAATTTGAGCGCGCTCGTTGTAAACACATCTGGTGGATGGGCGGTGGGCGTCAATGGCACCATTCTCAAACTTCAGAGCGTCAATGATTATTTCACAATCGGCTCTCTTATTTCTTCCGCATTTCCGCTTGTGGGCATTTCTCCCGTTGAATCTATCGAGTGGGATGAGCAGATTCCCCGGGGGTGCGTAGAGTGTTTGGTAAAGTTTCAGATACAAACATCGTCTGATGGTACTACATGGTTTCCCGCCCAATGGATGGGGCCCGATGGTGACGATGGTGATACGACGGATTATTTTACTCGCGCGACCGGGCACCTCATACCACATATCGTAAACGGTAGACAGTGGGTGCGGTATAGAGCGGAGCTTACTGGTGACGGCGCGAACACTCCCATATTAAAAGAAGTACGCATACAGTATAAATAATATGCGCCGTGCCTTTACTCTTATCGAAATCATTATATATCTCGCTATCGTTGGCACGGTAGCGGTAACTTTGGTGATGTATAGCATTTCAGTGTCTACGTCGCGTGGCAAGGCGGAGGTGGTGGCGGAGGTGCAGGCAAATGCCCGTTTTGCGCTTGGTATCATGCGTCAAAAGATACGTACGGCGAGCAGCATTAACATCAGCGCGAATACTTTAAATGACGATCCTGGAGTTTTGTCACTCACTATGCCAAGCGCCGCAGAAAACCCCACCATCTTTGGTCTTGATGCGCGCAATGGCAGGCTATGCATGAAGATTGGCGCAAATCCGTGTGAGTTTTTGACGTCGGATGAGATATCAGTGACCGATCTGCGTTTTGTAGACTTGACTGATGGTCCGCGCGAGCACGTGCGCGTCTTCATGACCTTGCGATACAACGGGGCTGATTTGGTAGAATATCAGTACAAATATTCGATCGAGAGTACTCTGGGGGTTCGCTTTTAGTTTTATGCGCCTAGCTACCAAAAACTTGTATCATGCGGGTATCGCGGCGCTTTTTATCATTGTAGTGGTCGGGGCGGCGGCTCTTTTGATGGCGGTTGGAGCAGCGATGTTGGGTATCGGCGAGCTTACCATGGGTTTTACCGAGGCAAAAGGCGAGGAAGCGCTCGCTCTCGCTGATGGCTGTCTTGAATATATGCTTGAGTATGTGCGAGATATGCCATATCTTACGATCAATATTATTAATGGATGGGCTGCAAGACCGCCAGACCCGCCGCTCTATCAAAATGGTTCGTGTTATTTTTTGGTGGCAAGATTAAATTCGTCGTCCGTATTTAATCTTACGGTTACGGTTACGGTTACGGCTGCGGTTGGCGATTACCACAAAAAAATTATTGGCACTATCCAAAAAACGTCCGAAGGAGTGCAGTTGACATCGTGGCAAGAGGCATCAAACTAATACTATGCATTTTGGTACAAAAACAGCAGTCGGTATCAGTGTCGCTGACCATGTCATCGAGGTAGTCGAGCTTGCGATGGCTGACAAGCCATCGATTCGTGCTCGCAACCGTGTCAATCTCGATGCTGGCGTCGTCGTAGGCGGGGTTATCCGTGATGAAAAAAAACTTGCTGATGCGTTTACAAAATTGTTTGCAGAGGCAAAGCCCGTGCCGGTATCGGGGCGGCGTATTGTGTTTGGCGTTCCCGAGATCGCTACCTATTTTCATATTTTTGACGCGCAAAAAATATCAGACAGTGCCATAGCGTCAGAGGTCGCGCGCAATATTCCGTTATCCGCGGAAGACATCGCGTGGGGGCATCGCGCGTTTCCTCAATCAAAAGATGCCTCTCGCGTGGTTGTTGCCGCGTCGTCTCGCGCGCTCATTGAGTCATGGCAAAAGTTTTTGAGTACGCAGGGGATCGCGGTAGATATTTTTGACACAGAAGTATTCGCGATTTTTCGCAATCAGTTTCGTGAGTTGCCCCGCGAGCCCGTGCTCGTTGTCGACATCGGCGCCCAGACGACGGCTCTTTCCCTCTTTGATTCAGCAGGTTTAGTCTACACACGCTCGATTCGTATGGCGGGTGAGTATTTGACGCGAGAGATTGCGACAGCGCTCAAAATATCGCGTGACGAAGCAGAAGAAAAAAAGGTTACCATGGGCCTCGAAGATCGTGAACATCCGATCTTTTTCGCGCTCGTCAAGGGTCTGGAAATGATCACGCGCGAGATGCGCTCCGCCACAGAATATATCGCGCGTACGCATGCGGTGCGCGTAGCGCAGATTATGCTAGTAGGTGGTAGCTCGCATATGCCGGGACTCGGCGCCTATCTGGAGACAAATTTTGCGGTTCCAATCGTCATTGCGGCGCCGTCGAGTGGCGTAGAGGCGGTTGGTTATGCTTTGCGAGGTCTTGAGTCGCGTTGGGATATGACCGATCCAAAGATAATACTCACGGAGAAATCTGCCGCGCCGCATGCGTCAATGCCAAGGATTCATTGGAGTATGCCGCGCGCGACACAAAAATTTAGCGAGACGACATGGTTGTTGCTCGCCGTTTTCTTCTCATCTTTGATGTTACTTCTGACACTGATGTATTTTCAGTTTATGGCGGAGCAATAAGCCCCTGTGGATAACAGGTATCCTTTTTACCAAGAGACTCGTATAATAAAATATATGAATAAAAATCGTGCGTTTACGCTCATTGAACTTCTCATCGTTGTTGGTCTGATCGCTATTTTGGCGGGTGTTGTATTCGTGGCGCTCGATCCATTTACTCGTTTTCGTGATGCGCGCAACGCACGCCGTGCTGCTGATGTCGCCTCAATCGCGAGCGCCATCCGCGTCCATCAGGTAGACAACGGAGGTAATTATATTGCTTCTGTGGCAGGGCTTACCAACGCGACCTCTTATATGATCGTCACCAACACGGGAAATAGCTGTATAGTCGATGCTCTGTGTTCTGGGACTTCTAATAACTGCGCTGACTTGTCTGGTCTTTCAAATGGTGGGTATCTCGGCGCTATTCCTATAAGTCCAAAAGGCGCGGCTGCAGCAGCCTGGGGATCGGGTAAGACGGGGTATTATATCCGTAAAAATTCGAATAACTCAATAACGGTTGGTGCGTGTGAATCAGAGGGCGCTGCTGCCATTGAAGTAACACGCTAATATACAATGAATACTAAAGAGCCTCCGTATACGCGAAGGCTTTTTTCTTGCAGAAAGACGATATTTTAGGTATTCTAAAAAGCACGATTTTAGTCGCCGGCATAGCTCAGTGGTAGAGCGAAGGACTCATAAGCCTTAGGTCGCAGGTTCGATCCCTGCTGCCGGCACAGGCAGAGTCTTGCACCTGCGTGCAAGATGTCAGGGATCGAAGGGTAGCGCGCTGTGCATAGCACCGCGATACCCCGGGATTGCCGAGGAGGCAATCGACTCCCTGCTGCCGGCACAGGGTCTTGGCAAAAGACCTTTGGGCGGAAAGGGATAGGTTTGCGATACTATGTTTTGCTTTCGCAAAAGCGCAAACCGCGTAAAAGCTCTTCGGAGCTTTCACGGGCGCGTGGTGTAGCCTGGTTAACACGTTCCCCTGTCACGGGAAAGATCGCCGGTTCGAATCCGGTCGCGCCCGCCGCAACAAAAAAACAGACCAAAAACCCGCCATACGGCGGGTTTTTGATGCCAATACGCGCTGGAAAAGGAGCTCACTTTCTGGTATAATGAATCGTGTCAATATCACTACCAGCAAACGAGAAATCGCTATACTATGCATAAGCAAATTACTATTCATGATCCCCGCGAGGCCGGCTTACTCAAAGCGCTCGAGGGAAGGCAGGATATCAAGGCGGAGCGTATAAGGCGCATACTCGCATTGCCCGATCTTTCGAAGAAAGATTCTTCTCCCGTCAAGATTTTATTTGATAGGATTATCGAGCTGCCGCGTTTTGAGGGCTTTGATATCGTTGATTTCCCCAAAATTGTATCAGTACAGGACAATTTTGACCTACTCAATACACCAAAAGATCATCCGAGCAGAGGAGAGACTGATACCTACTATATAGATGAGACGCACTTGTTGCGCACTCAAATGACGGCCTTTTGGTCATACTATTTGCGCGATCCCGAAGTTTTAAAGAGACTTGAGACTGAAGGGCAGATAGCTGCCCTTTCGCCCGGCATCGTATTTCGTAAAGATGAGATTGATAAGCATCATTTCCCCGCGTTTCATCAGATTGATGGTCTGTTGATTTGCAAAAAAGAAAAAAAGATTATTACTCAGCAGGATCTTAAAGACGTGCAGGTAGATTTGGCAAAGGGTTTATTTGGAGAAAGCGTGGAGCACAAGTTTCTCGATGATACTTTTCCCTATACCGTTGAGAGTCTTGAGATGGATATTATGTTCAATGGCGACTGGCTCGAGGTCAATGGCGCGGGCTTGGTAAATCCTATTGTGCTTAAAAACTTCGGGTTAGATCCCGAGGTCTACAATGGCTGGGCCTTCGGCTTTGGCGATCGTCTTGCTATGATAAAAATGGAAATTCCCGATATCAGGATTTTGTGGTCAGATGATCCGCGTATCACGAGTCAGTTCAAAAATATCGATAGCAAGTTTAAGGCGGTTAGTAAATTTCCCCCGATCGCGCGCGACATTTCATTTATTATTGATACATCAGTAAGTTTAAATAATTATTACGAGATTGTCAGGGATTTTGCAGAAAACTTGATCGAAGAGGTGCAATTGATCGATGAGTATGAAGATGCGGCAAAGTTCGGAGCTGATAAAAAGTCATATACTTTTCGCGTCGTATATCGCTCACTTGAACGAACACTCACGCATGACGAGGTCAGCGCGATACAAGATCAAATAATCAAAAAGACGCAAGATGCGCTCGGCGCCGTTATACGATAAAACACTTCAAAAACATGGCAAAAAATAAACCAGAAAAAAATACAGAATCAAACGGCGACTATAGCGCCAAAGATATTTTTGTACTCGAGGGTCTTGAGCCGGTGCGCAAGCGCCCCGGTATGTATATTGGCTCGACTGGCGTTGATGGTTTGCATCATCTTATCTGGGAGGTAGTAGACAATTCTATTGATGAGGCAATGGCGGGATTTGCAAAAAATATCTCCATTGTATTGTTACCCAAAAATCAGGTGCGCGTGGTTGATGATGGTCGCGGTATACCCGTAGATCTTCACAAGCAGACCAAAAAATCAGCGCTTGAGACAGTGCTAACGACATTGCACGCGGGTGGCAAGTTTGGCGGCGATGCTTATAAGGTCGCCGGTGGTTTGCATGGAGTCGGCGTGTCGGTTGTCAACGCGCTCTCTATCTGGCTTAAGGCAGAGGTTTGTAAGGACGGCTTTTTATATACGCAAGAATATGAGCGCGGCAAACCAAAATATAATATAAAGAAAGTAGGTAAATGCGATGGATCAGGCACCTCGATTACTTTTGAGCCTGACGCGGAGATCTTCAAAGAGATTGAATACAGCTGGGATAAGATCCTTGAGCACATCCGCCAGCAAGCGTATCTTAATCAAGGCATTCATGTCATCATACGCGATGAGCGCAAAAAGGGCTTTGAGCGGGCCCACGCGTTTTATTTTGAGGGTGGTATCAAATCATATATCAAGCATATCAATCGTCGGTTTCAGCCAAAGCATGATGATATTTTTTACGCGATCAAAGAAGAAAATAGCGTGATGGTAGAGGCGGCGTTGCAATATGCTGACGATCTTTCAACCCGCGAGCTTGGTTTTGCCAATTGCATCTATACGCCTGAGGGCGGCATGCATATCACCGGTTTTCGTACCGCGCTCACGCGTGTGCTCAATGATTACGGCAAGAAAAATAATTATTTTAGCAAAGATGATGACAATCTAACCGGTGAAGACGTGCGTGAAGGAATGACCGCGATCATCTCAGTAAAGATTAAAGAGACGCAGTTTGAAGGTCAGACCAAGGCAAAGCTCGGTAATCCCGAGGCGAGGGGTGCTGTAGAAAAAGTATTTGGCGAGACATTTTCCGCGTGGCTCGAAGAGCATCCGTCTGAGGCCCGTGTGATTTTGGATAAAGTGTTGCTCGCCGCAAAAGCACGCCGTGCCGCCAAGGCCGCTAAAGAAACAATCCTTCGCAAGGGCGCGCTTGAAGGTATGACATTGCCAGGTAAGCTCGCTGATTGTCAATCAAAAAATGCCGCGGATTCAGAGCTCTTTATCGTAGAGGGTGATTCCGCGGGAGGCTCCGCCAAACAAGCGCGTGATCGAAGGACGCAGGCAATTTTGCCGCTGCGAGGCAAGATTCTCAATGTCGAGCGCGCGCGACTTGATAAGATGTTAGGATCTGAACAGATTAAAAATCTGGTGATCGCGCTCGGTACCGCTATCGCTGATGAATTTGATATCAATCGTTTGCGGTATCACAAAGTAGTGATTATGACCGATGCGGATGTGGATGGCGCGCATATTCGCACGCTTTTACTTACTTTATTCTATCGTTATTTTCGCCCGCTTATTGATGCAGGCTTTATCTATATAGCACAGCCGCCGCTCTACCGCGTGCAGAGTGGGCGCGAGATTCGCTATGCGTATTCGGATAGCGAGAAAGACCGCGTCGTCAAAGAGTTCCAAAAAATAAAGGCAGAAAAAGCGGGTAAGGGAGCTAAAGAAAAGCTAGAAGAACCAGAAGAAGTTGTTGAGGTAGAGTCAGAAGGTGAGATCTCCGATGGTGAGACAAAGATCAAAGGTATCACGATACAGCGCTACACGGGCTTGGGTGAGATGAATCCCGAACAGCTTTGGGAGACCACTATGGATCCCGCTCGTCGCATTATGAAATTGGTGACGATTGATGATGGTGAGGCGGCTGATGAGGTGTTTGATATTTTGATGGGAGATGAAGTAGCCCCCCGCAAGCATTTTATTCAAACCCACGCTAAATCCGTCAAAAATTTGGATGTTTGATGCTATAATTTCAGCATGTTAGTATAACCATATGCCAACGACTACAGCAAAGAAACAAACAAAGAATACTGTTACGATACCTCGAGCTGAATACGAGCGTTTTTTGGTGTGGCAAAAAGAAGTCAAGACATGCAAAATTGTTAAACCAACCAAAGCAGAGCTTCGGGCCATTGAACGGGGTAGGAAGCAATTCAAGGAAGGAAAATTTATAGAATGGCATGAACTCAAGCGAGAGTTGGCGCGTCGTAATCGTTAATACAGCCGCAAAAGATATTGCGTCTCTCCCGAATATTTATTATGAGCGTATTGCAAATGCTATTGATGCGATCACGGTAAATCCTTTTAGCGGCGATACATTGAAATTGCACGGGAATCAAAATCTATGGAGAAGGCGCGTTGGAGATTATCGGATTATTTTTGAAGCTGTATTATCAAGAAGAATAGTATTTATCTATGAAATTACTCGTCGCACTTCCAAAACATATTAACTTTATTCAAACCCACGCCAAATCCGTCAAAAATTTGGATGTGTAACTGAATATCAAGAGCGTGAGGGTTGCCCCTTGCGCTCATGCGTGAGGCGTGATATTATGAGGGCATATATTGTTATGTAGATAGAGGCCTCCGGGCCTTTTAAAAATCTCAAAATACTATGTTTGCCCGATTTTCAAATTATATAAAGGAAACTCGCCAGGAACTCTATAAGGTCAATTGGCCTACTCGAGCGCAGGCGATTCAGTCGACCTTGATTGTTATTTTTGTTTCGATCGGCGTCGCGCTCTTTTTGGGAGCATTTGATTATTTATTCGCAACGCTTTTACGTAAAATCATTCTTTAATCTTGGAAATCTTTTAATATGCCAAAACAAACATCAGAATTTGGCAGGAATTGGTACGCGGTACACACGTATTCAGGGTATGAAGATGCGGTAGCGCGTAATCTCCGCCAGCGCGTGGAAACCATGGGTATGGAAGATAAAATCTTTGCCGTCATTGTGCCGACCGAAAAACGCATCATGATCAAGGGTGGCAAGCGCAAGACCGTTGAAGAAAAAATTTATCCTGGTTATGTGCTGATTGATATGGTCGTTACGGATGATTCGTGGTATGTGGTGCGCAACACGCCGCGCGTGACGGGATTTGTGGGTGCCGGCGTGGTGCCGTCTCCGCTTGATCAGGCAGAAGTTGATATATTGCTCTCACGCATGGGTGAGGCAGAACCGCGCCACAAGATCAATATCGCGCGTGGCGACAATGTACGGATTACTGACGGGCCATTTAAAGAAATGGAAGGACGTGTCGAAGAGGTAGATGAAGAGCGTGGCAAGATCAAGGTGCTTGTATCTCTGTTTGGCCGCGAGACGCCGGTAGAGATTGACCCGTTGCAGACCAAGAAATTATAGGATAGACTTGTCCCACAACGATATATGGCAAAAGAAATAAAAACAAAGATTAAGCTTCAGATTCCGGCAGCCAAGGCAACGCCCGCTCCACCGGTTGGAACAGCGCTCGGTCCCCAGGGTATCAATCTTGGCGACTTTGTTTCGCGGTTCAACTCTGGTACCGCTCTGCGCGCGGGGGAGATCGTACCTGTTGAGGTGACCATCTTTACTGATCGTTCATTTGAGATGGTATTTAAGACCGCGCCCGCATCAGATATGCTGCGCAAAGCGGCAGGTGTTGAAAAGGGTTCCAGTCAACCATTGCAGGCAAAGATAGGCTCCGTGTCAGATTCACAGCTCACCGAGATTGCAGAGAAAAAAATGGAAGACTTGAACGCAAACGATATAGACGCGGCTAAAAAAATTGTTGCCGGTACCGCTCGTTCGATGGGCATAGAAATCAAAAAGTAAGTATAGATTTTTCTTATCAAACAACCCCAGCGCGAGCTGGGGTTGTTTTGTTATTATTTTTTGTTACAGTGTTATCGAACGCAGTACCTACTATCAAACGATGAAAGGAGGCAAGGTCGTGCGAAATTATCAAACTTTGGTTCGTCGCGTACTTGATCACGGTGAGCGCAAAGGCGGACCGCAAGCAGAGGAAACGCTTGCGATTTTTGGCGCGCAGCTACGTTTTTCGATACAGCGGGGATTTCCGCTCATCACTTCGCGGTCGCTCAAAGGTTCGTGGCGTGCTCTTGTCCATGAGCTTCTCTGGTTTCTTTCTGGCTCTACGCATATTCGTGATTTGCACGCGCATGACGTGCATTTGTGGGATATGTGGGCAACTCCGCGAATTTCTGGACAGATGGGCTATGAGCCGGGCGAGCTCGGTCCAATCTATGGTAAGCTGTGGCGTTCATTCGGCCCAAATGGGGTTGATCAAATTGAGCGTCTCATTCATGGTCTCAAGACCAATCCATATTCTCGCCGGCATATTGTGACCGCGTGGAATCCTGAAGAGGCCGATGCCGTTTTTGTGGCTCCGTGTCATTGCTTCTTTCAGTTCTTGGTGCTCGGGGATAAGCTTTCGCTCCACCTGTATCAGCGTTCAGCTGATGTGCCCGTTGGTGTGCCATTTAACATTGCTGAATATTCGCTTTTGCTCATGATGGTGGCGCAAGTTACCGGATACGAGGTAGGTGATTTTATTCATTCATTTGGCGACACGCATATTTTCCTTAATCAGATTCCGTATATGGATGAGCTTCTGCGTCGTGATCCGCGCCTGCTACCGCGGGTGCAGATCAATCCTGATGTGCGCGACATATTTGGTTTTCGTTTTGAAGACTTTGAGCTTATAGGGTACGATCCACATCCCGCGATCAAAGGTATCCCCGTAGCGCTCTGACGCTTGCTGTGGTATATCTTGTCTTTTAGGCATAGAGAAAGGAGAAAGCACATTGAGTGCTACGGTTGATCTTACCAATGCAAGAGTTCCCGCATACTTTACGACTCTTCGTGAGATTCAGGCGACAGGATGTTGTCCATTTTGTCCCGAGCATTTTTGGTGGCATCCACACCCGATCACATTTCATGAGGGTGGGTGGCGTCTCACGCCAAACGCGCATCCGTATGAGAATGCCATGCATCACTTTCTCATCATTCCTAACAGGCATTACACGGGCATCTGGGATGTTACGCCACAAGACTGGAGATCGGTTCGAGGTTTGATGCTCAGGGCGTGCTCGCGCTTTAAGTTTAATGGCGGCGGGCTCGCGCTTCGCTATGGCGACAGTAAGTTGTCAGGCGCCACCGTGCAGCATATTCACTTTCATCTCATTGTTCCCAAGGTGGACAAAGCGACGGGTCGTGCCTTGCCCGTTTACTTTCCCATCGGCTAGGCGATAATCTTGCGTCAGTCAAAAAAATGCCCCGCCAGCGCGTTCATGCGCTGGCGGGGGTTTTCTTTTCGGTAAAATCATCTATGACAGATGGGGGACATGCACGATTTCGACATTGGCGATTCGCATGATTTGATCGCCATCGAGATTCGCGTGGCCTTCATGGTAGAAGACCTTGGTGATGCCTGCGCGCACGATAAGTCGCGCGCACGCAGCGCAGGGGAAGGTTGAGGTGAATATGTAGGTACCTCGGGTCGAGAAGCCAGACGCGGCCGCGCGCGCAATTGCGTTACCTTCAGCGTGTATTGCCGTTGTTATTTCAGGGTCAGTACCCGAGGGAATCACATCGCGCGGATCGCCCGCGATGTAGGGCGCGTGCGCGCTTGGCATATGTTCGTTGCGCGCTCGCATGATTGGTGAGAGCGTGTGTGGATTGACGATAATCGCGCCTACCCGTCGCCACCAGTCTGATCCCTCGGCGCCAAATTCTTTCGTCGTTGTCATAAGCCGTTGATGTTCGGGGAGTATTGAGACGGTATGGTAATCGGGCGGGTGGACCGCGGCAACTTGCGTTGTATCCCACCGGAGGAAGGCATCGATGTGCTCGATTGGCATGCTATGAAAATATTTTTTCATAATGCCCATTGTAATATCTTCGCGCGTCGTGACTATTTTCGCGCAGTACTGGTGGATCACGGGCACTACTCTGGGCGTGAGGATATCAACACGGTCAAAGGTGAGCCATCGCATGCGCACGATGATATCCGCTACTACGCGGGCATCAAGCGCACGAATCTCGGGTGTGGGCATATAGCCATTTTTGATCATTTCTTCGCCCACCACATACAGACACGCAAGTTCAGTTTTTTTGATCCATTTCTCGATGACTTCTATGTAGCGCCTATGGATGACCGGCATATAGAGTATGAGAGCCGTGGCTGACATTAGGGGTCCTCCTTTTCTTTGCCCAGAACGAGCATAAGTTTTTGGAACGTGTTGGTTGACGAAGTCTCCTCTGCTTGGCGGGGAAGTACGATGAGCTCTCCGCAGTATTGCGCGATTGCTTGGCGCTGTTTTTCGGGGTATGAATCCTCAACCGCGACAAATACATCAGGTCGCACGATATCAATGAGGCCATACTGCCAGTTGCCCGTATCATCGACATCATCAATGATGGTGATCCAGTCAATAGGATCAAGATATGAAAGCATTTCCGCACGCTCGGCTTCTGGCCAGACGGGACGAGAGGGCCCTTTATAGAGTTTCATCGCGCGATCACTATCAACACCAACAATGAGGATATCACCCCGCGCTTTGGAGCGGATGATGTATCGCGCGTGTCCGATGTGCAGCATATCAAATGATCCAATGGTGACGACGATGCGGTATCCCGCTGCCCGTAGGCCTTGCGCGATGACCCCGAGAGTCGCGTAGTCTCGTACGATTTTTTTCTTCAAGGTACTGATGAGGTCCATTGTGGATTCCTCCTTTCGTCTTGCATCGTAGCAAGCAGACAACGACTTGCGCAAGCGTTTATTTCTTGCAATTTTACGCCGGTCGTGTACCATTTATCTCATATTTTCTGTATAGATTTTTTATGAAAATGAGATTTCTTGCGCTTGGGCTTTTGATGATCGGTATGCTTGCCGGCTATTTTGTCTATCCGCGATGGGGCATCCCCGATAGTCTCAACGTGCCATTTCGTCTCGGTCTTGATTTGAAGGGTGGCATTCATCTTATGTATCGCGCAGATCTTTCGCAGATCGAATCAGCCAAGAGAGGAGAGGCGCTTGAGGGTCTGCGTGATGTTGTCGAGCGGCGCGTAAACTTTTTTGGCGTCGCAGAACCCGTGGTGCGTACTGAACGCGCGGTTGATGAAGACCGGTTGAGCGTACAGCTTGCGGGTATTTTTGATACCGCGACCGCCATCCAGCTTATTGGTGAGACTCCGTATCTTGAATTTAAAAAAATAAATCCCGATGTTTCTACCACAACGCTTGAAGCAAATCCCCTTGCTGGTTGGACTGCGACCGAGCTTACGGGGCGTTATCTCAAAACCGCCGCTATGGAGTTTGATCCAACTACCGGCATACCCTCTATCTCGATTACTTTTGACGACGAAGGCGCGAAGCATTTTGAAAATCTGACCGCTGACAACATTGGCAAGCCAATCGCTATTTTTCTTGATGGCGTGCCGATAAGCGCGCCAACCGTGCAGGCAAAAATAACCGGAGGGAAAGCCCAGATCACCGGCAACTTTACTCGTGAAGAGGCCCTCATGCTCGCGCGTCGCCTCAATTCTGGCGCGTTGCCGGTACCGATCTCTCTTATTTCGCAAGAGCAGGTAGAGCCATCACGTGGCGCCGAAGCGCTCTCACGCAGTTTCTTCGCGGGTCTTGTAGGATTTGGTATCGTCGTTCTTTTTATGATCTTTTGGTATCGTTTACCGGGCTTGCTCGCGGTATTCGCGCTTGGCATTTATATCTCACTTTCGCTTGCAATATTCAAGATTATTCCCATAACACTTACCAACGCGGGTATCGCGGGCGTGATTCTTTCGATTGGCATGGCAGTTGATGCCAATGTGCTGATTTTTGAGCGTCTCAAAGAAGAATTGCGCCGAGGTCGCACGCTTACCACCGCCATTGAGGAGGGATTCAATCGCGCGTGGACATCCGTACGCGATTCCAATACCTCAAGCTTGATCACCTCGCTGATTCTTTGGTATTTTGGTACGGACGCTGTTAAGGGGTTCGCGCTCACGCTGGGCCTCGGTATCATTGTCTCGATGTTTACGGCGATTGTGGTTACGCGCACATTCTTGCGTGCTACTCATGGACGAAAATACGAGGCCGGCCATACCCCGTTCTTATATGGTAGTGGATTTCGTTTGAACTAATATAGTATGAAAATAATCGCACATAGAAAAATATTTTATGCTCTCTCGGCGATATTGGTTGGTGCGTCTTTGGCCGCGCTTGTGATTCGCGGTCTTAATTTTGGTCCGGATTTTACGGGTGACGCGGTGCTCGAGGGCTCATATACGAATAGCCGTCCCGCGCTCGACGATATTCGCAAGGACTTTGAGGGGGCGCAGATAGAAGTTATCGCCCTTGAAGTGCGCGGGGATAGTGGCATTTTCTTTCGCACCAGGTTTCTCGATGAGACGCGTCACCAAGAAGTACTGCGCGTGTTCAAGTCAAAAGGCGAGTTCATTGAGCACAGTTTTATCTCGCATGGGCCGACTGTCGGCAAACAGTTGCGCAGAAATGCTATCATCGCCATCTTTGTAACTCTTTTTGCGATTATTTGCTTTATCGCGTATGCGTTTCGTCAAGTGTCTCGCCCTGTATCAAGCTGGGTATATGGTGTCGTCGCCGTTATAGCGCTTGGGCACGATCTTGCAGTACCTACGGGTCTTTTCGCGTGGTTTGGCTATCAGATTGATTCGCTCTATATTTCCGCGCTTCTCACAGTGCTTGGTTTTTCGGTGCACGATACGATTGTGGTATTTGATCGTTTGCGCGAAAATCTCCGTAAATCATCAGGCGGTTCATTTACCGATATTGCCGAGCGAAGTTTGCGTGAGACTATTGTGCGCTCAATCAATACTTCAGTGACTACCATTTTGGCGCTGGGAGCCGTGTATTTCTTTGGCGGAGCGACTACTCAACCCTTTGCTTTAGCGCTTATCGTAGGCATTGCGATTGGTACATATTCGTCAATTTTTATCGCTACTCCCTTGCTGGTTACCATTGAGCAGTGGAAGGGCAAAAAACGCTCGTAATCCCCTTGACACATTAAAAAAGATACCTATACTAAGGTTTATTAAGGCAAAATGGTTAAAGTTATCCACAGGGGATGAGTTCATGATATGGGTGGATGCTCGATCCGTTGATTATCAATTAAAAATCGTGGTTATCCACTTTTAACGCGCGATACGCAGGCAAAAAGCCCCAAAAATGAGGGAAAGGGGTTTTTGTTGTCTTGCGCGCATTTTTATTAGCAAAAGCTTATACGCCCTATGCAAAAAAAGTATTTTTCGCGTTATAAAGAGCCGTTAGCACCTCTTCCGTACCTAGCCGAGGCTCAAGTCAAGTCATATAAGTGGTTTTTAGATAAAGGTCTGCGTGAGCTTTTTGATGAGTTTTCGCCACTTGAAGATACAACTGGTAAACAGCTCAAAATCGAGTTTCTTGATTATACGCTCGAAGATTCGGCATTTTCAGTTGAGCATGCTAAGCGCAACAATCTCACGCATGAGGCGCCGTTTCGCGTTAAGGTGCGCTTGACCAATGGAAAGACGGGCGAGATCAAGACGCAAGAGATATTTTTCGCGGATTTTCCGTTGATGACTCCGCACGGTACCTTTATTATCAACGGCATCGAGCGCGTTATTGTTTCTCAGCTCGCGCGGTCATTCGGTGTATATTTTACCGCCCAATACTTTCGCGCTAAAAAATGCTTTGGCGCGAAAATCATTCCAGGCCGCGGCGTGTGGCTTGAGTTTGAGACGGATACTGACGGCGTGATGTGGGTAAAGATTGACAGAAAACGCAAGATTGCGGCGACTTCGCTCTTGCGTATTTTCGGCTTTGATTCCGATGATGATATTCGCAACGCTTTTAAAGATATTGATACGGGCGACACTTCTTCTATTGAAGAAACCCTCAAAAAAGATACAACCAAAACTGCTGACGAAGCATATATTGAAATTTATAAACGCATTCGCCCAGGCGAGATGGCTACTATTGATAACGCCAAACAGCTTATTATCTCAATGTTCGCGCCCGCTCGCTATGACCTCCATGTGGTTGGCCGTTACAAAATGAATTTGCGTTTTAAGCAAATGGGTGGCGGTGATGAGGAGTCGCGTGTGCTCACCAAAAAAGATATGACGCTTATTTTGCGCGAGGTTATTCGCAAAAACAATACGCTAGATGAGATGGAAGACGATATCGACCATCTTGGTCACCGTCGCGTGCGCGGTATCGGTGAGATGTTGCAAAATCGTTTGCGCATAGGCATGGCGCGCATGGAGCGCAACATTCACGATCGTATCTCAACACTTGATACTGATATGGTAACGCCAGCTCAGATTATAAATGCGCGCCCGTTTATGTCGGTGCTCAAAGAGTTTTTCACTACCAATCAGCTCTCGCAGTTCATGGATCAAATCAACGTGCTCTCGCAGCTTGAGCACAAGCGCCGTCTGTCCGCGCTGGGGCCCGGAGGTTTGACCCGAGAGCGCGCCGGTTTTGAAGTACGCGATGTGCACCCTTCTCATTACGGCCGTATTTGCCCAATCCAGACGCCGGAAGGTCCAAACATCGGTCTTGTCAGCTATTTGGCAACCTACGCGCGCGTCAATGATTTTGGTTTGATTGAAACTCCTTATCGCAAAGTCATTAAAGGAAAAATCTCACCCGAGGTTATCTACATGACGGCATTCGAAGAGTCGCAGTATGTGATCGCGCCCGCAGATATTCAGTACGAGCGCGAGGGCATGGTTACTGATGAGGAAGTAGAGGCGCGCGTTAAAGGCCAGCCAAAGCGCGTGAACCGCATGGATATTAATTATATTGATGTTATTCCAAATCAAGCATTTAGTATCGCTACTAGTTTGATTCCCTTTTTGGCGCATGATGATGCAAACCGCGCTCTCATGGGTTCAAATATGCAGAGGCAAGCCGTCCCGTGTATCAAGGCACAAAATCCTTTGGTAGCAACTGGTATGGAGGCGCGCGCTGGCGCTGATTCAGGTCTTTTGGTGCTTGCTGAAGAGGACGGTAAAGTGATTTATGTTGACGCGTCGCGCATCACGGTGCGCACAGGTCATCATGACAAAGAATATGAGCTTGTAACCTTTGCCCGTTCAAACCAAGATACTTCTCTTCATCATATGCCGATTGTAAAAGTTGGTGATCGCGTTACCAAAGGCCAGGTGCTCGCGGATAATTCATCGACAAAAGGAGGCGAGCTTGCGCTGGGACAAAATCTTATAGTCGCGTTCCTTTCATGGGGCGGGTCTACTTTTGAAGATGCCATCATCATATCCGAGCGATTGGTAAAAGACGATCGCTTTACTTCAATCCATATCGAAGAATTTACGATTGATGTTCGTGATACAAAGCTTGGCGAAGAAATTACCACGCACGATATTCCCAATGTCGGCGAAGAAAAACTTAAAGATCTTGATGAAGACGGCGTGATTCGCGTAGGCGCGGAGGTTCGTACAGGCGATATCTTGGTCGGAAAAATTTCACCAAAGGGCGAGTCAGATCTTACGCCAGAAGAGCGTTTGTTGCGCGCTATTTTCGGTGAGAAAGCAAAAGAGGTGAAAGATTCGTCGTTGCGCCTTCCGCATGGCAAGCGCGGCCGTATTGTCGGTATCAAAACTTTCTCGCGTGAGAAAGGCGATCGTCTTGAGACGGGTGTTATCAAGCGTATTTTGATTGAAGTAGCGCAACTCCGTAAAATATCAGTAGGCGACAAGCTCGCTGGTCGTCACGGCAATAAGGGCGTTATTGCAAAGATACTTCCTGAAGAAGATATGCCGTATCTTGCCGATGGTCGTCCTGTAGACATCATTCTCAATCCGCTCGGTGTGGCGTCTCGCATGAACCTCGGTCAGATTTTGGAGACGCACTTGGGTCTTGCCGCGCGTAAGCTTGGTTATCAAGCTATTTGTCCCCCGTTTATTTGTCCTACTGAAGATGAGATCAAAGACGAATTGCAAACCGCTGGCATTCCGCGATCAGGCAAGATGCCTTTGTTCGACGGGCGTACCGGTGAAAAATTTGAATCTGATGTGATGGTAGGCAATGTATATGTTTTGAAGCTCAACCATATGGTAGAAGATAAGATCCATATGCGTTCAATCGGGCCCTACTCGCTCATCACCCAACAGCCGCTTGGCGGTAAGGCACAGGGTGGTGGTCAGCGCTTTGGAGAGATGGAGGTGTGGGCGCTTGAAGGATACGGCGCATCACATACTTTGCAAGAAATGATCACGATTAAATCCGATGACGTGATTGGCCGCGCGGCAATGTATGATGCGATCGTACGAGGCGAGAAGCTTAAAAATCCTCGCGTGCCAGCATCGTTCTATGTGTTGGTCAATGAAATGAAGGGTCTCGCGCTCAATGTCATCATCAACGAGCGAGATATCGCCCCTGAAGAAGATAGAGTCCTAGAGGAATCAGAAGAGCGCCCAGCGCGCAAAGGTCGGGAACGCACGGAGCGATTCGCTTAATCTCTCAAATATATGTCTTTAAACACTATGGATAAAAACGAACGCAAAAGCAGTGATTTTGAGTCAATGATACTCAAAATCGCTTCTCCCGCAGATATTTTGAGCTGGTCTCATGGCGAAGTTACTAAACCCGAGACGATCAATTATCGCACCCAGCGACCCGAGCGCGACGGTCTTTTCTGTGAGAAAATTTTTGGGCCGACAAAAGACTATGAATGTTACTGCGGTAAATATCGTCGTATTCGGTACAAGGGTATTGTCTGTGATAAGTGCGGCGTTGAGGTGACCAAGGCGCAGGTGCGTCGTGAGCGCATGGCTCACATTGAGCTTGCCGCTCCCGTAGCGCATATTTGGTTTGTGCGTTCGGTACCTTCACGCATTGGTTTATTGCTTGATCTTTCAGTGGTAGATCTTGAGCGTATTATTTATTTCGCTGGGTATATTGTGACGCAAGTCAATGAATCGGCTCGAGAAGAAGTACTGCGTGATATTGACCGTGAGTTCAAGCTCAAATCAAAAAATGCACCAAACAAAGACGCGCTCAAACAAGCCACTGACCGCGCGAAGGCGGAGCTCAAAAACCTCGATCTGCACATGGTTCTTTCCGAAATCGATTATCATCGTTTATCACTCAAGTACGCGAGCGTATTCTCAGCGGGTACGGGCGCGGAAACTCTTCGTCAGATTTGTGAAAAGATCGATTTTGGTGAGTGGATAGCTGATCTTGAACTTGAGATTGTATCGGCGAGTCCGCTCGCCAAGAAAAAACTTTTGGCGCGCTTGCGCATGATCAAATCAATGGAGCGCGCGCGCATTCGTCCCGAATGGATGTTCTTGACCACTCTCCCCGTAATTCCTCCCGATTTGCGTCCGATGGTGCCACTCGATGGTGGTAGGCACGCGAGCTCTGATGCAAACGATTTGTACCGTCGTGTTATCAATCGCAACAACCGCCTCAAACGCTTGTTTGAACTCAAGGCTCCAGAGGTGATCACGCGCAATGAAAAGCGTATGTTGCAAGAAGCCGTAGACGCCTTGATTGATAACTCAATCAAGCGGGGCGTAACGCCAGTCGCATCCCAAGCCCAGCGTCGTCCACTCCGATCACTTGCGGACATGCTCAAGGGCAAGCAGGGGCGTTTTCGTCAGAATCTCTTGGGCAAACGCGTTGATTATTCAGCTCGTTCGGTAATTGTCGTAGGTCCCCAGCTCAAGCTTCATCAGTGCGGGCTTCCCAAACATATGGCGCTCGAACTTTTCAAACCCTTTGTCATCAATAAAATTATTGAGCGTGAACTCGCTCACAACATTCGTGGCGCATCACGCTTGATTGATGAGGCGACATCAGAGATCTGGGCGATCCTCGAAGAAGTTATCAAGGGCAAGTATGTACTCCTGAATCGTGCTCCTACCCTGCACCGCCTCGGTATTCAGGCATTTCAACCATTGTTGTTAGAGGGCAATGCTATTCAGCTTCATCCACTGGTATGTTCGGCATTTAATGCTGACTTTGACGGTGACCAGATGGCGGTACACGTACCGCTGACCGAAGACGCGCAACGCGAGGCGCGCGAGATTATTGCCGCGTCGCGTAACTTACTCAAGCCCGGTTCTGGCGAGGCCATCGCCGTACCTTCGCAGGACATGGTGCTTGGCTGCTATTGGCTGACGAGCATTAAAGACGGGGCAAAGGGTGAAGACAAATTGTTCGCGTCAAAAAATGAGGCGATTCTCGCGTATGATATGGATGATATCGACCTGCGCGCGAAAGTGCGCGTGTTCTCGCACATGGAGGCCGGTTCCCCGCAGTATTTGGAAACATCAGTAGGCCGCATGCTCTTCAATGTCGTGATTCCCAATGATTTCGGTTTTATCAATGAAAAGCTTGGTAAAAAACAGCTTGGTAAATTGATCGGTAAATTGCTTCGCAAATACGGTCAGACCGCACTTCCGCCAATCCTTGATAAGATCAAAGATATTGGTTTTTCATCGATCACTAAATCTGGCATGAGCTGGGGTATGGACGATCTTCGCGTGCCGCCTGAAAAGGGCGCGATTGTCGAAATCGCGAACAAAGAAGTAGAAGTAATCGCCGAGCAGTACGCAAACGGCCTTCTTACGGAAGATGAGCGTTACAAAAAAGTTGTTGAAGTATGGTCACGCGTAAAGCACGAGGTTTCGCAATTTATTCCCAAGGCGGTTGATCCCAACGGCTCGGTGTTCTCTATGGTTGATGCTGGCGCTCGCGGTTCTTGGGATTCGGTGAGTCAGATGGCAGGCATGAAGGGTCTCTTGCGCAACCCATCGGGGCGTATTATTGAGCTTCCCGTGCTTTCAAACTATAAAGAAGGCTTCTCGGCTCTCGAATATTTCATCTCCACGCACGGCGCTCGTAAGGGTACTGCCGATACCGCGCTTAAGACCGCGGTAGCTGGTTATTTGACGCGCCGTCTTGTCGATGTTTCGCAAGATATTGTGATCACTGAATCTGATTGTGGTACCGAAGAGGGGGTTGAGGTTATAAAAGAAAGTTTGAAAGAAATAGGAGCTTCATTTGCTCAACGTATTTTCGGCCGCACACTTACGGTTGATATCAAACATCCCGAAACCAAAAAATCACTTTTCAAGAAAGGCCACTTACTTACGGTTGAAGAAGCAGAAATGCTCGATGGTCTTGATGTGTCGTCGGCATCGTTTCGTTCCCCTATCACCTGCCAGACACTTCGCGGTATGTGTCAGACGTGTTACGGATATGATCTTGGTTCAAATACTCCCGTGCGTATGGGTGAGGCAGTCGGTATCGTGGCGGCTCAAGCTATCGGTGAGCCGGGCACCCAGCTGACTATGCGTACCTTCCACCTTGGTGGTGTAGCGGGCGCATCAGGCGATATCACGCTCGGTCTTCCGCGCGTAGAAGAAGTTTTTGAATCACGCGTGCCAAAGCACAAAGCAATACTCGCGACGATCGAGGGTACCGTGCTTGATATTGTGGAAGAAAACCGCGAAAAAAATATTACCGTGGCGGGCGTTGACAAGAAAGGCAAGGAATCCGTTGAAACTTATACAGTGCCGTTTGGTCGCATCTTGACCGTTAAAAAAGGTTTTGAGGTAAAGCCAGGCGACAATTTATGTGATGGCCCCGCCGATATGCAAGAACTTTATGATATCGCGGGCAAAGAGCGCGTACAAAACTATATTCTCAATGAAGTAAGTCGCGTGTACGCATTGCAGGGTGCTACCATCAACGGCAAGCATATTGAAGTTGTCATACGTCAAATGTTTTCGCGCGTAAAGATAAAAGATTCCGGTTCGACCAATCTTGCGGTAGGCGAGATTATTGAGCGCACGCTTCTCGAAGAAGAAAACGCGAAGGCGCGTCGTGATGGCGGTGAGGAAGCAGAAGGCACTACACTTCTTATGGGCATCACTCGCGTGGCACTTACGACCACCAGCTTCTTGTCAGCGGCGTCGTTTATGGAGACCAGTCGCGTACTCATTCGCGCAGCTCTCGAAGGAAGAGAGGATAAGCTCTTGGGGCTCAAAGAAAATGTCATCATCGGCCGCCTGATCCCAGCAGGAACCGGTTTCAAACAAGCTGAAGAGTTCTAAGAATTACTGTCAAAATTCCCAAAGGTTAGACCTTTGGGAATTTTGATATATACTTAGATTTATGCAACGAAAAATCAGTTTTGCTGAGGGTGAATTTTATCATATTTACAATCGCGGTACCGACAAAAGAACGATATATTTAGATGAGCATGATTTTTTTCGTTTCCAATTTTTACTGTATATTTGCAATGGGAGTGTTCCAGTAAATATTCGTGAGCAGTTCCCCAAAGGTCTAACCTTTGGGGACATTGTGAGTATCAAAAGAGGTGAAGAGTTGGTAGATATTTGCGCTTATTGTCTTATGCCAAATCATTTTCATATTCTTGTGCGAGCTAAAGGTGACAGAGGAATTTCCCAGTTTTTTGCAAAACTTTCTACAGCTTATTCAATGTATTTTAATAAGAGATACGGGCGATCAGGAGGGCTTTTTGAAGGGACTTTCAAGGCGTTGCATGTAGAAAATGATGATTACTTGAAGTATTTGCTCTCATACATACATTTAAATCCAATAAAAATTATCGAGCCAGATTGGAGGGATCAGAAAATGATAGATCTTAATGCAGCGAAAAATTTTCTTAATCAATACCGGTATTCGAGTTACAAAGATTTTCTTCAAGAGCGGCGTCCAGAGCGTTTGATTCTTAATCGGGGCGCCTTACCCGAATATTTTCAGAATTTTATTAATTTCGAGGATTATATCGATTCATGGCTTACGTTTGATAGATTAGATTTTACAAAGGTGTAACCTTTTGGAGGGGTGGATTTTTAAGTTTTTCGTTGCCACGCGCAAAAAAACCGCTATACTGGAGTGGTGGTAAAAAAGAAATCTCGTAAAGAAAATCCTCGCAAAGATCGCGACCGCGAGCCTCTCCTGGCTCCCGAGACCAAAGATAGCATTGTTGCGATCGTTGCTTTGGTTGCCGCCGTACTTTCAATCATGGCGTGGATTGGTGTGGCGGGGCGCGTAGGCGAATGGGCCTACGCGCTCTTTTCGCTCTTGCTGGGCAATGGATATTTTTTGTTGCCGATAGCGCTTTTGTTTGTAGCCACAGCGCTATTGTTTTCACTCAAACAAAAATTTGTAAGTCTGCCGCTTATCGGCGCCAGTCTTTTCTTGCTTTCAAGTTTGGCTCTTGCTGATATTGGTTTTGGCGAGCGTGCGGGCGGGCTCGTAGGCGAGTATATGGCGAAACCAATGCTGTATTTTTTTGATTCATTCGCGAGCGGGGTCATTTTTGTCTCATTGGCTGTAATCTCAATACTTATTACTTTCAACGCGTCGCTTAGGCGTATGCCCAAAGTATTGCAAGGAAACGAAGAAGATGAAGATGAGTCATTAGAAAAACCAGTTACTCCCGCGCTCGCTACTCCTATGTTCACTGAAGGAGACGGCGAGCCGGTGTTGGCTGTGCGCGAACCCCCCAAAGAGACAAAAAAAGATGATCGCAAAAATGTCTCACCCGAGATTATGAAGGAGCTCAAGAAAAAAGCGGCCGATTATGTTTTGCCGCCGCTCAACCTTTTAGACAATGATCGTGGCAAATCATCACCGGGTGATATAAAGGCAAATAGCAATATTATCGCGCGCACACTCCAAGATTTTGGTATTCCCGTAGAGATGGGCGAGGTGAGCGTTGGTCCTTCGGTTACACAGTATACGCTCAAGCCCGCGCAAGGCGTGAAGCTCGCGCGTATTTTAGGACTTCAAAACGATCTCGCGCTCGCACTCGCCGCGCACCCTATTCGTATCGAGGCACCGATTCCCGGTAAGTCATTTGTTGGTATTGAGATTCCAAATCGCACTATCTCGCTTGTAGGTTTGCGCAGCTTGCTTGATCGCGAAGAATACCAGCGTGGCGGCCCACTCACTTTTACGCTTGGTAAAAATGTGGCGGGTGAGGCGACTTTTGCCGATTTGGCAAAAATGCCGCACATGCTTATCGCCGGGTCTACTGGCTCGGGTAAGTCGGTCGCCATTCATTCGGTGCTTATGAGTTTATTGTATAAAAATACTCCGCTTTCGTTGCGCTTGATCATGATTGACCCAAAGCGCGTGGAGCTTGCGCATTATCAAGATTTGCCGCATTTGCTCACGCCTGTTATTACTGAATCGAAAGAATCTATCTCCGCCCTTCGTTGGGCCGTGCGCGAGATGGAGGGGCGTTATAAGATTTTGCAGATGGCAAAAGCGCGCGATATTGTTTCCTACAATTCTTCAGGCGAGCACGAGTTTATGCCGTATATCGTTATTGTCATCGATGAGTTGGCAGATTTGATGGCATCATTTGGTAGAGAAGTCGAGGCATCAATCGTGCGTATCGCGCAGATGGCGCGCGCTGTCGGTATTCATTTGATTATTGCCACTCAACGTCCATCAGTTGAAGTAATCACTGGGCTTATTAAAGCCAATATTACTAGCCGTATGGCGTTTCAGGTCGCGTCTCAGATCGATTCTCGTACTATTATTGATATGGCTGGCGCGGAGAAACTATTGGGCAACGGCGACATGCTCTTTTTGTCGGGAGACGCGGGCAAGCCAAGACGTGTGCAAGGTGCGTTTGTCTCCGACAATGAAGTAAAAAAGGTGACAGCGTTTATCCATGATCAGGAAAATGAGCTTGTCTATAACGAAGAGATTCTTAATGCGAAAGCGCAGACAAATGGCCGTGGCGGTGATGGCGATGATGACGAAGAAGATCCTCTTTATGAAGAGGCGTATGTTGTTGTGATGGATACTGGCAAGGCATCGACTACGCTCTTACAGCGCCACTTGCGCGTAGGGTACGCGCGTGCCGCGCGCATTATTGATTTGCTTGAAAAACGCGGCGTGATAGGCCCTGGCGATGGCGCGAAACCTCGCGAGATTCTGGCGAGTAGAAATACGGAGGACGAGCGCTATGTCTCTTGATGTTCGCCAGCCAGATTATCTTTTTCGCGATGGCGCGTCGGGTTATCCAGCGCGTCACAAGAGCGCGGTAGTCATGATAGTTTTTTTTGCCGGTATTGTTTGTGTCGGGTATATTCTTTTTCATTCAGCAAGTATTTTTGCGATGCCTGATTTGTACGTGGCGGAGCCAATTGACGGTGCCCTGATGCGCGCTGGCAAGATCGCAATCTCTGGCGAGACCGATCCAAAGTCACGCGTTGAGGTAAACGGTTATGAGGTGTTGAGCGATGACAGTGGTGATTTTCGTGTTGAATTGCCGTTGCGGAGCGGTACTCACATTCTTGATATCCGCGTTAAAAACCGCATTGGCAAAGAAGCAAAGGTTGTCCGGCACATCATCGTCGAGTAGTATGTAGATATGGTAAAAAAACCAGCAAAATCTGAAGAAGATTCAAGATCGGGCGCGGTTGACATGACTGTGAAGGCGATACAGTCAAAGTTTGGCGAAGGATCACTGATGCGTCTTGGCGATGTAACAAAAGTAGCCGTCAAAGCTATTCCTACGGGCTCTTTCTCACTTGATTGGGCTCTGGGTGTGGGGGGCGTTCCGCGCGGCCGCGTGATTGAAATTTTTGGTCCTGAATCATCGGGCAAGACGACGCTTTGCCTGCATATCGTTCGTGAATCTCAAAAACAAGGAGGTGTCGCGGCGTTTATCGATGCCGAGCACGCGCTTGACCCTGACTACGCGAAAAAGATTGGAGTTAATCTCAATGAATTATTAATCTCACAGCCCGACACAGGTGAACAGGCGCTCGAGATTGTCGAAAGTTTGGTGCGTTCGGGCGGCATGAGTGTTATCATTGTTGATTCGGTGGCGGCCCTTACACCACGCGCCGAGATCGAAGGCGATATGGGCCAACAGCACGTAGGTCTTCAGGCGCGATTGATGTCGCATGCGCTTCGTAAGCTCACCGCGATCGTTTCCAAAACCGATACAACAGTTATTTTTATCAATCAGATTCGTATGCAGATTGGTATGATGTTTGGCAACCCCGAGACGACGCCGGGCGGCAAGGCGCTCAAATTTTACTCATCAGTACGCATTGATGTCAGGCGCATGGCGCAGATTAAAAAAGCAGAAGAAACTATCGGTAATCGCGTTAAAGTAAAGGTAGTGAAAAACAAAGTAGCCGCCCCTTTTCGCGCGGGTGAGTTCGATATTATGTTTGACGAGGGCATTTCATATGAGGCAGATCTCCTTAACCTTGGCGTGAAGCTTGGCGTAGTAAAAAAGAGCGGCGCCTCGCATACTTTTGGTGATCTCAAGCTCGGGCACGGGTATGACGCCGCTCGTCTGTTCCTCAAAGAAAATAAACAAGAACGCAAAAATTTGGAAAAAGCATTACGCGAGAAATTGGCAGAAGAGTAACACAAAAGCCCCCGCACGGGGGCTTTTGGTTATATATTCAATTTTATTTTTCCTTTCCCGGTAGATTTGATTTACTGCATCGAGAGTTTAGGCGACCAGCGCTCACGGAGCACTTGGACTTTGGTCTTTTTTAAACCAAACGACTTTGCCTTTTCGTATTCCGGAAACCAGATGTCCATTCGGCTGGTATAGCGCGAATGCATCCGATCTTTCACTACGAAGATGGTGTCTCCATAGAGTTCCGGAAAGCGGAGCTGGGTACCGAAGGGATGGGCGTTTGATGCTACCATACCCCAGTGTACCGTATGCCCCGATGCCGCGATAAATGGCGTATCATCCGTCTCTTCTGGTCGTGATGAGTACGCGGTTACTTCGCAGTCATATTCTCTCTCGATTTGCGGTAATTCTACTACTACAGCAGGAGGGGGAGGGGGCGGCATTACCGTCGCGCCTACCTTCCCCAGGAGCGACCCGATAAGGGCCGCGAGGATGTTTATATCCATGGGTTTTTACCGCGCCCGCAGGAAATAAAAAATCCCCTGCAAGGGGTATAACTACCCTAGCATGGATTTGGAAATTTTGCAATACTAGGGGTAATGACTCATCAAATCATAGTTGATTACATTAAAAAGACACGAGCTGCGGGTTTTACTGATGCCGCGCTGCGCCACGAGCTTGAAAAATCGGGTTGGCCTGCGAACGAGATTGATCTCGCGTTTATCGAGTCGCGCGCGACCGACCAAAAGCCGGCAGTAGAGCCGCCACCCGTTCAATCCACGTATCGTACTCAGCCGCAATGGGAAGAAAAAAAGGCGCAGACATCTGATGCAAAATCTCAATCAGTTACTATAACCAAACAAAGTTTCGCCAAACCTTTTGATGCGCAAAAGACGCCTGAACCCATAAAGCCGCTCGGCGCGCCTACAGGCACGATTGGGGAATCGCGGGTTGCGGAGATACAAAAGACCTTTACCTCGCCCGCGCGGGAACTCAAAGAGCCCGAACATCTCAAAGAACTTCCGCAGACGGGTACGCCGGATATTGCTAAAACATTGTCGCTCAACGCTAAGATATCCGAAGTAAAGGGAGTGACACCCGAGCCACTTATCATGGGTATACCTGAATCACAGCTTATCAAACCTGTACCGCGCGTAGAGCCGCCAAAGCTTCCCGTAGTTGAGATAAAAAAAGTGGAACCCGCGTCATCACCTGAACTTAAGTCGCCGGTTGTGCGCGAGGAAAAGCCCGAACTAGCGGTATCGCCAATATCTAAGCCCATGCAGAAAGCAGTTGCGGCAGATTTGGTTGGTGGTGGTATTGCCGCGTCGGGTGCGGGGCAATCCATGATTTCCCGCCCGTCTGTTTTGGGGTCTGCCGGCGCGCTTTCACCTCAAAGAAGTCGCCGCGTGCTCATGGGCGTATTTATCGCCGCTTTTTTCTTTGTCGCATCGGGCGCTACGGCTGGTTTTTGGTATTATCAGACTACTCTCAAGCCACGATCCACGGTTAAAGGCGCGTTCACCAAAGTCCAAAATATGAAGTCGTATAAGTACAATGCAGAGTTGCAGATTAAGGCTCATGAGTCTGACGCGACGTTGGGCAGATCGGTCAGATTGTTGATGCCGCCGCTCGCTAGCTTCGCTATGGGCGCCATGATGGCCCGTTCGCCTATACCGGAGATAGTCAATGAAAGTTATTCTAAAAGTTATTCATTTAGTATGCGCGCGCAAGGGGCCATTGATGCGCACGATTCCGCAAAGCCAAAAAGTGAGACAACTCTTACCGTCGGGACCAAAGATCTCGTGCGTTCAGGTTTTCCTGATTCCAATACCGAGTTTCAATCAAAGCTCGTTGACGGCATGTATTATTTTCAAGTGAGCAAAATGCCGTTTTTCGATTCAGCAATGGTTGATACGACGATTCCACGCTTTACCTCTGCCGATATCACGGGCAGATGGGTGTCGGTCAATACCGGGACTTTCGAGCGTGATTTCAACAACTACGCAAAAGAGCTCTCCGAGCTCGAGCCTTCATTCGTGGGATATCATCTTGATGTTGGCGAACAGCAGGACCTTATTACTCAACAGCAAACAAAAGATATCGCAAAGGCGTGGGGTGAGACGCGTCTTATCGTTTGGGATGATAAGATTGTGCGCGAAGAAGAAAATGGCATTGATCGATACCGTGTTAGAGGCACCCTCGACAAGGATTCGTTTAAGCGGTTTATCGCGCAGTTAGCCGAGATCGAGGGCGGTATGGTGTCAGGCAAGGAGAGTAAAGAAGCTACTGACAAACTGTTTTCGCTGCTTGATGATATCGAGATAAACGCATGGATTGATAAGGATTCTGGTAATCTTGCGAGATTTACAATTAAGGCAGGTAGTTCGTTTGCTGTGGGCGATGGCAAGCAAGGCATTGTTGAATTTCATCTTACTACCGATCTATCCGACATCGATAGTCCTATGAGCATCGCGGCTCCATCTGAGCATTATGATGTGAATGTTTTGCTCGAAAAATTGTTTGCGTATGCGCGCGAAGGTTTCGCGAGTGGCAATCCCGATACCAGAGACATGCGGCGTATATCCGATCTTTCTCGTATACGAACTGCGCTTGAATTGTATAAAAAGAGCGATGGTGCGTATCCTGTAAAACTTTCCAGTCTCGTTTCAGAATATATGGCGATAGTGCCATCTGATCCACTTACCAAAAAACAATATCGTTATACGCGCACTGCCAACAGTTACACACTTTCCGCGGAGCTTGAAAATAAGAAAAATCCAGTTCTCAAGCAAGATACAAACCCCGCAAATACTCTCTACGATGTAGGTCCCGCGCTCTAATGAGACGAATCGGCGTGCTATTGGGAGGACCATCGAGCGAGCACGATGTCTCGGTGCTCTCGGGTCTCAATGTGCTTCGCGCGCTTGAGGGTATTTACGAAGCGGTGCCCATTTTTATTACGCGCACGGGCGAGTGGCTTTTTGGTAAAGAGCGTCAATGGATGCATCCCGCAGAAGCTCTCTTGCGTATTGATGGCGCGTTCAATGCATTGCATGGTGAGTATGGAGAAGATGGCCATGTCCAGAAGATACTTGAGCGCGCACATATACCATATACGGGTGCGTCAAGTCTTGCGTCAGCTTTAGCTATGAACAAAGCGATGGCGCAGGATATTTTGGTAAAAGCGGGTTTACGCATGCCAAAGAGTATAGTGCTGGGGAAAGACGATCTTGATACGCGTGCGGTGCTCGCGTTCGGTGCGCCACCATGGATCATCAAGCCTCGATCCCGAGGGTCTTCCGTTGGCGTATCCAAGGTACAGATGCGCGAAGATTTACCTGCCGCATTCGCGAAAGCGCTCGCTGTCGATACCCATTTGATCGTTCAGGAGTTTATCCCCGGCAGAGAGATTACTTGTGGTGTGTTGGAAAACTTTGGTGGTAAGGCGTGTGTGGCGCTCGCGCCCATCGAGATTATCCCACCGGTTGACGCAGCGTTTTTTGACTATCAGGTAAAATACAACGGCAAGACACAGGAGATTTGTCCAGTGGAGTTCTATGGCGCGATGCTCAAAAAAATCCAAGAAACCGCGCTTGCCGCGCACTACGCGCTGGGTCTTCGGCACTACTCGCGTACTGATATGATTATCAAAACGCCTGAGTATACGCGCCGCGCCCCCGAACTCTATGTGCTCGAGGTAAACACGCTACCTGGACTTACGAGTGAGTCGCTATTCCCACGCGCGGCGCGCCATGCGGGACTTGAGTTCCCGGCGCTTGTTGAGCATTTGATAAAATTAAGCGGTGTGGTATAATGTGTCCCATGGATGATGCTAAAAAAACAGGGCCAAGAGATGTTTTTAGCCACTTGCTTGCAATTATTTTTCTGTATGTAAGCGTCTTTGCTTTCAGCTCTATCGTTTTTTCTTTTATCAATATATATCTGCCCGATATTTTGCAGGGAGTTGGATCATACGCGAGAGAAGATTTGCGCTGGCCGCTCGCGGTTCTCGTGGTTGTTTTTCCCTGTTATGTATGGCTTACATGGTATCTTGCGAAAGATATTGAGCACAATCCAGAAAAGCGCGATCTTCGTACTCGCAAATGGCTTTTGTATTTTACCCTCTTTGCTGCCACTATCGCGATTGTGATAGATCTCATTTCGCTTATCTTCACGTTCCTCAATGGCGAGTTGACTACGCACTTTATTCTTAAGGCATTGACGGTATTTGCTATCGCAGCAGCAGTGTTTACTTATTATCTTTGGGCGATTCGAAAGGGCATATCGGCATTCAAGCATTCAGGCATGCGTATTTTTGTTTTTGGCACTGTAGCTACTGTTGCCGTTAGTGTTGTTTTCGGATTTTATAGCGCAGGATCTCCACAGTCGGAGCGCTTGCGCCGTCTTGATAGGGATCGAGTCAATGGTCTCTCAAGTATTCAATATCAGGTAATAGAATACTGGCGCGCAAAGAATAAACTTCCGGCAGCACTTCATGATATGGTTGATAATATCAATGTCATGGCGTTACCTGTCGATCCTACAAACGGGCAACCATACGAATACCGAGCAACGGGGGAGCGAAGTTTTGAGCTCTGTGCTGTCTTTCAATCAGACGACACACAGGATAAAGATACTTTGCCAGCCACATATCCCAATGATCAATATGGCAACAGTTTTATTCACACGGTTGGGCGCGTGTGTTTTGAGCGCGTCATTGATCCTGATAGGTTTCCACCATTGAAACCTATCCAATAAAAGGGTATTATTTTCTAATATTTGGGTCGCTTGCAGGCCCGGCGTTTTGAGAGAAAGTGTGCAAGAGTTTTTTCTGATCCTCGCTAGGGCCAGTAGCGCTTCGCTTGCAGGCCCGGCATTCGGAGAAAAAGAGTACTAGTACTCTTTTTGCTCCTCACTTGGGCCTGTAGCATAATGGCAGTGCACTCGGTTTGCATCCGAGGTGTCGGAGTTCGATTCTCCGCAGGTCCACCAATAACTCTTCAAGGCCGGGCCTTACTTTTTATGCACAGGGGGGGGCGGGGTGGCGCGTTTATGCTGTATAATAAAGAGAAATAAATAGGTCGTGTATTTTATTATTTTTTCTTTTTATTTATTTTCAAAAAAATCTTTATAATTATGGATGTGCGCTCATTTAAGCGATTTGGTCTTGCAGGCATAATCGCCGCGGTTATTCTAACGCCACAGCTGATCTTTGCAGATACTCCGCGTATATTTAAAGTCGGTCAAAAAGTCTCAATAACGGAAAACGGTGTTCGCGTGCGGTATGAACCCGCAGGTGTCGTGCGGGCGACGCTCGATGCCGGCACAATCGGCACTGTCCTTAAAAGCCCAGGAGCGAGTGGAAGGATTTTGCGCGGACAGAAGGATTATACCTGGTGGAACGTAGATTTTGGCATGTTCACCGGTTGGGTTGCCGCAGATTATTTGGAGCTTGTTACGATTTCTCCTCCCACTCCAACGACCGCGCGTGTCGTCGGTATTTCGTTGGACAATGACCGCGCTGGTAGCGCGCGACGTGCCAGCGTTTCGGTAAATATCGGCGCCGTGAGCAAGACGGTAGGCGCCAATGGTATCTTTGAAACTGATGTTGCCGTAGGCGCTCCAGTTACCATCACCAGTTCACTAGCTAATGCCGGTGATGCCGTGGAATACAGTGCGTGCGTTGTCCCAAATGGAAGCACGGAACCAGTAGGATGTCATACACAATGGTATTCAAGTCTCTCTATCACTCCGCAGGCAGACAAGTATACAAGCGTTTGGATCAATCATATACCGAGGGACGGTACCGTACAGCCGTCTACTATGTTCTCCGTAGGTGATCAAGTTGATGTAACGCAAAACGGTGTTAATCTTCGCGGTGCAGCCGCGGGCACTATGATGCGCACCATGAACAGAGGAAATAGAGGTGTTATTAAAGAAAGTCCTGCTACCCCAGCGTCTCTTTCTTCAGGATCATATCAGTGGTGGAAGACTGATTTTGGATATGGCATCGTCGGGTGGATAGCTCAAAATTATTTGGCAAAGTCAATCCATCCTCCAGTAACTACTCCACCGCCAGTAACACCTCCACCATCATCAGGCACAACACCCATCTGCCAGCTCAATGGAGTTACCGGCGATTCGGCTATAGTGCGCGCGGTTGGTACGCGCTTTGAGATAACACGTCTTGCACAAAACGCTGATTATCTTCATATAGCAGCGCCTGGTTGGCACGGTCCCATCGATTGCGGCAAAAACGCGGATGGCACTATTCAAGCAGCATATGTCAATCAGCCTGCTTACACGTGCCGTGATGAATTTTTGCGCAGCAGACACAATTCCTCATTCAACCTTCCCGCGGATGGCAAGTGGGGTAACCTCTATATGCGCGAAGAAGGTACGGCAAGTATAACCGTCAAGCCAATGAAAAACGATGGTACCAGCGGTTCTTCGTGCAAGCTTGTCATCACGACAGAGCGTGCTCCCGTAACTCCACCGCCAGTATCACCTCCACCATCTTCGTCTTCCTGCAGTAATAATTGGAACCGCACCTCTGGCGGGTACTATGATGGAGATGGCTCGGGCGCTACCTGTCGATGTGACTACTTTAACTCCTCTGGTCAATCACCATTTAGTCCCAGCCCGAGTCCATCGTGCTTCCCCGTATCATCGGGCACAACTTCGCCGCCCCCTCCAGTAGCGGTTACTCCACCGCCAGTAACACCCCCACCATCAGCGGGCCAGCGTATTAATATTCAAGGTCTTCTCTATGAAAAGACCGCTACGCATCCGCGTGTGGCAGGTACTGTCACCTTATCTGGTGGAGGATCTGTCACTACACGCATTGATAATCAAACGTATTCAGGATGCTCCATCAAAGCAAATGGCGCCTGTATGAATGGCTCATTTGTCTGGAGTAATT
>SXGT01516281.1_pt1 | contig 32994 bp, 25 predicted proteins | sample 3176221 | NCBI WGS metagenome assembly SXGT01 (sample SAMN11356862, study PRJNA531348) | freshwater metagenome | isolation source: freshwater sample F1-120 | place: China: Fuxian Lake, Yuxi | collected 2017-12-25
CCCCTCGACACGCTCGGCGCGCTCGGCCGCCGCGACCGCGAGCGGGCGACGGGGCGGGGCGGCGGCCGGGGACGTCGCGACGGGCACCTGCGGCGACTCGGGCGCGCCCACCGCAGACCGCTCGACAGCTTCCCGTGCGGCACGCCCGGCACCTGGAGCGGCGACCGAGAGAGGCGCGGGGAGCACTGTCTCGGGCGCGGCCAGGCCAGTCGGCGAGGCCAACGAGGAGGGGACGGTGCGACCGTCGGACGCCGACCCGCTTTGAGACGACGCGCGGCGAGCAGCCGACTCAGCACCGAGAAGGCCGATTTTCACCCCCGCCTTGGCGGTAGCACCGGCGTTGTTGGCCGCAGCGACCGGCGCCGACGTCAAAGTGCTCGCGGCAACAAGTGCCGGCGCCACGGGACGAGGAACGAGCGAACTCGACCGCGACGCCGTCGCATCGCCCGAGGGCTCGAGCCTGGAAAGCGCCCACGCGGCGCCGCCCATCACTGGGGCGCGGGACGACTCCAGCCGCGAGCTGCGCGCCGCACGAGCCGGGTTGCGGCCTTCGAGCAGCGCACGTTCCTCGCCGCCAGAGAGCGCGGAGGCTGCGGCCTCTGGGGCGGGGCGGCTGCCGACCTTGGCCGACGAGGGGACCGTTTCCACGAACGCGCCGCGGACGACTTTCCCACTCTCGCCTTGTCCTGGGAGCCGCGCTGCGCCAACCCGTGAGCCCGGCGCCGGTGCGCCGAAACCCAGATCCAGGTCGGCGCCACCGGCCGACTCGATGGCCGGCGCGCGAGGCACCACCGCTGTGGGCACCGAGGAGGCGAGGCGGCTGGCCCGGGCTACTCGAGCGGTCACGAAGCGCGTGCCGCCCGTTGGCGTGGGCATCGCAACCGGCGCTGCCGAGTGCAGCGGCACGACCTCGTCGAGCCCACCAGCCGACCCGGCCGGCGTGGAGCCACGAGCATGGGCAACCGGCCGCGGGACAACGCTGCGCGAGGCCAAGGGACCGCGCGCGCCGTCGCCCACTGCGTTCGGGCCCAGCGCGGTCAGGCCCGGTGCGTCCGGGCCCAGCGCGGTCAGGCCCGGTGCGTTCGGGCCAAATGCGCCCGGAAGGCGAGACAGAGCACCGGCCGTGGCCACGCGAACGACGCCGGAGGAGCGGTCTGGACCGGCGACACGGACCACCGCGCCGCGCGCGTCGACCGCGAGCGTCGTGGGCGCGTCGACAGGCGCCACCCCGCGGCCGGGCGAGAACGCAGCGGCCAGGGGCAAGCGTGCGGCCGCCGCCGCCGAGGCGGGGACGCGAGGGGAAGTGGTGGAGGAAAGAGTGGTTTGGCGCTGTCCGCCGGCACCCCCGTCCCGCGCGCTCTGGCGCGCGACCGGAGAGGCCGCCACGGGACGGGTCGACGCCGTGCGCGAGCTCGAGACCGGGGACGCCGAGAGCGACGCCTCCGATCCCCCGCCCGACCGCGCCTGCCCCGCCCGTCCCAGCGCTCGCTGGGTCGGAGGGACGCGGCGCGCCGCCGCCGGGCGCATGGACTCCCCCCGTTCGGGGGCAGCCAGGGCCTGGGCTGCGGCACGGTCGACATCCGCCGCGTGCGCGAGGTCTGCCATCGCCACCGCCATCGCGGGCGACCGCAGCGCAAGGGGACGCAGCCCGCGGCTGGCTCCGTCCACCATGCGCGTCGTCGCGGTCTGCACCGGCCGGGCGGAGGCGGGAGGCGCGATTTCCTCCTCGACGATCCGCACCATCGGCCGGGCAACCTGCGCCCGACGCACCACCCGCACCACCTCAGCCTGTGACAGCTGAACCGGCGCGGCCTCTTCAATCTCGATTCGTTGCTTGGCGCGGGCTACCCGGCGAATTGCCGAGGGGGTGAGCTCACCTACGACGCGCTCCGCGTCGACCACCTGCTGCGCGTGGACCAGACGCGCCGCCACGCGCGCGGCCGGGCGCGGGGCGCCGACAGACTCCGAGGCGGACTTTGCCGCCGAGTCCGGCGATGCGAAGGGGCCAGCGCTGCCGACGCGAGCGGCCACGTAGGGCGTGTCGAACCAGGGGTTCGAGACCTTGGTGGCGGGACGCCAGCTCGACTTGCGCTCGACCTCGCCGCCGAGGGCGCGACCTTCCGTCGCAGCGAGGGGCGCGGCGGCGACCGAGGCAGGCGCGGCGGTCGGCAGCGACATTTCGGGCGCCGACAGCGTCGCGACTCGACGGGCCGCAAAGGTTCCCGCGGCTGCTGCGGAACCGAGCGACGGCACCCCGAGGGAAGGAAGGGCGCTCGAACCGGCGCGGAGCGTGACGCCCGCGCGCTTCTCGAGGAAGCGCTGCAGCCGACGCTCACGACGCTTCCGCGACGCGGCGAGCTTGCGCATCATCGCGTAGTAGGGCGCGGCCGAGAGGAAAACCATCTCGTCCTTTCCAGCAGTCGGCGCCGCATCGGCACCCTCGACTGCCCAGGGGTCGTCGAGCCCGAGCCGAGCGTAGAACGTCGGGGACATGCCAAGGCGCGGCCGGCGGTGGGTCCGCCGCTGCATCCGTTCCGCCAGCCGTTCGCCGGGGACTCGCCTTTCTGCCTCGTTCATCGCCGCCTCCGGATTCGCCGCCTTTCCTGCATCCCCTTTTTGCACATCCCCTTGGGCACCTAGGTGACCTGCACGCCGGCGTGCGCAATCTCGATCATTTCCACCGCGAGCTCAGCCGCGTCGGCGTTGAAGGAGGGACCCTCCCACGCCACCGGCCAGCCCTGGATGAAGTTGTAGCGACGAACTTCTTCGCCGCGGGTGGTCTTCATGACGATGGCGCCGTTGCGACGCTTGCCGAACTCGTCGCTCAGCACCTCGTTGCGCCACGACAAGAGCGTGGTGTCCTTGCTCACGCCGTAGCGGAGCACGATGTTGTCCCACCGGGACTGGCCGGGGAGCTTGTGCACCCGGTGATTCTGCCCGCCTTCCTCCAGCTCGAAGACCTGCGTGCTGGTCTTCAGTCCGCTGGCCTCCTTGAACTGGGCGACTTCAATCTTCTCGATCTCGAGCGCGAAGATGAAGTTGCCTTCGGGGTCGGCCACGCGGGGGCTGGTCTCCGGGCCGGTGGCGGTGCCGATGCTCGTCTCGCCACGCGCACTCGTGGTGGAGGCCGAAGACTTCAGCGAGTAGTTCAGGGAGATACCACCGTAATCGACCTTGGCCCCCAGCGACGGCTGCTTGCTGTCGCGACCTTGGCCTCGACCGGTGCCGCCGGTGATGGTGGGGAGCACATTCGGAGACGCATTGCCGCCGCCCTTGCCCGCGCCACCGGAGATGCTGGGGAGCACGTTCGGCGAGGCGTTGCCGCCGCCCTTGCCCTTGCCACCGCTGATGCTGGGAATCACGTTCGGCGAGGCGTTGCCGCCGCCCCGACCCTTCCCGCCGCTGATGCTGAGGCTCGGCTGGCTTCCCGGCCGACCGCCACCCATGCCCGCGCCGCCCCGAATCGTCGGGGTGGACTGCCCGTCCGTCCTGCCTTTCCCTCGTCCCTTCCAGTCCGCCATTTGGCCTCCCAGCTCCGAGCACGGGAAAAACCCTGAGAACCCCGTCGAGTCTACGGCCCGTTGGTCCCGAGCCGGAGGTCGATGAGGATCCGCTCCGTCGTCCCTACCGGTTTGAGCTGCACGCTCACGTGCAGTTCTCCCCGGTCACGGATGGCGGGCGGGTTGGTCGCGCGATTGCATTCTACCGAATATTCCTCGCGAGCGCGAGTCCCGGAGAGCAATCCTGCGGACCAAAATTGTTCGAGCCGCACCAGGACGTCGCGCTCGATCACCTTCCAGAGCGACGAATCATTTGGTTCGAACACGGCCCATTCGTTGTCGCGCCGTAGCTGCTCGGTCACCATGCTCACGACGCGGCGGCTGTTGATGTGCACCCAGGCAGGGTCGAGCGACATGGTGCGCGCGCCCCAGATCACCACCCCTCGGCCGGGCTGTACCACCAGGGGGTTGATGCCCGCGTCGCCCACGTTGCCCGCCTCCGCCCAGTCGATCTCGATGTCGGTGTGCGTCGCGCCCCGCACCGCGATGTTCGCCGGCGGCCAGCCCACACCCATGGGCGAATGTTCGAGTTCCACGCGGGCGAAGGTGCCCATCACCGCGCCAGACGGCGCGTAGAGCTCGTCGCCCTGCATCAACCACGGGTAGTAGACCGCCCCGTAGGCGCGGGTCAGGGGATCGCGACGACGGAAGGCCTCGAACCAGCGCGACAAGAGGTCGCCGTGCAGGCCGCGAGGGGCGTCGAGCACGAGGAACCGGTTGTTCATCTGCCGACAGTGAGCGAGCAGCTCGTCGGCGAGCGCGTCGCCGTGCCAGCGAACGTCGCCCTTTCGCGACACCTCGCACTTGGTGTACGCGAGCGGGGGCACGCAGACCAGCGCGATCTCCTCCTCGCTGCGGAGCCGTTCGAAGAGCGGCAAGAGCGGCCCCTCGGCCAGGCCACCCCCCACGAGCACCGAGGGGTCGTCGATGCAGACAGCGTAGACGTAGAGCGTGTCGCCGCCGTTCTCGAAGAAGGAGCGCGCGGCCCGCCTCACGCAGGGCTCCACGAAGCTGCGCTGCGGGTGCTCGGCCAGCTCCTCGTAGCGACGGATCTTGATCTCGAGGAAGTCGCCGCCGGTGGCCTCCTCGGGCCATTGCGGGCGAGGCAAGAAGCCGATGCACGCCCCGATGTCGCACCGAACGAGCCCGGTGGCTCGCTCGGGGAGGGTGCCGTGCTGGATGATGAGGCCCGCGCGCATGCTTCTTCCTACCTAGGTGCGTTGATCTTCTCGTTGATAGCCGAGATCTCTTTCACCCAGGCGTGGCGCTCCTTGTGGGACATCTCGAACACTGCGTCGCGCGTCCAGTGAAAGTGGTACGCGATGAAGGCTACCTCCTTGAAGACGCTCTCCAAGGGGTAGCTTACGATTCCCCCAGGCGGCCGAACTCCTTCTCGAACTTGGCCCCGCACTCAGGACAAGTGACAGTGATCGTCGCCTCGTCTTCATTGATGCGGTTGTACATTTCCTCGAGGAAGCGCAGGTCGCCGGCGAACAGGTTCTCGACCACGCCGGTGTTGATGTCGCTGAGCGAACCGAGGCGGGTGACCACGCGGCTCAAGAGCACGATGATCAGGTAGGCCCGGTTCTTCTGCACGCGCATGTCGGTGAGGGGGACGATCTCGTCCTTGGCGTTGGCCAGGCGCATCGTGCCCTCGCGGTGCAGCACGCCGTCTTTGTCGACGTAGCCGCGGGGAAGAACGAACTCGTACTCGGTCTTGAAATCGGCAGCCACGGGCTACTCCTGAGGGGTGAGGGGCGACCCCGCCTTGCGACGGGACCGCCCCGATGAAACCGACGGTAGGCTACTCCTCGATGAGGGCGCCGCCGTCCCACTGGCCAATGCTGAAGATAACGAACTCGGCCGGCTTCACGGGGCAGATGCCGATCTGCACGTTGACCTGCCCGGCGTCGATGAGGTACCGCGGGTTCGTCTCGTCGTCGCACTTCACGTAGAACGCCTCTTCCGGCGTCTGACCGAAGAGCGCACCGGAACGCCACACGCGCATGAGGTAGGCGCGGAGGTCGCGGGTGAGCTTCTTCCAGAGGGTGTGGTCGTTCGGCTCGAACACGGCCCACTGGCTGCCAAGCATGATCGACTGCTCGACCATGATGAACAGGCGGCGCACGTTGATGTACTTCCACGACGGGTCAGACGCCGTGCCGAGCGTACGGGCGCCCCACACGCGGATGCCGCGATCTTTGAAGATGCGGATGACGTTGATGCCGCGGTCGTTGTACTGGCCCTGCTCCAGGCGGTTGATGTTCTGCGAAAGGCCGGTGATGCCCATGCAGATCTCGTTGGCCGGGGCCTTGTGCACGCCGCGCTCGCCGTCGACGCGCGCGTAGATGCCGGCCATGTGGCCGCTCGGAGGCACGAAGAGCTCGTTGCGCTCGGTCTTGATCAGCTTGCGGCGGTTCGGGCCGGCGATCTTGATGTGCTCCTGGTTGCCCGTGAACCAGCTCGGCTTCGTGATCTTGAGCCAGGGCACGTAGATCGCGCCGTAGCCCTTGTTCGAGGCCGGGATGTCCATGTTGCCGTCGGAGATGATCGGTCCATCGAGGATGGCGAAGCGATCCTTGCGGACCTCGCACATCTCGAGCATCTCACGCTGTTGGTTCGCGGTGAGCCCCGGGGCGGCCATGATCGCCATATCGTCGACGTCGTCGAAGGCATAGAGACCCAGCTTGTCGGCTTGGTTCTCGCGGATGGAGCACTCGGTGTCCTGTGTGCCCATGAGGTACACGTAGGCCTTGCCGCCACCGTTATCGAAGAAGCCGTTGACACCCGCCACGAAGTTGAAGAGCGCGGGCTGGCTGAGCCAGTCACGGAACTCCGCCTTGAGCGCGTCGTCGCTGTTGAGGGCCTCGTAGACGGCGTCGGCGGCGTCGTCCATGTTGGTGAAGGTCTTGCCGACGAGGTCTTCGACCGGCCGCGTTTCGATGAGGTACTGCGCGAAGTAGCTCTGGAGCCAGCGGAAGAACTCCGCCTTGTTGGTGATCGCCACCGGCGGCACGGAGTACTCCGAGCGCATCGCGGTGCCCTCGGTGCTCTTCACCTCGTAGCCGTAGGCGCCGAGGATGTCGGCCGCCGTCTTGGGCTGCGCCTTCTCGAGCGGGAAGGCCTCGTGCAGCTGGTTGAGCAGCTTCTCGACCGTCTCGTCGGTGTCGGTGACCACCTTGCCCTCGACGGTCATGGTGACCTCGGCCACCTCGACGGTCTTCTCGGCCCAGGTGATCTTCACCTTGCCCTTGGGGCCCGGCTCGAACTTCGGAGCGCCCGCGCCCGACTTCGGCGCGCCGTGGAGCTCGAAGTACTTCTTCACGTCGCGGACGGCCTTGCGGTCGAGCTTGAAGGCCTGCGCAAGAGCGGTGCTGGCCTCGTTGCCGTCGCCCTTGACGTTGCCCTTCTCATCGACCAGCTGCGGAGGCACCTTGCCGCGGATCTGCCGCTTGCCGTTGCTGCCGGTAACGGCCGTGGCATCGATCGGCGGGGCGAACTTGAACAGCCCGAGGAAGCCCGGGATGCTTGTGGAAACCGACTGAATCGGCTTGGCACCGCTGTCGACCTCGCGAATGTATACGCCTGGGGTATGGTAATCCATGTCCTGTCAGTCCTCCGAATCTGAGTCAGACTCCGCATTCTTGCGGAAGAAGTGAGGGGTTGGACCCGGCGGTGACCGGGGCTTGGGGAGCGGCGAACCCGGGCGGATTCGGCCGTTGCGGGACGACGCCGGCCCCTCGGGAGCGGGAGCTTCCGTGGAGTCGAGTCGGCCCATGCGAATGGTCGAGCCACCCGCACTCTTGTAGAGCGGTCCATCTAACGCCACTCGGGCGCGGTACGTCAAGAAGGGACGGTACGGCGCCTCGTGCAGCGTGAAGAGGTTGATCGCGTCGCCGACCGTGAGATCGTCGACCAGCGCCAAGGACACCTTCTCGACGTGCAGCCCGTCGTCATCGTCCTCGTTCTCGGGCGGGGGCGCCGTGAGGTTGCTCGGGTCGTAGTCGCGACCGAGGCTGTCTACCTGGCGGCCATCGGGCAAAAGGAATCGGCGCGGCCGGTAGATGAGGTGCGTGGCCTCGTTGAGACGGAGCAGCAGCCAGCCCATCAGACGTTCCGCGTCGCTGCGGAACTTCGAGTGCACGGCGATCAGGTAGTACAGATCGAGCAAAAGTGGGGGACGGTGAAAGTACACCTCGCCCCCCTCTTCGGGGTTGGATTTGACGAAGACCGGGGCCTGCCGGATGCGCTTGTTGTTGAGCAGCGCCTGATTCTGGGCCAGCCGGTACATGTAGATGTACACGACCTCCTCGCGGTCCTTGGGGACGAACTTGAGCTCTTCCTCGAGCCGCGGCGGCTGGTTCGCGAGGTTGTACCCGTCGAGCAGCCACTTGTGCAGCGACTCCGTGCACTCGCCGATGACTCCGCGACCCGAGGGAGGGCCGGCGTAGGGCGCGAGCGCTTCGACGGGGTTCGGACTCAACGATCGTCCTCGACGAGGGGGGGGATGACGACGAGGGCGGAGGGCCGAGGCGCGAAGGCCCGGGGACGCCCGAGCTCGGCGCGGGAGGAGGCCGCGCGAGTAGACCGCACTTCCTCGCGTTCCGCAACCGCTTCCCGCATGGGGTGCCCGAGAGGTGCGCGCCCGTCGACCGTGGGGCGCGCCTGCAGGACCACCTGCCGCTTCACCCGAGCCGTGGAGAGCGCGAAGGGGTAGCGCACGAGGCGAATGAGCTGCGGCGCGTTGGGACCGGCTTCCACCTTCTTGCGCGACGGACGGGTGTCGATCTTGAGCAGTTCGCGCTCGTCGCGCGCGGGCACCGGGCACGGCGGCAGCGGGCGTTCCTCCGACACGTGGATGCGCAGCGTGCGCTCGTCGGTGATGCGCGCCCCCGGGAGGGGACGATCGAGGCGACGGCAGGGGTCGAAGCGCATCCGCCCCGGAAAGTATCGCGCCCCCGTCGGCTGGCGATAACTTCTCTCGATGCCGCGCCAACGCCGTGCCGCCACCACCACGGATCGCGCCGCTCGCGTCGTGAGCGGAAGCGCGCGCGAGGCACTGCGCGAGGCCGATGCCCAGCAGCTCCGCCGTCTCGGGAAGGCCCTCGGCAACGACGCGCTCCAGGGCAAGATCGCCGGCAACGACAAGCTTCGCGATGCGCTGCTCGCGCTGGTGCAGGAGCGCCTCCAGGCGATCCAGCTGGCGCAACAGGCGGAGATGCGCGCCATGCGCAACCGCGCCGACTGGTACCGGAGGCTGCTTCGCGGCGAGAAAGGCGTGATGCTCCCGGAGCCTGGCCGCTGGGCGGCCCCCGCGCAGCTCTACAAGAAGGCCGCCGAGGCCATTTGCGCCGGGGAGCTCGGACGTGGCGCCGACCTCCTCAAGCAAGCGACCGAGACTGACCGGGCCACCTTCAAGTCGATCCCGGAACAGGTTGAGGTTTCGGCCGAGGCGAGGAAGGGCGTCGAGCCCGGGAACGCGATGCTCGCGGTGCGCGAAGGAGAGGGCTGCAACCCGACCACCGCGCCTCGCTTGCTGGCGCTGGCCGACACCGTGATGAACGCCGCGCAACGCCCGGATCTGGTGGGGCCCCTTCGACCCCTGCGGCCCCACAATTGGTGGGAGGTCGAGGTGGACGAGGAAGAGGAAAAGAAACAGAAGGACGACCCCACGAAGTCGTCGCGCCTCCGACAGCCGGCGGCGCAAACGGACACGGCCCTTCGCGATCGCGACGCGGTGCTCCGCAAGAAACCGAGGAAGTGAATGTCCGTCGTAGAAACGCTGTCGCGACTCGTCGAGTACCCCACCATCTCGGACCGCCCAGTGACGGGCATCGGTGCCTACATCGCCGAACGTTGCGAGGCCCAGGGCTTCCGCGTGGAGCGGCTCGAGGCGCCGGGCGAAGGCAAGCTCAACCTGATCTGTAGCCGTGGGCCGAGCGGGACTGACGGCCTGGTGCTCTCAGGACACATGGACGTGGTGCCGGTGGACGGACAGCCCTGGAGCGTAGACCCGTTCCGGGTGACCGAGCGAGGCGGGCGCCTCCTCGGCCGGGGTACCGCCGACATGAAGGGCTTCATCGCCGCCACGATCGAGGCGCTGGCGCGCTTGCCGAAGCTCGAACGCGAGTTGGTCCTCGCGTTCACTTGCGACGAGGAGGTGGGCTGCCTCGGCTCCCGAGACCTCGTCGGAAAACTCTCGGGTCGTCCCCTCCCCTCGCTCTGCCTCATCGGCGAGCCCACCTCGTTCAAGACCTTCCGCATGCACCCGGGACACGCGGCGATGCGCCTCGTGTGCACCGGGAAAGCCGCACACTCTTCGAAGCCCGATCTCGGCGACAACGCGATCCGGAAGGCGGCGCGCGCCATCGACGCGCTGGAGGCCCTCGCCGAGCGGTGGCGCCGGGAAGTGCGCTTCGCCGACATGCTCGAGCGCCCGTTCGTGGTGCTCAACGTGGCGAGAATCGATGGTGGAGGCGCGATCAACATCGTCCCCGACCGCTGCGTGATCGACCTCGGATTCCGAGCGCTGCCCGGGATGGACGAGGTGCACCTCGCCGGCGAGGTGGGCGCTGCGGTCTCGCCGTGGGCCACGGCCGAGCTGGTCCGCGTGACCCCGGCGCTCCTCACCGAGGCGGGCACCGACCTCGAGGGGCTCCTCGCCCCCTTCAGTCGGGGCACGGGCGCGGCGAGCTTCGCCACCGACGGCGGAAACCTCGCGAAGCTCGGGATGCGTTCGCTGGTTTTCGGCCCCGGGAGCATCGACGTTGCCCACAAGGCCGACGAGTTCGTGCCGGTCGACGAGTTGCACCACGCGGTCGACGTGGTGGCCGAGGTCGTGGCGCGTCGTTGCGGGTAGGGATGCCCGGCGACCCCTGGGACTAGGCGGCTAGGCCCAGCCGCCGCAGCGCCGCCTCAGCCTCGTGGGCGAAACGCTCGGCCCCAGGCACTCGGCCGTCCTTGAGCACGTGGCGACCGCCCACCCAGGCGTCGCTGATCGCCGCCGGGGAACCGTTGAAGACCACGGCGGGAAGCAGGCGGGACGCGGCGAACTCCAACCGCGACACGTCGACCGTCACGAAGTCAGCCAGGGCCCCCGGCGCGAGGCGTCCCGCGTTCACGCCGAGGCTCCGGGCCCCGTTCTCCGTCCCCATGCGCAGTAGGCCGCTGGCGAGTCCATCGGGCCCCTCGTGCGGCAAGACGTTCCGACGCCCGAGCAAGGCCCGGCTGTGCCACTCGATCGCGCGCATCTCGGCGAAGGGATCGATGGCCGCGTGCGAGTCGCTGCCCAGGCAAACAGGCACGCCGAGCTTCCACGCGGGGAGGAAACCGTCGCCCAGGTCGAGCTCGGTGGTGGGGCAGGCGCAGACGTGCCCGCGCATGGCGGCGATCTCGGTGTCGTCGGGATGAGTGAGGTGCACCGCCGTGAAGCGCTCGTGCACCAGCCCGGCCTCCGCGAAGACGTGAACGGGGCGCCGACCGTGCTCCGCGAGGCACTGCTCGATCTCGCCGGGCTGCTCGTCGACGTGGGCATGGACCACGCCGTCGAAGTCGGCGAAGGCCTGCAGCCATTCGCGAGGGACGGCGCGTACCGAGTGGGGCGCCAGTCCAGCAACGATCCCATGGCCGCGCAGTCGCGACACTGCCGCGAGCACCGCCGTGGGGTCACGGTCGATGAAGCGCCGCTGCCTGAGGTTGGCATCAACACGGAAGCCGGCCCGCGCGTAAGCCACGCGCAAAAGCACGATTCTCAAGCCCACCTTTTGCGCGGCGTGCGCCACGCGTCGGGCCAGCTCATCGGGGTCGGCGTAGGGTGTGCCATCGGGCTGGTGGTGCAGGTAGTGAAACTCTCCGACCGTCGTGAAGCCGGCGCGCACCATCTCCGCGAAGGCCAGTGTGCTCACGGCCTCGATGGCCTCCGGGTCGAGCGCAGTGGCGAGCGCGTACATCCGCTCCCGCCAACTCCAGAAACTGTCTTCCCCGGAAGCGTGCTGAACGTGCCCGCGCAGGGCGCGCTGGAATGCGTGCGAGTGCGCGTTGACGATGCCGGGCAACAGGAGGCGTCGATGCAGGCGCTCCACGTCGCCGAGGCGCTCGTCGACGGCGCCGACGGAGACGATCGTCTCCCCGGCCACCAGCACCCCGACATCGCGACGGAGTTCGCCATCGACCCAGGCCGCGTCGGGCAGGTACCACTTCACTCGCGCACCCCCAGGAACTCCCAGCCGCCACCCGGCTTGGGACCAAAGCCGAGCACGAATCGGCCGAAAACGCTCTCGACGACGAGGTCCGCCGCCTGCGGCGGTGGCGCCTTCTCCACGTCGGAGCGATCAAGCAGCGAGGTGAGTCCCGTGAAGCGCAGCTTGATCTTGTCGTCCTCGATGACGTTCTGCTCCGCGTAGATGACCGCGGTCCCGTAGTGCAATTCGAAACGCGGGCGCAGCCACGCCATCTCCGCCGGCAGCTCCACCTCCAGCGCGTCGGTGACAAGCCCGCTGTCGCGGCTCACCTTGGCCGAGCGACCCGCCTCCTCGGCGATCCGCGTCCAGCGGTCGGGCTCGTTCGCGCGGGCGGCGCGAGCCTCGGCCACCCGCTCGGCCTTGTACTTTTCGGTGTCGACCCACATGACGCCGTCGTCGGTGACCAGGATGGCGCGCAGGTCGACGATGTCGTCCTCCGTGCGCGTCTTGCCGAAAACCTCGGTGTCCACGTCGATGGTGCCAAACTCGGTTTTCTGGCGGGGCAAGACCTCGGGGACGGTCCGCTCCCCGGCAAAGGTCACGTAGTCGCCGCTGAGCATGTCGGTGAAGCGTACGCAGAGCACCAGCGCCGCGTTGCGGAGCGTGCGCTGCGAGCGGTTGTCGACGGCGACTGAGAACTTCTGGCCGAGGCCGAGGAGGGTCTTGTTGGCGTGCAGGTCGAGCCAGGCGTCTTCCGGGAAGATGCCCCGCAGGTCGTCGCCGAGAACGGTCTCGGCCCAGCTCAGGTCGGCGAGGATGTAGTCCCACTGTCCCTGCGCGCGGCGACGCTCGAAGTGCTCGATCACCTTGCGCTTCCCCGCCTCCCGCTCACCTCGGGCGTAGGCCAACCGGGCGAGGTGGAGCTCGGGCGAGAAGTAGCCGGCGCCCACCATGGTGGCGCTGTACGACTCCACGATCCCGGCCCCGGCGCGGGACTTTCGCAGGGCGGAGCGCGTGCGGTACAGATCGAGGCGGCTGTCGAGCTTGGCCGCCTGCTGCGGGTAGGCAAGCGAGGCGTGATCGAGCTCCGCAGCGGCGCCAGCGAGGTCGCCCGCGTCGGCCTTGGCCACGCCACGCAGTAGGAAAACCGGCGCGGCCGAGTCAGGGTGTTCGTCGAGGAACTGGCCGAGGAGCTCCTGCGCCATCGCGATCTTCTCCGGATCGCCCGACTCGAAGTAGGCCCGGGCAAGCAGGAGGTGGGCCTCCTCCTCGTGGGGTGCGAGGCTGATCGCTGCCTGCGCCTCGCGCTCCACTTCTCCCCAGTCCTCCCGGCGCGAGGCCATCCAGGCCCGGTCGCGGTGGAGCGACACCCGGTCGTACTCCTCCATGTACTTGGCCCAGATCACCGCGTAGTCCATCGACGCCTTGATCAACTCGCTCTCCAACGCGTCGATCTCGCGAATCAACTTGCGACGCTCCGCTTCCTCTTCGCGCAGCTCGTCGAGACGCGCCTCGGCCGCCTCGCGATCGAGCTGGAAGTCGATGTCGGGGGCCAGTCCACCGTCGCCCTGGACGGAGACCACCGAGAGCGTGGTGAGCACGATGTCGCGACTGAGCGACCAGCTCGCCTCTCGGGCTTCCTGCTCGTCCTGCCTCGCGTAGAGCTTCATCTGGACATCGAGGATCTCCTTTCGCGCCTCGAGCACTTCCCGGGGCACGCCCCGCCAGTCCTCCCGCGCCACCTCGGCGAGGTAGGCGTGCAGGTCGGCCTGGTTGCGCATCGACTCGTCGATCTGTCGCAGCACCCGGACAGTGCGGTCGATGTCGAGTTCGCCCTTGTCGCCCTCGAGCGTGGCGCGCGCCGGCGCGAAGACCTCTTCCGCTTCCGCCTTCCGCGCGGCCTCGGCCTCCGCCTCCCGGGCCGCGTACCAGCGCCACGCGGCGACACCGCACACGATCGCGACGCAGACGCCCAGAGCCAGCACGAGGCCGCAGCCCTTGGTCAACCGCTCGACTGGGGGGGAGGTGCTCACCGCGCCAACGTCACGCACCGGCCCGCCTGCCGCCAGCTTCCGCGGTATACTGCGTGCTTCGGAGGCTGGGATGGCCAAGAGTTCGTCGGCCGTGGCGCGCATCGTCTCCCGCAGCAAGAACGCGGGCCTCCAGCGCAAGTCGATGCCCGGCGGCGGCGAAGTCTTCACCGGCGAGGTGGCGAGTCGCACCCTCGACGTGCTGGGCGCCCGCGCCATGACCGTCGACAAGTCGATCATCGTCTCCGAAGACTTCGACCCGTCCAAGCCTGAAGACCAGGCGCTCTTCGCCCACGAGCAGTTCCACGTCGACAACTCCGGCGGCGAGGGCGAGCACTCCGGATACGACGGCGAGGAACAGGCCGCGCGAATGGTGGAGCGCATGGTGCTCCATCGGGCGCGGGCGGGCGGCGCCGAGATGCACGAGGCCTCGCATACCAGCGCCCCCGGCGGGGCGGTGAGCGGGAGCAAAGGCGCGGGCCACGAGCGCGACGGGTCGACCGAGAGCCAGGGCGAGGCCGAGCGGGGCTATATGGCGATGCGGGCGCAAGGACTGTCGCACGCCGAGATCGTCAACCGCATCGCACAGGAAGCGATCAAAGCGCTCGACTCCGGTCGCGACCAGCGCAACGAGCGCTTCGGCGACAAGAAGGGCTTCCTCTAGTCTTTTCCCACGCGGGCCGCCTCGACGAGCTCGCGACGCCCCGCGAGGAGCGGCGTGACGCGCTGGCGCAGGGGCGCGGGGAGCCGACGGTCGAGGATCTCGACGATCTCGCGCTCTTGGTAGCGAGCCGAGAAGTGCGTGAGCAGGATGGCTTCGTTCTGGAGCAGCTCGGCGCGGTCGAGCAGCTCATCGAGGTGCACGTGGCCGCTCTCCCGCGCCTTGGCCACCGGCACGCGGCTGTCGAGGAAGGTGCACTCGATCACCAGGAGCCGAGCCGTCCGCACCGCCTCCTCGCGCTCGATCACCTCGGGGAGCGTGTCGCCGGTGAAGGCGAACTCCACGACCTCGTGTGTCTCCGACACCGCCTCGCCCGCCAGGCGACGCGCGCGGATCATCTCCTCTCCGAGGCCCTGCAGATCGGCACGGAGTCGCGTGCGCTGTCGCGACAGCGCGTAGCCCTGGCACATCACGCGATGGGGAGATCGGAACGGCGACGCCACCCAGCCTCGCCCGAGGTCCACCCGGTCGCCTGGGCCCACGCCCACGATCTGCACCGGAAAATCCGAACGGTCGAGCCGACGCCACACCTCGATGAGCGCGCGCAGGTCGGCCTCGTTCTCGCGTGGCACGTACCAGGTCGGCGCCTTGATCTTGTAGAGGTCGCGCGTGGCCGCGTGGTAGGCGATGCCCCCGGCGTGGTCCATGTGCGTGTGCGTGAGCATCACCCGCTGGCGACGGATCGCGCTGTGGGGGCAGCGGCCGATGTCGAAAGCAAGGTCGAGGTCAGGCAGTTCGACACAGGTCTCGATGCCGCCGATCGACACGGCGTGGACGGTGTGCCCGGCGAGGCGCATCGGTTTCTCCTAAGCACAGCCTCGACACCGTGCGACAGGCTGTGACGGGGCAACAGCGCGCCGCGTGACTAAGCCTCGGCCATGCGCCACGCTCTTCTCGCTCTTGCTCTTTCCGGCTGCCTCGCCGATGCCAGTGACGCGCCCGCCGTGGCCCTCCCCCAGGGCTACAACCCCGTGCAATCCCTCGCCCCGCTGGTCGACGCGGTGAAGCCCGCGGTGGTGAACGTCTACACCACGCAACGGCAGCAGATCCCCACCTTCTACCAGTACGCCTACGGTCTGCCGTCGGAGCACGTCCAGCAAGGCCAGGGCTCCGGCTTCGTGATCTCGAGCGACGGATTCATCCTCTCCAACAACCACGTGATCGAGGGTGCCCACGAGGTGCGGGTGAAGTTTGACTCCGGCGAGGAGCACGTGGCCACCGTGGTGGGCGCGGACCGCGGCTCCGACGTGGCGCTCCTGAAGATCGACGCGGGCAAGGCCCTGCCATGGCTGCGCCTGGCCACGGACACCGACGCGAAGGTGGGCGACTGGGTGGTGGCCGTCGGCAACCCCCTCGGCCTCGGGCACACCGTCACCGCCGGCATCGTGAGCGCCAAGGGACGCGAGATCCCCGAGCTCGACGCGCTCGAGGAGTTCCTCCAGACCGACGCCAGCATCAACCCTGGCAACTCGGGCGGTCCCCTCATCGGTCTCGACGGTCGCGTGGTGGGCATGAACACCGCGATCGTGAGCGGCGCCAACAGCGTCGGCTTCGCCATCCCCGCCGACCACCTCGACTGGGTGATCCCGCAGCTCCGTGAAGACGGCAAGGTGGCCCGGGGCTGGCTCGGCGTGTCGAGCGCGGCGCTCAACAGTCGCGGCCTGAAGGAGTTCAACGTGAAGGCGGGGGTGCTGGTCACCAACGTGGCCGAGACGAGCCCCGCCGCGGCCTTTGGCCTCGCCGCCGGCGACGTCATCACCGAGGTGAACGACCGGACGATCGACGACCCGCAAGCCCTGTACCGGGTGGTGGCCAGCAAGGCGCCGGGCGACGAGGTGACGGTGGAGTACCTCCACGGCGGGAAGGCGCTCGAGAAGAAGGTGAAGCTGGGGACGCGGCCGAGCAAGTAGGCGGCCGCCTACAGGTTGGCGAGCACCCGCGCCCGCACCTCGGAGCAGGTGGATCGGCCGCCCATGTCCTGAGTGTGGAGACCCGACTCGAGCGCGCTCACGCAGGCGGCCCGGAGCCGGGCGCTGAGCTCGTGTTTGCCAACGTGGCGCAAGAGATCCACCCCAAGGCCGAGCATCGGGTACGGGTTGGCGCCGTCGGCGCCGACGTTGGCCACGGTGGTGCCATGGGGGCTCTCGAACACCGTCACGCCGGGGCCGATGTTGGTGCCGCAGGCGATGGTCACCCCGCCGGCCATGCCCGCGGCGCAGTCGCTGACGATGTCGCCGAAGAGGTTGCCCGCCACGAGCACGTCGAAGCTGTGTGGCTTGCGCACCACCTGCATGCAGAGCGCGTCGACGATCACGTCGTCGTGCTTGATCGACGGGTACTGCTGGGCCACTTCTTTGCCCACGGCGAGGAACATGCCGTCGGCCTTCTTGAGGATGTTGGCCTTGTGCACCGTCGTCACCCGCCTGCGGCCGTTGACCATCGCGTAGTCAAAGGCGAAGCGGTGGATGCGCTCGCACGCGGCGCGCGTCGTCACCTTCACCGTCTCGTACACGCCCTCGGCGCTCTCGTGCTCGAAGCCCGAGTAGATGTCCTCGCTGGCCTCGCGGACCACGACGATGTCGACCCCCTTCCCCCGAGCGGGGAGCCCCGGCAGGTTCTGCGCGCGGCGCACGATGGTGTTGATGCCGAGCGCCTTGCGGAACATGACGGTGGGCGGCAGCTTGCCCGCACGGATCTCGGCCACCCACTTGCCTTTCACGGCGAGTCCTGTGCGGCGCACGGAGGTGATCGCGCTCTCGATCTCGTTCTGCTCGTCGAAGCGGATGCCGGCGCCGAGCTGGTCGAGGGCATCGACCAAGACCGCCGCCACCTGGGGCCCCACGCCATGCCCGGGGATGAGGGTCACTTCCATGGCTAGGCCTCCAGGGCGTTGATGACGGCGCCCGTGAACTCGTCGGTGGTGGCGTTGCCGCCGAGGTCGCCGGTGATGTGGCTGCCGTCGGCCAACACGCGCCACACGGCCCGCTCGATGCGCGAGGCGATCTTCCACTCGCCCACGTGCTCGAGCAGCATGTTTGCGCTCAAGAGCAGCGCGAGAGGGTTGGCCTTGCCCTGGCCGGCGATGTCGGGCGCGGTGCCATGAACGGCCTCGAACACGGCCGCCCGCGCGCCGATGTTTGCCCCCGGCACCACGCCGAGACCGCCCGCGAGGCCGGCGCACAGGTCGCTCAGGATGTCGCCATACAGGTTCTGCAAGAGCAGCACGTCGAACTTCGAGGGATCGATGGGCAACAAGAGCGACAGGCTATCGACGCCCATGTCGAGCTGCTCGATGAACGGGTACTCGGCGCCCACGGCGCGGAAGGCGTTGAGAAAGGCGCCGTCGGCGCGAGGGTTGATGGCCGCCTTGTGACAGCAGTGGATGTGCCGCCGGCCGCGGTAGCGCATGTACTCGAAGGCCCACCGGGCGATGCGCTCACCGGCGGCCGCGGTGGAGGTCTTCATGCTCACCACCGTGCCCGGGGTGACCTCGTGCTCGATGCCGGCGTAGAGGTCCTCGGTGTTCTCGCGGAAGAGCACCAGGTCGAGCCCTGGCCAGGCGCCGGGCACGTTGGGCAAGGTGCGCACGGGGCGGAGCCCTACGAACAGATCGAGCTCCTGACGCATCGCCACGTTGGCGCTGCGGAAGCCGGTGCCTTTCGGGGTCATGAGCGGGCCCTTGAGCCCCAGCCGGTTCTTCTTGATGCTCTCGAGGGTGACCTCTGGCATCGGCACGCCGAACTGTTCCATGGCGGTGCCGCCGGCGGGGGCGGGATCCCAGTCGATCGGGGCACGGGCGGCCTCGAGGATGCGGCAGGTGGCCCCGGTGACCTCGGGACCAATGCCGTCGCCCTCGATCAGGGTGACACGGTAGCGCATGGGCCGCGGGCTAACGCGGCGCCGGGAGACTCGGCCCCGCTACCACCCCACCACCTGCACCATCCCGCCATAGAGCGCCTCGTCGTCGACCGTCGTGACCAGCGGGACGACCGACCACTGGCCGGCCAAGCTTGGGGCGGGCTCACCCAGCGAGGATGGGACTAGCGTAGCGCGGGCAGGAGAACGGACCAGGGCATTGCCGAGCAGAGCCCCGCCCGCCATGCCGGCGCCGCTGCCGACCAGCGACGCCACCAGCAGGCTGTCGCGCTCCCCCGAGGCCAGGGCCACCACCAGCGTGGCGGTCGCGCCGCCGAGCAAGCCCCCGGCGTCGGCAAAGCCCACCACCGCAGGGTCCACGCCCAGCGCGGGGTGCATCAGCACGGCGCCCCCGACAAGTCCCACGTCACCGCCCACCAGCACGCCAGTGAGGATGGGATGCCTCGTTGCGTCTCGGGGCACGACCAGGGTCGTGACCACGCCGCCCACGTGGGAGCCCCACAGGCCGACGGAGGTGGTCGCGAGCGAGCTGCCCCAATCCACGTCGGTGTACGGCGAGGCCACGGCGAGACCGCCGCCAACCACGGCGGGCACGAGGGGCACCAGCCCGAGCAACTTCGGATCGTTGGCCTCAGTCGCGACCGCCCGCCCGATGGCCTGGTAGAGGCCCCATCCCGCGCCGAGCGTGGACACGGCGGCGTCGTTCCCGCTCACCGCATCGGCGTCGAGATGTGCGAGGTAGCCGCCCGCTGCCGAGCCGAGCGCGCCGCCGACCAGCGTGGTTGCGCCCAGCCCTTGGTCCCGCGTCGCCGAGCCGAGGCCAACGCCGAGACCAAACGCGGAGCCGTAGACGAACCCCGTCCAGGCTCCGCCGGTCACGTCCGGGGGCAGGACGCCGTCGGTGCCGCGCAGCGTGAACGTCGTTCCCGCCGTCTGCGCCAGCATGTAGGCGCCGAGTCCCGCCAGGGTGGCGGACGCGCCGGTGGCCTGAGAACCCGCGCCGGCGACGCTCGCGTAGACGCTGCCCGCCGCTTAGCCCACGACGGCGCCGGTGATGGCCTCGGCCCCGTCGCCCGGCCGCCCGGGGTGCCTACGGTACAACCCAAGTCCAACGCCCAGGCCGATGGCCTCGCCGGCGAGGCCGGCACCCCAGGTCGCATCGCCCGATCCATTTGCGGCCAGGGCAGCGGTCGTCCCGAGCGCCGTGCCGACAATGACGTTGCCGGTGATGAAGGCGGCGTCACCCGCGTCGATCGGCCGCGATCGCGCCAGAAAGTAGCCGGTAGTCGCGCCGCCCACCGACCGCGTGGGCGCCAACCGCGCCGCCGCCTCGGGGTAGTACGTGGTGATCACCGCGTCGAGTCGCGCGCGCAGCTCCGCGCTCGCGCCCTCTCGCGCCGCCACGATGGCCTCCACCACGCCCGGCACCTGCAGCGTGGCGAGCGCTTCAACGCACGCGGCCCGCACCGTGTCGCCGTGCGCCGCTTGGCCCAGGACATCCAGGAGCACGGGCGCGGCCACTGGGTAGTGGCCGAGTGCCCGGACCGCCGCGACGCGCAGCTCCGGAGTCTCGCCTTTGAACAGCACATGCCCGAGCACGGGCACCGCCCGCTCGTCGGCGAGGCCTCCGAGTTGCGCCACCCCCGACGCGGGATCGGGCCCGTGTAGGGCCAAGAGGGCCGCGAGGAGCGCGTCGTCGGCGCCAGGGTTGGCTTCGGCGCCTGCCGCTTCGAGAAGGCCACCGTCGCCGGCGTACGCGGCGGGGAGGACAATCATCGCCTCAGGCTACCGCGCGGGCGGCCCACCGCTTGCGAGCCGACCCCGCACGTTGGACAATAGGCACCTTGCAACCCCCACAGCCCCCGGCGCGCCCCTTCGACCGACCCCACGTGGACGGCTTCGCCCTGGAAGAACGAATCGGCGTCGGCCCCCGGTCCGAGGTGTACCGGGCCACCCAGCTCAGCTCCGGGCGCACCGTCGCCCTCAAGCTCTCGTCGCACCCGGGCCACCTTCGTCGCGAGGCGAACTGCCTCAGGAATCTCGATGACCCAGGCATCGTCTCGCTCGTGGCGGAAGGGTCGGACTGGATCGCCCTCGAGCTGGTCGAGGGACCGTCGGTCCAGCAGATGCTCGACGAGGGCACCCTTCCACCCCTCGCCGAGCGGGTGCGCCTCGTGGCCACCCTCGCGCGCACCCTGGGACGCCTCCACGCCCGCGGCATCGTGCACCGCGACGTGAAGCCATCGAACATCCTCGTGGGACAGACCGGCCCCCGCCTGGCCGACTTCGGCATCGCCATCGCCCCCGGGGAGCCCGCCAGTGACGACGTGGTCGGCACGCCTCGCTACATGGCACCCGAGCAGTCGGCCCTCGCGGTGAGCGAGTGGCCCCGGGTCGACCAGCACGCGACGGGCACGGTGCTCGCCGAGCTCGCGGCGGCGCCCGCCGAGGTAGAGGCCTCGCGGCTGGCCGACCTGCTCGCCATCGCCGGTCGAGCCAGAGCGGCGGCGCCCGCCCACCGCTTCGAGAGCATGTCGGCGCTAGCCGACGCCCTCGACGGCTGGGGGGCCGGGCGAAGCTACGCACCCCCCTCTCGCACGCGCACGCTGCTTGGCCTCTCCGTGGGCGCGCTCCTGCTGGGCGGTGGCATCGCCTGGGTGCTCATGGCCCAGCACGCCGAGACCACCCGCCAGGCCACCCGCGCGCAGCGTGGCTGGCTCGAGCTCGCGATGAAGCACCATCAGAACAGCGACGCGACGGCAGAGCTGGCGGCACTCGCGAATATCGACGCGAGTCGCGAGCCGACCGTCACTGCGGGGGCGCTGGCCGCCCTGGCTCGGGTCTACGCGCGCGATCAGAACTGGGCGGAGTTGGAGGCCCTGCTCGCCTGGCCCGGCTCGGCGGTGATGTCCACGAGCGAGCGCGACGCCGCCACCCTGGCACTGGCCATGGCGCGCGCGGACCTCGAGGCCATCGCCTCGCGGCTGGAGGCCGACGAGGCGCACCTGCTCGCACCCTTCCGAAATGCCGAGCTCACGCCGCCGGGTACCCAGTCCGTGCACCTGAAGGGCGACTTCATGCTCTACAGTCCCGAGAGCCTGGAAGGCTTCGACCGAGCCGGCGCGGGCTGGCTGTTCTCGCTGGAGCACGAGGTGCCGAGCCGTGGCGAGGCGGTGAGGGCAAGGGCGACGGTCGGCAAGGACGAGTACGTCGTCACGCGGAACAACCCCCGACGCCTCGCTCGCTGGGACGGCCGGGCGCTCCACTCGGCCCACGCCGCCACTGACGCGCTCGACGCCTACGTGACCTCGCTCGATGCGGGCGATCTCGATGGCGATGGCGACGCTGAGCTCGTGGCGGGCCTCGGCCCCAGCGACGGCTTCCTCATCCGGGTGTACGCGCCGACGGGGCACGACACCGAGCCCCTTCGCGTGCTCGCCGACACCCGCCCCGGCTTCGTCGCGGGCGCGCGCGTGGACGCCGGCCTCATCGTCGCGGTGATCAGTCACGAGAATCCGAACGCGCGCATCTTCGGCCGCGAGGATCCGTACGGCGGACCCTGTCGACTGGCTGCCTACCGACTGGAGGCCACGGGGCTCGTCGAGGTCGACCAGGTGGCCTGGGCCACCGGTCGCTGCCCGCTGGGTCCGCTGCACCTCGCCGACCTCGACGGCAACGGGACGAACGAGCTGGCGGTGGAGATGGAGGACGGGGGCACCGAGTTTATCCACCGCCATCCAGACGGCCGCCTCGACCCCTTCCTCACGCTCCCCGGTTGGCGGGTGGCCCAGGCGTTCAACACGCCGACCGATGTCGCGAGCGAGCTCCTGCTTGTGAGCACGCGCGACGAAGGCGTGGCCTACCTCGTAGGCGGCGAGACCGCTGGCCGCTTGCCGGGTGCCAGCTGGGCGCCGCTCGCTGGGCCCGGCGACCCCTTCGTGCAGCTCCGGGCCAGCCTGGCGTCGGGGGCCGCCTCGGTCGCGGGGCTGCGTGCCACCGCGGCGCCCTCGGCCGCCCTCGACCTGGGCCGGCCCCTGCCGCCGGCGTTGGAGCGCCCGGTGCCCGTGGCGCTTCGACAGGACGCCGAGGCGGGTACCCTGCAGCTGCGGCTCGCCGCCGGCGTGGGCACGGTGCTGCGCTGGCCGCTCCGGGCCACGGGCGCGCCGGTGTGGATGCACGTGGCGGGCACTTGGACGCGGGGCGAGTGGGGGTCGAGCGCGCGCATCAAGCTCCGGCGCGCGGCGGATGCCGACAAGCCATCCATCGGCCTGAACTTCGTCACCACCGGCGCGGGCGACGTGCATTTCCGCTGGATCGACCTCGCGCCCTCGGTCCCTGCCGCAGGCCCGAGATCGCTCCGCATCCCGAGCCCCCTCGACCGGCGCGAGGTGATCCACGCCGGCGTGCCGACCGTCTTCGACGTGCACGCGGGCATGCTCGGCGACGACGGGCTTGCGCACACCGCCGGCTGGCTGGGGGGGCGCGACGTCCTGGCCGAGCAGGGGGAAGTGGCCCCACCGGTGCCCGGGGAGTCGTGGACGCTCGAGATCGAGGCGGCGGACTGGTGGGGCGCCGGCCCCGGCCACCTCGCGGAGCTGGTGCTCTCCCGGCTGGACCTCGGCGGGCTGGCCCCCGATCTCGAGGCACCGGGGCGCGGCGACGCGCCCGACATCGCCAGCGCCTCGCCCGAGCAACTCGCGGGGCTCGTCCGCCTCGATGCAACCGCCTACGAGCGCGCCCGCGAGGCGCGGAGCCTCACCGAGGCCGACCAGGCCTGGGCCACCGGCGTCCTCGCGGCGGCAAAGCCACACCGCGGTGATCCGGAGTTCATCGACCTTTTGCTCGCAGCGCCGTCTTTGCGGACCCTCGATGACGCGGGACAGGACGCCCTCGCCATCGAGCAGGGCGACGCGCTCCTGCGCACCGGCCGTCACGACGAGGCGCGGGCCCGACTGCACCGGGCCTGGCAGGGCGCGGAGGCGCGCGGCGTTCTCGCGTGGCGTGACGCCTTCGACGCCGCCTGCCTGCTCGCCACCCTCGCACAGGACCTCGGGCAACAGGCGGAGGCGGAGGCGTGGCGCGCCCGCGCGCTCGAGGTGGTGCCCGACGCCGACCTCGGGCCCCGGTTGCTCCGGCACCGTTCCCCTGCGAGCCCGTTGCGATAAGCTCCCGGCTCCCGCCACCCGAGCCCGATGCCGATCCGTCCGCCGAACCTCGACGACCGCCGCTACCAGGACATTCTCCGCGAAGCCCGCGCGCTGATCCCCCAGTACACGCCGGAGTGGACGAACCTCTCCGACGCCGATCCCGGCATGACCCTGGTCCAGCTCTTCAGTTGGATGACCGAGATGATCATCTTCCGGCTGAATCAGGTTCCCGACAAGACGTACATCCATTTCCTCAACTTCATCGGGGAAGAACGTAAGCCCGCGCGGCCCGCAGCGGCCCCCGTCACCTTCATCCTGCGCCAGGATCGCGCCGTCGAGATCCCCCCCCACGCGCGTTGCGCCACGCGCCAGCGCGAAGACAGCACCGCCGTCGACTTCGTCACCGTCGACGGCGTGACGATTCACGCCGCCAGCATCACGCGGGTGATGAGCGTGCGCGGCGGTCAGCGCCCGGCCGTCCGCGAGATCCCCTTCTCCCACCTGCGCGACAACCCCTCGGCGCTCTTGTTCGGCGGTGGGCGTGGTGTCGACGTTTTCGACCTCGACCCCATCGACTACGGCCCCGAGGCCTACACCCCCGATCAGTTCTTCTACATCGCCCACGACGACTTCCGGATCATGGACGTGGAGCCCGACGGTGAGCGTCCCCTGGGACGCCTTCGCGTGCGTCGATCGGGTGGCGACACCGACAACCTCTCCGTCGCCTCCTTCTTCAGTTGGGAGTACCCCACGGCCGACGGCTGGATGCCGGTGGGCACCGATCTCGACAGCGAGGAGTCGCTCGGCCTCCCGGAAACCAACCTGGTCACCGCCTTTCCCGGCATCTTGCCGGTCGAACGTTTCGGCAGCCACCAGCCCTTTCCGCTGCCGGAGGCGGTGGCGAGCGCCAAGTGGTGGATCCGCGGGCGCCTCGACTACGAGCGCTGGATCGCCACGCGCATGCAGGACGACCTCGAGATCACATGGCGCGACGACCGCGGCGGCGAAGAACGACCCATCAACAACTGGGAGGTTCGCCCCACCGGGCGCACCCTCGAGTTCTTCCTCCAGGACGTGCCGCCGATCAAGGGCGGCTGGGTGATCCGTTTCGCGCTGGTCGATCGCGGTGTTCCTGCGGGTCGAAACGGCTACTTGCCGCGTTATCGCTGGTATTATCGCCGGGGCGAGGGTTGGGAGGAGATCCCCCGCGAGCGCGTGCGCACGGAGGGCACGGTGGTGCTCGTCACCGGTCCGCTCACCGACATGGCCACCGACGGCTACAACCTGCGCGCCGAGCGCATCGAGACGGTGTTCCTCCAGGGTTTCATCCCCGAGCTGGAAACCGAGCTCACGTGGGTGCGCCCCATCGAATTGGACATGGCCTGCGGCGACGACCCGCGGCGGCTTGAGCCGATGTTGGTGGACGAGGGCCCATGGTCGCCCTTCCAGATCGCGGCGATGATGCCGCCCACGATTGGACGAAAGTGGTACGTTGGCTCTGATCTCTTTGAGAACCGCAAACAGGAGCCGGTGGTCGTGGAGGTCGACGTCAGCTTCGAGATGAACGGCACGGCGGTGCCGGAGCCAGACACGCTCTACCTGCTCCAGCTCACCTACCGTGCGGAGGACAACTGGCGAGTGGTGTGGTCGGAAGACAAGATGTTCTCGAGCTTCACCTTCGCGATGCTCGACCCAGTCGGCGCCAAGACCGCCGGACCGCGTACAATTCGCCTACTTCTCGACCCCAAGACCCAACTCAAGGGCCTGGCGCGTCACGAGGTGAACGACCGCGAAACCACCTGGCTGCGCATGGAACTGGTGAAGGCTTCGCTCACCGGGCAAGACGAGAAGAAGCAGCAGCACCCCATCGTCCCCAGGATCCTCGCGATTCGCCTCGGCGTGCAGAGCGCCGTGGGCGCCAAGACCTATGACCAGCCGCTCCCCGGCCCGCGCATGGCCCAGGTCGACGACCGCCCCGAAAACCCGCGACTCACCCGCGCGATCACCCGCGCCGTCGGTCGATTGTCAGAAACCTACCCCTTCTTCCCCTTCGTCGAGATCAAGGAAGAGAATCAGGCCTTGTATTTCCAGTTTGACCGGCCACTTCCGCCTGGCAAGCGCCACGTGATGCACGTGCGCACACGAGGCGAAGCCTACCTGCCGGAGGGCGCCGAGGTGCAATGGGAGCTCCTGGAGGCCCAGGCCTTCGGTCGCTTCGCGTGGCGACGTCTCCATGCCCCCGGCGAAGGCGCCACCCGCCCCTACCAGCTCACCCGCACCGGCACGCTCGAGTTCCCCCTGCCCGAAACGCCGGCGGTGGGCCCCGACGGCTTCTGGCTCCGCGCGCGTTTTGCGCTCCCCGCCCGCGCGGGGCTCGACGCCCTGCCCCAGATGCCGCCCGTCACGCACGTGTTGCTCAACACCGTCGAGGTGGCCAACCTCGTGACGGTGCGCACCGAGCGCTTCAGCGGCCTCGGCGTGCCCAACCAGATGATCCAGCTCCGCTACGCGCCGATCTTCCTGCACGACCTGGAGCACGAGCGCTCCCTGTTCGTGCGCCCCGAGTTGTTCCCCGACATCGTGGTGTTCGTGGAGGCCCCCGACGGCTCCCGCGAGGAGTGGGTGCGCGTGCCCGATGGCGCGTTGCTCACCGCCAGCAAGGACGACCGCATCTTCGTGGTCGATCCGACCGAGGGCACGCTCACCTTCGGCAATGGCATCCGTGGTCGGATGTTGCCCGTCGGCAGCGCAAACGTGATCGTCGACACCTACCGCGTCGTGCCCGGTGCCAAGGGCAATGTGGGCGCGGGCGACATCAACGTCGTGGAAGGCTTCGCCGACGTGGTCAAGGCAGAGAACCTGCTACCGGCCAGCGGGGGTCGCGACGCCGAGACCATCGACGAGATCATCCGGCGGGCGCCCAGCTTGCTGACCAGCCGCGACCGCGCCGTCACGCAGAACGACTTCGCGATCATCGCCCAGGAAGCGAGCGGCGAGGTGGCCCGGGCGGCGTGCGACGGGAAGATGGGCGCTGACGGCACCGTGGAGATCGTCGTGCTCCCGCGGCGCCGCGAGGGCGAGTCCTTCCCCGACCCGCTCCTCGGGACGGGCCTGCGCGACCACGTCCAGGCCTACCTCAAGAAACGTTGCCTCATCAACGTGTACCCGGTCGTGCGCCTCGCGTGCGCGATGCAGGTCGACGTGAGCGTGACCCTGCGGCTTCGTCCCAACGCGAACTTGCTGGCCGTCCGCGAGGCCTCCACCCGCTGGACCGAGGCCTTCCTCGACCCCTACATCGGCGGCCTCGACGGCCTCGGCTGGCCCTTCAAGGGCACGCTCTACGCGCAGGATTTCGCCCGCATGGTGGCGGATATTCCCGACGTGCGTCACGTCATCGACGTGCAGCTCTACCCGGTGGTCGGCGACCTCAAGACCCGCGGCACGCCAGGCTGGGAAGGCGGCGAGGGCGTGCGTGAGCTCGGGCTGCCCCACGAAGACCTGTTCTCCGTGCGTCGTGTGCGCATCAAGACCGAGGAAGTCGAGTGACACGCGCGCTCACCCTCTACGGCCACGCTCCGCAGGGCTCTGCCTCGGACTTCCGCTACCTGGAAGACGTCGTGCGCATCGGCTACCCCGTGCGCGAGGCGGTGACCTACCTCAACCGCCACGTGGGCAACCCCGTGAGCTACCGGCTGGTCGAGGCCTTGCGGGGCGAGCGTGCCGGCTGCGTGCGCAGCGTGGAGGCCCAACCCTCGGCGGGCGGCGAGCCCACCTTCGTGCGCGCCGTGCGCCTGCTGCCCGACGGGAGCCCCGCCAGCTACTACACGCCGGACGACCTGGTGAACATCGAGGCCGAGGTCGTCACCCCCGACGGGCGTCCGCCCGGGGCGCTCGGCTCGCGTGACCGCCTGGTCTTGCACGTGCCGGTGCGCGGCTACTTGCGATTCCTGCCCGGCCTCTTCCAGGGCGCCGTCCCCGCGCAGCGTCGTGACATCGTGCGCGCCGACGAGGTGAGCGCTCGCCGCTGGGGCACTGGCCAGCAGCAGGTGCACAGCGTCGAGGTGCAAAGCTTCAACGCCGACGCGTTGCGCCGATTCCTGTTCCTGTTCCAGCACGTGATGACGACGATCACCGATCGCATCGACGCGCTCCCCGGGCTCATCGACCCGGGCACCACCGACCCGCGCTTCTTGCCCTGGATCGCGAGCTGGGTGTCCTTTCCCCTGGATAGTTCGCTTCCGCTGCACCAGCAGCGCGAGCTGGTGCGCCGTGCCATCCGCCTGTACCGCACCCGAGGCACCGTCGCCGGCGTGGAAGAGATGATCCGGGTGCTCACCGCCGCCCCGGTGCGCATCGCGGAAACCAACAAGCCCAACGCCTTCGTGCTCGGTCGCTCCACCCTCGCCGGCGGCACCAGCATCGAGAAACGCTACATGAACAACGAGCCGGCGGGCCACTTCGTGTCGGAGCCGGGCCGCGCCGCCACCTCCTTCTTCGCGCTCGTGCTCGAGCACCGACCCGCTTTCAAGAAACGTTTTGGCGAGCGCGCCCCCGGGGTGCTCCGCCGCATCGTCCAGATCGTGTCGAGCGAGAAGCCCGGCCACATCTCCTTTTCCATCCGATTCGACAACGAGGGCACGCCCCAGTGAACCCGAAGCAACTCTTCCAGCTCAGCCGCCTCCGCGCCTTCGAGGGCCTGTGCCTCACCGCGAAAGACCTGCAAGACGAGCAGACCTACCACCGTCGCAACCTGCAACGTCACGTGCTCTACATGCACGGTCACGGCATCGTGCAGGGGCTCCAGGTGGAGATCGAGCAGCGAAAGGACCGCTACGTGGCAGTGATCCAGGCCGGCTACGGCGTCACCCGTATCGGCCAGGGCGTGCTTTTGCCCGAGGCGGTGGCGGTGCCGCTCGAGGTGCCCCGCCAGGACGGCGAGTACATGCTCTGGCTCTTCCACGTGGAGGGCGCCGACGAATCTGACACTCGCAACAAGTTCGACACCAGCGAGGCGGAGCCGGCGCGCATCAAGGAGGTGTGTGCCCCCCGGCTGCACCCCATCGACGAAGACCAGCCCGACGCGGTGGCGCTCACCCGTATCAACGTGCGTCTCGGGCGCATGGTGCAGGTGCTGTTGCCCGTCCCCCGCGCCGGTCGGCAGGCGCGCGCGGCAGAGAGCTACCTCAAGCCGCGCGTGGTCGAGTTCATCCGTCTCAACAAGAACATCGTCAACAACCTCTTCCGCACCGCCCAGCTCCAGGAGCTCGACCTTGGCGCGCTCGGCTTCTACGGCGCGCTCGTGTCCTCGGAGTTCCTGCTCATCGAGGAGGGCACCTCCGACCGTGTGCTCTACCGCTCGGCCGGTTCCTTGATCAACTACTGCCACGACTTCTACAATCCGATGCCGCGCACCACCGAGCGCATCGACAAGTTCAAGGAGTTCGTGCGCAGGGTGAACGCGGAAGTGCCCGGCCCCGACCAGGGCGACGAGATCTGGCTCCGCTGGTTCGACAAGTTCGAGCGTCTCTTGCAGCCCCTCTCCAAGATCGCCGAGGAGCTTGAAAAGACGGTAGAGGCGCAGCGCTAGTCGCGCATGGACGCCGGCGTCGTCAATGTCCGCGTGCAGGTGATCGACCTGAAGAGCGTCGTGCTCGACCTGCAGGTGCCGACCTACCTGCCCGCGCGCGACCTCACGCAGCGTATCGCTCGCGACGCCGGTCTCGAGGCCCACTGGGCCGACGGCAAGCGTCGCCACTACTTCTTGCGCGCCCGCGGTCGGCTCCTCCGGGACGAGGAAAAGCTGCAAGACCTCGGCGTGCAGAACGGCGAGCTGGTGTACCTCTTGCCGGAGCCACCGCACGGCAGCGGCGTGGTGGAGCAGCCGCCCGAGTACCCGGAGACCCACGACTACGCCGGCGCGGGCTGGCTCACGCTCATTGGCAGCTTCCTTGGGGTGACGATGTGGGCGGTGCTCTGGGGCATCGCGCTCACCAGCGACCGCGGCATGCTGATCACCTCGCTCCCCGGCTTCGCGCTCGGTTTCTTGTGCACGTCTTTGGCGCGACACGCCTGGGGCGGCACCGCCAACCGGGTGCGCATCGCCGCCACGGCGCTGGTCCTCACCGTGTCGATCACCTTCGTGGCTTTCCTCACGCCGATCATTTTCAACGACGGGACGGTGCCGATCTCGGGCACGCTGTTCTTCGAGGTGTACGCCGACTCGCTGGTGGGCTTCATCCTCGGCGTGGTGGGCGTCTTCCTGGGCTGGTTGGCCTGGTGGGGCGCGGTGGAGCCCCTGCCGCCTCGCGAGGTGGTGGTGCAGGAGCAAGCGGCGCAGGCGGTGGCCGTGGTCCCCTGCGCCATCTGCGGTCAACCCGTCGATCCGTCGGTGCGCTCCGACTGCCAGCACGCCTGTGGCAAGGTCTTCCACCAGGGCTGCTACCGCGCGAAAGCGGCCGTTTACCGAGGCGACAAGTCGAAGTGCGCGGTGTGCGGCAACCGGGTGGGGTAGCGCCTTGGGCGCAGGTCGCCGTGCTAGTTTTCGCGCGCTCCCCGAGGCCCCCGTGCACCCACGTTCCGCCCGCGTCATCGCCGACCTGCGCGAGCTCGCCACCCTCACCACCGACGACCGCGGCGCCCAGCGCGTGGCCTGGGGGCCCGTATGGCGCACCACCCGCGAATGGTTCGCCAAGAAGCTCACGGAGATCGGCGTTGCCCCCGAGCTCGATGGTGCCGCGAACATGTGGGGGACCGTGGCCGGTCGCTCGTCACGGTCGCTGGTGATCGGCAGCCACCTCGACTCCGTGCCCGGCGGCGGCTGGCTCGACGGCTGTCTCGGCGTGCTCGCTGGGCTCGAGGTGCTGCGCGAGGCCAGGGCAAATGGAGTACCCCCGCTCACCCTGCGCGTGGTGGACTGGGCCGACGAGGAGGGCGCGCGCTTCGGGCGGAGCCTCGCCGGCTCCTCGGCTTCCGCCGGGACACTCGATCCCGACGCGGAGCTTGGCCACCTCGTCGACCGAGGCGGCGTGCGTTGTCGCGACGCGCTGGCCGAGAACGGGGTCAGCTTCGAGAGCATGCGCACCGCCGCCGCCTACTTCCGCGCGCTCGACCCGGCGGCCTACTTGGAGCTGCACATCGAGCAGGGACCGGTCTTGGAAGAACTGCAGGAGCCCGTCGGCGTGGTGCTCGGAACGATGGGCGTGGAACGCCATATGCTGCGGTTCACGGGCCAGGCGGCGCACTCCGGCGCTGCGCCGATCCACCTCCGGAAAGACGCCTTTCTGGCCGCCGCCGAGTTCGCCCTTGCCTGTCGCGACATCTCCGTGCGTCACTCAGGTTCCACGCCGAAGTCGCGCGTGGTGGCGACCTGCGGCGTGGTGAAGGTGGAACCCAACTTCGTGACCGCCGTGCCCGGCGCCACGGAGATCTCCATCGACATGCGGGCGCTCGACGCCAAGGTGCTGGCCGCGATGTACGCCGAGGCGCGAGAGGCGTCCGTGGTGGCCGCGAAGCGTCACCTCGTCGACGTGGCCTGGACGCGCGTCTGGGACATCCCGCCCCGGCTCATGGACGAGACGCTGCTTGGCTTCGTGCGCGACTCAGTCCGCGAGGTGACCGGCCGCGCACCCGAGCTGCCCTCGGGACCGCTCCACGACGCGGCGGAGATGGTGCCGCTGGTGCCCACCGCCATGATCTTCGCCCAGAGCAGCCCCGGGGTGTCGCACACCAAGATCGAGGACACACCGGAGCCGGCGCTCGACGCGTCGATCCAGGCTTTCTTGCGAACGGTCGACCGCACGCTCGCGCACTTCGGGGATTAGCCGCGCGGCGCGATATCCGGCTTCCCATGCTCGCCGGTCACTACGCCTCCGCCCTGGCTCTCTCTGCCGCCGCCCCGCGCGCGCCGCTCTGGGCCTTGTGCATCGCCGCCCAGTGCGTGGATATCGCCTGGAGCGTCTTCGTCGTCACCGGCATCGAGGAGGCGCACATCGAGCCGGGTTTCACCGCCAGCAACGGGCTGGTGCTCGCCCAGGTGGTCTACTCGCACTCCCTGGTGGCGGCGTTTCTCTGGGCCCTCGGCGCGGCCCTCCTCGCCTTCGCCTGGCGTCGCGACCTCGTCGTGAGCCTCGCCGTGGCGGCGGCGGTCGCCAGCCACTGGTTCCTGGACTTGCCCATGCACACGCCGGACTTGCCCCTCGCCGGGCCCGAGAGCGTGCGCGTTGGCCTCGGCCTGTGGAACCAGCCGGTGCTCGCCTTCGGCCTGGAGGCCGCGTTGCTCGGGCTCTCCGGCTGGGCGTTCTCGCGCCGAGCGGGACCGCCAGCCACCCGCTGGGGGCGTCCCGCGTTGTTCGCCACGCTGGGCCTGCTCTGCCTGGCCGGCTACTTCGGTCCCCAGCCCGATCACATCGTGCCTACCGCGCTCACCGGGCTGTTCGTTTACCTCACGCTTCCGATGCTGGCCTCCCGGGCGTGACCGGCGCCGGTCGAACGCGCTGAAGGGTTGGCGCAGGGTTCGGCCTCCGCGGCGCGCGGGTAGGGTCGGTGCTCCCCCGAGCTGTCCATGACCGTGTCCCGCCGTCTCGTTCCTACTCTGGCCCTCGTCGCGGGGGGGGCGCTCCTCGCCCCGAACACGGCGCAGGCGATGAACATCTTCGTGGCAAAGCTAGACTTCGCGACCACCAGCGAATCGATGGAGCAGCTCTTTGTCGTGGTCGACAACGATCCCGCCGACGAGGTGGCCTCCGTCGAGTTGAAGGTGAGCTCCGACGGCGGCGACGAAGACCTCGTGCTCACCGAGTCTGACGCCTGGCTGCACGGCAGCGCGGCGCTCTCGTCGTGGCCCACGAAGGAAACCACGCTCGTGCTCATCTGCCACAACGGCGAGGGCACGATGGCGAATTACTCGGGGAAGCTCGCGCCGGACGGAACGGTGTCGTTCGGCACGGCCGAGTCGGCCTGTGAGTCATCCAGCAAGGCCGGCTGCGCCTCCACCCCGCAGCTCGACCTCGCTGTGCTCTCGGCCGAGGCTTTCCCCTCCGGCAAGGGCTACGCGCTCACCCTCGACCTGGTCGGCGCCGACGCCTACGAGGTGACCCACGCGACCGTAGAGATTGCCGGGGGCGAGAAGGCGGAGGTGTCGTGGGGCGCCGTCGGCTCCGTGTGGCAGGCCGAGGCCACGCTGGAACACACGGGCGTCATCGACGTGAAGGCGAAGGCACTCGACGCCGCCGGACACACCCTGGAGAACGTCAGGAGCGAGCTTGCCGAGCCCTGGGGCGACGGTGGCGACGGTGGCGACGGTGTGAACGCGCTGTCGGCCGGGAGCGCGACGAGCGTGGCCCTAGCCCGCATTTCTCACAGCCCGGCGCGGTCGTCGTAAGCGAGGGTCGTTGAAGTGTGGTCGGGTCTTCCGCGGCGGTGGTCCACGGGCCCTGGGGCGTCGCGCCGGGCGTCCGCGGCGCACCGGGGCGGTCGGAGAGG
>SXGT01106022.1_pt1 | contig 32982 bp, 26 predicted proteins | sample 3176221 | NCBI WGS metagenome assembly SXGT01 (sample SAMN11356862, study PRJNA531348) | freshwater metagenome | isolation source: freshwater sample F1-120 | place: China: Fuxian Lake, Yuxi | collected 2017-12-25
CTGCGCACCGGCCATGCGCGCGCCGCCGAGCTGCTGATGCTCGGCGAGGTCTTCTCGGCGCAGACTGCACTCGACCTGGGCCTGGTCAATGCCCTGCTGCCGGAAGGCCAGGTGATTGACCATGCCTTCGAGCGCTGCCGCAAGCTGACCGCCCAGCCGGCGGCTTCAGTGCGGCTGACCAAGCAACTGCTCAAGCGCAGCCAGCAGGCCCTGGTCGCGGAAACCATGCGCGTCGAGGCCGAGGTCTTCCGGGAACGGCTGATTTCACCCGAAGCGAAAGAAGCCTTTGCTGCCTTCTTCGAGAAGCGCAAGCCGGACTTCTCGAAATTCGCATAGTACGCAGGGCCCGCAATCGCGACTTTCGCCCGTTGTGCTGCCCGCCGGCGCCTTAGCTCAGCGGGTACATCTTGAGATATGCCGCTTCGAGCGCCGCCACAAGACCTCCGGCATCGGTCAGTGGGGATTCCTGCACGCGCCGACGCAGCGATCTCCTCAATTTCAGCAACTCGTCAGTTGCGCCCACCTTGGCTAGCGCAAGCGCGACGTAGGCTTCGCGAGTATCGGCAACGAAATCCTCCAGCCCGACGGCAGAAAGAATGCATCGGCCCATCCGCATCGCCCGCCGATCGCCTGACATGGAAAGCACCGGGACGCCCATCCAGAGACAATTCAGCGTTGTCATGTGGCCGTTCCATGGCCAGGGATCGAGGCAGAGATGCGTACCCGAAACAAGCAACTGATGCTCGCGCAGGGAACCGAAGGAATGGAATTCGAGACGGTCGGCCCTGACGCCTTGGCTGCCAAACCGTTCGCCCAATGATCGTCGAAGCGATTCGTCGCCCAATCCCTTCGCCTGCATCACCAGCACCGAGTCAGGAACGGCGGACAGGATGTGCGCCCAGACGCGGATGACCTCGTCGTTGAGCTTCAGCAAGCTGTTGAAGGCGCCGAAGCGAATAGGTTTTGCCGCCGGGGCCACCTCGATTTCCGGCGCATCTGCAGGCGGGGTGTAACAGAAAGCCGGGCGATCCAGGCGGATGAGGTTCTCGGCATACCAGTCGTTGGCCTCTTCCGGCGGGTCGAACACTCCATCCGATATCGCATGATCGATGGCCGCCAGCCCGGTCGACCCGGGATAGCCGAGGTAGCTCACCTGGACCGGAGCAACACGCGTCGCCAGCATCGGCAGGCGATTGCCGATCAGATGCCCTGTGAGCTCGATCAGGATATCGATGCCGTCACCACGAATCCGCTCCGCCACCGCGGAGTCCGGCAGTTTGAGGACGTCGCGCCAGACTACGCCTGGCACGGCACGCAGCCTTTCGGTCAGCGCATCACTTGCATCCGTATCACTGTAAAGAAAGACCTCGAACCGCCGCCTGTCATGCCCGGCGATCACGGGCTCGATCAGCGCGCCGACCGGATGCCCAAGAAAGTCCGGGGAAAGGTAGCCGATACGCAGCTTGCCTTCGTGTCGGACAAGCTGCCTTGGCCGCGCCGCCGGCGCGAAGCGTCGGCTCCACAGACAATGGCTGCCGAAGATTTTCTCGCGCGTTTGCGACGCGTCGTAGTGCAGAAACGAGAGAAAATTTCCCCAGCCGACGCGATGGTCCGGTTCGCACTGCAAGAGCGACTGCAAGGTGCCGATGGCATCGGCAACACGTGCCTGAGCGGCTTGCGCATTGGCCAGCTGGACGAGGGCATAGGCAGCGGCATCCGGCCCGCAGTTCGCCGCCCGCCGGGCAAATACTTCCGCTTCGGCCGGCCGTCCGCGTTCGACGAGCAACGCGGCCAGATTGTTGGCTGCCTGGGGCAGATTGGCATCGATGGCAAGCGCCTGGCGGAACGAAATTTCCGCCTGCTCGGCATTGCCGAGCATTTTCAGGACCAGCCCGAGGTTAGTCCTGACCTGCGCTGAGCGGGGCTCGATTGCAGCCGCCTGCTGCAGTGTCATCGCCGCGGCAGCAAGGTCGCCGCAGGTCGCCTGCAATGTGCCAAGCAGGTAGCATGCATCGAGATGCCGCGGAGCGACGCGCAAAACGTCGCGGTAGAGCCGCAATGCCTTTGACGCGTCTCCCGCCCGATGCGCTTGCTGCGCGCGGGAGAACAGCTTGTCGGCACTCGCCATGTCGGCCTTTCCTCGGTTGCCTGGATCGCCTTGTCGCCTCACCTCGACGCCAACGCGACACAATTGGGTGGCAATTTTATCGCGGCGTTCTGCTGCCCGAGGCGTGTCATGACTTTGAATCGGCCCAAAAAAGATAACGACTGTCAGTCATGCCTTTCGGTCCATCGCTCCATTATCGGGCGAAGCTGCAACCGGTCAGCCTGTATAATTGACGGGACGGACGGATGGCAGAGCGGTTGAATGCACCGGTCTTGTTAAATCGAGCGCTGATGTGGAAACATGTCAGATGTAAGGAGTCAAATTCGGTGAAGCCCCTGGATTGTCGAGGTAACGCCGAGCGAAGCCTGACCCGTGTCAGGAACGTGTAGAGACTTGACGGCTCCCACCTACGGCAGCAATGCTAGGGTGAAGGCAAAGTCCAGACTGTCAAACAGGTAGCTTACGGCCTGGTGGCGAAAGCCATAGAGGTAAGGAAAACCGGCGATGTCGCAAGACATCCGTGAGTTCGAATCTCACACCTTCCGCCAGCAAGACATCGCCGACATTTGGCGCAATACTCGAGACGATCAGAAACATCTCGAGTTGGCGAAATTGTCCGTCGCGGTCGAAATTACAGTCGCGTCGAGCCTTTCGTCGGGAGCGCTGGCCGGGCAAGACCTCGAATCATGACCAATGTGCCGACGTAAAGCGCCAATAGCTTCAGCAGTACGCGCGCCAATGCCCAATCATATCCAGTCGGGCCGAACGGAATCCACCAAGGCAGGGACAGGAGCAGCAGAAGCTTGACCCACGGTGGTTCACGTTGGTCCCAAACGGCCACCATCAGCAAAGGCAAATAGATCAGGTTGTAATCGTAGGACTGGGGCATCCAGAAAGTCGCCAGTGCCATGATCCAAAGAAGTATTGGCAATGCCAGCCGAGCAGAGTTCGGCACACGATATATCTGCCAGCAACCCCAGAGCGTGACTGGAGCGAGCGTTGCGATCTGTACAGCCAGCACCGGCCAGGCAGCAATCGACTCGAGGCCAAAACGCAACCACAGGGCAGGCCACCAATTTCCCGGCGAATGCATGCTGCCCCAGAACATGCGACTCTGGAAATAATTGCCAAACGCATTTGGAAGCAAGGACATGGCATCGCCAGTCCACCACTGAAACAATTCACTGACCGGATTGATCCGGTGGCCTTGAATGGTTTGCGCCACCGTTAGCCACGCCTTCAGAGATTCGCCAAACGGCAGCAGGAGAAATGCGATGCACGGAACCAACAAAAGCAATACCCGATAGCGCCGCAGTGCCACGAGGCCAAGCACCACGACCAAGGGATAGATCTTGATGGTCACGGCTAAAGCCAGCAGGAATGCCGCCATCGAATCCACCCACCACCGTGGCGGCAGTTTCAGTGCCAGCGCGGCAAACAAAACTGCGACCAGAACCAGCACATCGCAATTGCCGCGCTCCATTGCGAATGCGACGGGCGCACTCCACAAGACCAATGCAAGCATGACGACAATCGGCAGTTCGCTCCAGCCTTCGGCGCGGCGCAACCGCCAGATGTGCCAAACGCAGAACCCGCAGCCGGAGGCAATGAACAGTGCCCAAAGCCGAGCGGCGACCTTGAAGTCCGGAACCAGGGCCACCCAGGAGAAAAGCGGCAAGACAATTGGCGGATAACCATACAGGCCGCGCTCGTCACCAAAGGAATGCAGGTAAGGATTGACACCCCGCATCCAGGCCTGGCTGCCCAGGTGGTTGTGCAGGTAGTCAAACCCCAGGAACCGCCAGGCCGGCAACCAGGAAACGTCGGCAAACTGGAACTGAAACTTCGCCAGGTTGCCAAGCCACCAAACCACCCAAAGGGCAAGGGCGGCGTAGCTGAGCACCTGGATGGCAAGTCGCGGATTGGCGCCCGCTCGCTGGTGCCTGGACTCCGAGAAAGGCACGTCAACCGCCACGAGCCTGACGGTCATGGACAATATCGACAAACATCGACTCCATGGATCTCGTAAAGCGATGAGTATCGAATAGTGGGAGGCGATTCCGGTTGTCGACCAGATGGCGCTTCAATTTGGCCAGACGAGTCTTGTCGAGCGCAAGATCAACGCAAGTATCCTCATATTCGCTGGCGGATGGGGCAGAAAGTTCGCTTAGACCAACTGCGTTCAATAAGCTGGTAGCGACTCGCGACGCGAAGACTGTCCCGCGCTGGGTGACAACCGGAACCCCCGCCCATAGTGCGTCGGAGCACGTGGTATGGGCGTTATACGGGTAGGAGTCCAACATGATGTCGGCGCATTGAAGGCGCGCCAGGTGGTTCTCCTGGGATACTTTTGCGGCAAAGACGATGCGCTCTTCGCCAATCCCCCTGGATTCGAAATAAGCGACAAAGTTTCCCCTTGCCACCGGGTCGTTGAGCATGATCCAGAGTACCGAATCCGGGACCCTGGTCAAAATGCTTGCCCAGGCCTCGATCTGCCGGCGCTGAATCTTGAAACTCTGATTGAAGGAACAGAAAACTATCGCGTCCGACGGTAAACCGACGGCAATTCGCTCGGGGGCCGGAAGTAGCTTCCTTTGGGAATCATTGGGCTGATAGCAAGATGGATGGGCAAGCACCTCTTCGCTATAGAAGCCCTTCAACTCATTCGGCACAATGACGTTGTCGGCCAGAATATAGTCAAACACGTCGGAGCCGAGTGTCCCCGGGTAGCCCAGCCAGTTGACCTGGATCGGCGCCGGCCGATAGGTGAATATGTCAGTCCGGGCAGCGGTGGTGTAGCCCTTGAGGTCAACGAGAATATCGATTTCGTCGGCGTAAATTCTCTGCGCCACGGATGCCGCAGGAAAGGCGTAGACGTAGCGCAGGTGGTCGAAGGTACGGCGTATGCGCTTGAGCATCTCCGAGCCGTCGTCTGGTCCGAAGGTATAGCCAAAGATCTCGAACCGGTCTCGATCATGACACTCGAGGTGCTCGACCAGCAAGCGGGCGACCGCATGATCGTGAAACTCATTGGATACGTAGCCGATCCTGATCTTCTTCTTGTGCCCGAACGTCGGGTATCCGGAATACGCATTGTGACGTTTAGTGATGTTCAGTCTTCGCGAATAGGCCTGATGCAAATCCAGCAATCTCGCGGCGTCATCGATGATTCCCAAGCTGTATAAGATTTCCGATTGTTCAATGTTGGTCAGGCCGGGGGCAAACCCTCGCTCTTCGCCTCCTCTTGCCCAATCAAAAGTGGCATCCTCGGCGCGCCGCAGGCGCAGTGCCACATTGAAGTCCCGGTCCCCGGTCCGCTGAAACAATTTCCTCAGGTAGGGGAGCGACTCGGACTGACGATCAGCATTGCGCAGCGACTCGTCGAGAAGGAAGATCATCCGGGTTTCGTCGGGAAACCGATTGCATCCCTCCGTAATGACATCGATCGCCTCGGAATTCCTCCTCATCGCTAGCAGTACGTCGTGCAAGCCAAAATAGCAGGCGATCGCGTTGGGCTGGAGATTTCGCACCTGCAGGAGCCGGGATAGCGCCTCGTCCAACTTGCCCAGCCGGTAGGCGACAAACGCGTACAGGAGGTTGGCATCCATGTCGAGCGGGGTGATCGACAGTGCATTGCGGCAAAGTCCCAGTGCCCCGGCCAAATCACCGGTCGACTCCAGCTTGCGCGCGGCCAGGAGAAGTTCGCCGGCCGTCCGGTTGGAAGCGACAGATGCGCTCGCATTCTTCGCGGGGCCAGCGTGTTTTTTCTTCCGCATCTCTTTCGTTGGAAACGTACTGTTCGGCTCACGCACGGGTCTGCATGATTGGATCGGAATCTAGCACAAGACCCGGTTGCAAATAGGCCTAGCCGGATGTAGTGTTCAACAGCACGCGTTCCGACGGATCGCTACCGGAGTCGGTGACATGAACGAACGGATTTCTTATACAGCATGCCCCTTGTGCGAAAGCACTGAACTGACTGACCTCTGCATCGGCGATTGCTCCAAGCATCCTCTTTACAAGCCGGCGCTGTCGCCGACTATTCACTGGAAACAGTGCGGTTCATGCCAGCATGTCTTTACCAGCGGATACTTCACGGACGCTGCCTGTCGCTTGCTGTTTGCCGAAACCAATGCGCACCAGGCCGTCGGATACGATCTCGAAGCCCAGCGCCTGATTTCAGCGCGAATGATCGAGAAGGTTCTGCCTTACGTCTCTCAGGGCAAGTGGCTGGATGTCGGATTCGGCAATGGCGCGCTGCTTTTTACCGCGCAGGAATTCGGCTTTATCCCTCAGGGAATCGACTTGAGGGCGGAAAATGTCCACAACATGTCCAGCCTGGGCATTTCATCTCAATGCATCGAATTGGATCAGTTGCAGCTTGCCGAGCCTTGCGCCGTCATCAGCATGGCGGATGTACTGGAACATATGCCCTATCCGAAAGACGGGTTGCGGCACGCGCACAGGCTGCTTCAAGAGCAGGGGGTGCTTTTTGTCTCCATGCCGAACTCGGAAAGCATGCTCTGGACCGCGATGAACCAGAACCGCGTCAATCCCTACTGGGGCGAGATGGAGCACTACCATAACTTCGGCCGGACGCGACTCTATGCTCTCCTCGAGAAAGCCGGATTTGAGCCGGTTCGCTACGCTATCAGTGAGCGATACCGTGCATGCATGGAGGTGATTGCCAGAAAGCGATAGTGTCAATTGCCCACAGCGAGAACAGCCATGTCGACAGGGGGATACCCCGACAAGTGTCGTTCCCAGGCCATCTGGAACCCGGTCTCTAGGTCGCGGGCATAGCCAACGCAATCGAACAACCGGCTTGTCGATCTGCCCGCGACGATCTCACGCCGCAACTGAGACAACTTTCCCGGCTGGCCAATAAGCTGAACAGCTCTTGCTTCGTACTCCTCGAAGCTATGCGTAACCAGGTCCTGCCTCCTGGATGCCGTGAGCAGGCCTGCGGCAACCCGGGATGCAAAGGACTTGCCGGCGCGGGTAAGCACCGGTGTCCCCATCCAGAGGGCATCGCTGGTCGTCGTGTGTCCATTGTATGGAAAGGTGTCGAGAATCAGGTCGCAGCTTCCCAATATGCTTAGATAGTCGGTATAAGGGACACGACGCATGAACCTGAGACGCTCAGGGTCGACCCCTTGCTTGATTGCTTGCACGCGAAGCGCCTTCTCAGTTTGGTCTGCGTGAGCCGCCAGGAGGAGTACCGAGTCAGGACATTTCTGCAGAATGTGCATCCACGCGATAAAAAGTTCCGGAACAATCTTGTAGGACTGATTCACAGCGCCAACAAGTATCACGGAGTCGTCGAGGCCCATTTCCGATCTTGGCGCGGGCTCCGGCAGGGGTCGATGCGGATCATTGGGCTGGTAGCAGTAGGGTAGCCGAAGCAAGGCCTCGGAGTACCCGTTCCGCAGATCGCTTGGGATCACCCACTCGTCTGCAATCAAGTAGTCGATCCATGGCGCGCCCATGGTTCCCGGGTAACCGAGATAGCTGATCTGCAGAGGCGCCGGGTGCCCGACGAAGATGCCGGGGCGCATCCCTTGTGTATACCCCTTCAGATCCACCGCGATATCAATTCGATCGCTGACTAGTTGCCGCGCCACCGCTTCGTCGTCCAGCAAACCGACTTCCGCAAAATGGTCAAAAGCCGCAATGGTGCGACGACGCAAATCTGAGCCGTCGTCGGGGCTCCAGGAGTACGCCAGGACCTCGAAGCGATCCCGATCACGCAACTCGATCGTTCTGGCCAACAGCTGCATGGTAGCGTGATTGCAGAAATCGCTCGACAAGTATCCGATTCTTATCTTCTCTCGTGGCTTGCCGCATGCGCCGCCAACTACAGCATTCGATCCCAAGCGGGAACTCCACTGCTTAGCGCAAACAAGCTGCAGTTCCGGATCGTCGGTGACGGATAACAACATCGAGGGATTGACGGCGATGGCCACGTTGCCGCGTATGCCTTCGGACGTGGCCTGCATGAGGCGGGAAGATGACTCCCAGTCCGCAAGGTACTGATACATCGTAAGCAGGTTCTGTCGCGAAGCGGCATCGTTGGGGTCGCGAGCGAGACCCTGCTTCCACGAGTCGATCGCACCGGCATGATCGCCCAGCTCACGAAGTGCATTGCCTATGCCCAGCCAAGTTTGCGGTCCCGCCCCATATCGCGACAGGCGTTGGCGCAGCAGTGTCAGTGCAATATCGTGCCTGCCCGATCGAAATGCATACTCGGCGGCCTCATCAGGTACCCAGTCCGGCGTTGCCGAAAGATTCGCGGACTGCCGGTAGGCCGACAATGCCGCGTCGACCTGTCCTTTTGCCGCGCAAGCGCGGGCCAGAGCCACATAGGTGACAAACTGCTCCGACCCCAGGGCGATCGCCGACCGAAGCGCGGCGATCGCCTGTTCCGGCTTGCCACTCCGCATCAACAAGTCGGCATAATTGTTGAGGTACATCACATCGGTCGGCACGAGCGAGATGGATCGTTCGACCCACGTCAGCGCATTTGGCAAACGGCCGGTCTTTGCCAGAACAATGCCGAAAAAGTGAATTCCGTCGGGACGATGCGGATCGAGCGCCAAAACCCGACGCAGGATCTCTTCTGCTTCGATCAGCTTGTTCCGGCTCAGACAGTCGAGAGCCGACCCGAGCAGCGCGTTGATTTCTGAATCGGTGTTGGAGTGTGTCAAGGCAGTACCGGTAAAATGATATGTTAAGGATGCGTGGTTCGAACGCGGCCAATCTGGCTTCACGATTTCGGCCTGCCATAGGACAGAAAGACCAGTCAGCCCCAGTTCGAAAGAGTATGGAGGACCGCTGGTACAGCCGTCAATCGTCGATCCCGCATCTGACCCGCCTGGTAGCTTTGGACCATTTCGATCCCGCAATCCCGGGTTCCGGTTGTTGAATTGATGGCGAGCCGGGACGGGCGGGATGAGGTCGTGCCGGATGGCCATGTCGCGACAGACAGCCACGACAATTGATTTGCAGGCAAGTATGAGACACTGTTCAGCCTCCATAGACAAAAGCCGGTTTGGATGAAGGCTGGTCGCAACGATCCCTGTCCCTGCGGCAGCGGGGCCAAGTACAAGAACTGCTGTCTGCGGAAGCTGCCGCCTGCCGTGGCGAATTCACCCCCAGTCAGCGGCCCTTCGCTGGCCGGCCCGACGTCGGCGGAATGTGCACAACTCCTATCCTTGTTCAACGCCCGGGATTACCGCGCGGGAGAACACCTGGCGCGAACACTGTTGAAGCGATACCCCGAATCGGGATTCGTTTGGCTGGTGCTGGGCACAACTCTGAAGGCGGACGGCAGGGACGGGCTGCCTGCGTTGCAAAAGGCCGCAACGCTCCTGCCGGAAGACGCCGATGCGCAGTTCAACCTGGCGAAGACGCTGAAGGATATCGGCCGCCTGGACGAGGCTGCCGCCGCCTATCGCCGGGCGACCAGGATCCGGCCGGATTTTGCCGGTGCCCACAACAACCTGGGGAATACGCTCCGCGAGCTGGGGCAGCTGGAAGAGGCGGCCGAAAGCTATCTCAATGCCTTGCGGCTTATATCCGACTACGCCGAGGCCTACAACGGTCTGGGCATCACGTACAAAGAGCTGGGGCGCCTTGAGGATGCCGTGTCCAGCTACCGCCATGCCTCGCGGATCAAGCCGGACTACGCCGAGACTTACGGCAATCTGGGAAACGCACTTTTCGAACTCGGCCGCCTGGAAGAGGCCGCGGCCAGTTACGACCGTGCCCTGCAGGCGGCACCGCATTACGCCGAAGCGCATAACGGCCTGGGAGCCGCCTACAGGAAGATGGGGCGTCTGAACGATGCCGAAGCCAGCTTTCGACAAGCGCTGCTGATCAACCCCGGCTATGTCGAAGCGCATGGCAATCTGGGATACACCCTCTACCAACTGGGCCGTCTGGATGATGCCGAGGCCAGTTACCGCAGGGCCGCGAGCATCGAACCGGGAAATGCCGAAGCGCATCACAGCCTTGGACACATCCTCCAGAAGCTTGGGCGGCTTGAGGAAGCTGAAGCCCGCTACCGCCAGGCCCTGTCAATCGAACCCGGATACGCCCGCGCGCATGGCGACCTCGGAAGCGTACTATGGGAGTTGGGCCGTATCGACGCCGCCGAGGCCAGCTATCGCCGGGAAATCACGATCAACCAGTGCGATTCCAAGGCACGAAGCAATCATCTGTTTGCCTTTGCCTGCTCCAATCGTTATTCATCGCAGGAATTCTTCGCCGAAGCCAGGCAATGGGAGACCGGCATTCTGAACGCTGACGAACGGGCATCGGCGCACGCGCGCGTTTTCGCGCGAGCGAGCCGAAGCGGCCGCCGCTTGAGGGTAGGTTACGTTTCGGCAGATTTTCGGGAACATGCTGTCAGCCACTTCATCGAACCTGTATTTGCTTCTCACGACCGCAGGCGCGTCGAGATCTTTGCCTTTTCCGCTCACGGCAGGGAGGATGCCATCAGCAATCGCCTGCGTGGCCTTGTCGACCACTGGCAATCGATCGCCTACATGGGCGACGAGTCGGCACGAGCTCACATCGAGGGACAGCAGATCGACGTTCTCGTCGATCTTTCCGGACACACGGCGCACAACCGGCTGGGCATCTTTGCCCGCCGTGCGGCGCCGGTTCAGGTTCATTTCCTGGGCTTCTTTGCCACCACCGGACTGAGCGAGATGGACTATTGGATTGCCGACCCGGTGGCGCTGCCGCAAACCGAGGACCAGTTCTACAGCGAAAGAATCTGGCGCCTACCGAGGCTGTGTGTCGCGTACCCCGGTCGTCCCGACGCCCCAGCCATACAGTGGCAGCCGGCGACAGACGGATCCGTTTGCCTGGGCAGCTTCAATCAACTGCGGAAAACCACCCAGGCAAGCCTCCGGCTGTGGGCTGAAATACTGCACGCCTTACCGAATGCGACCCTGATGCTGAAAACCAAGGAACTCGAACTGGCCGCCAATCGACGAAGCATCGCGGACGCAATGCAGGGACACGGAATAGCATCAGACAGGCTGGAACTGCTTGGTGCCACGCCTGACTGGCATTCGCACATGTCGCTTTACAACAGGCTGGACATTGCCTTGGATCCCGTGGGCAACCAGGGCGGGTGCACGACAAGTTGCGAGGCCCTATGGATGGGGGTGCCGGTGGTGACCCTGATGGGGCAGCCGATCGGACAAAGGATGACGACTTCGATACTGGATGCGATCAAACACCTCGAGTGGAAGGCGGATACCGAGCGCGAGTATCTCGACAAGGTGGTCGCCCTAGCCAGAAACATTGAACTACGCCGCGAGCTCCGCTTCGCGCAACGCGCGAGAATCGCAAATGGTCCGTTGTGCGATGTGGCAGCCCTGACCGTCTCCCTCGAAGACGCCTACGAACAAATGTTTGACCGTTGGCATGACGTCACGGCGGCCGCAGCGGCAACTTCCCGCGAAGCACATATTTCGAGAACTCCGCAACGCTGAGACTCCAACCGGGATGTGGCGCGCACTCTGCCTGAATTGGTGAGCCTTATGCGTCTCCGGACCGAGCGGAGGCATGCTTTGATAGCGGCAACGGCCGTCCTGCACCATTCAGGAAGCACCCGCCTTCGCCGCCATCAGGGCACGAAGGGTTTCCACGAAACCCCGGGCAAATCCCGTGGCATCCACCAGCGATGAGCCCATCAGACGCTCGCGCAAGGCGGCCCCGCGCAGCGGAACGGGGCCTGTGCCTCGGGCGATGGCCACGGCGCGCGAGACGTAATCGCCCTGGGTCGCGCAGATCAGATCGTCTGCGCCGATGCGGCTCAGGATGCTGGCACCGCCCCGGCCGGCGCAATGATCGAAGGCCAAGGTCAACACCGGAACTCCCATCCATAGCGCATGGAACGTGGTCGTGCCGCCGCTGTAGGGAAAGGCGTCGAGCATCAGATCGACCTCGCGATGAACGTCGAGAAAGTCGTCCAGGCTGCCGGCCTTGCGGCAATCGATGCGCTGTGCAAGTTCGACGCCGTCGGGCACCAGCTCGATCAGCCGCGCCGGCAGCGCTTCCGCGCCATCCCCCATCAGCAGCAGGCGCGCCGGCGCGGTCGCGCGCAGTATCCCGGCCCAGGCGAGCAACACTTCGCGATTGATCTTCGCCGGATTGTGCAGGCCGCCGAACACGAAGGGACCGGAACCACGCTCGCGCACGGGCGAGCGCTCGGCCGGCGGCGCATAACACCACTGGCAACCGGGCAGGTAGGCGAGCGGCTCCGAGAATTCGGCGGACATCGCTGGCGGTACCGCAATCGGGTCTGTCAAATGGGCATCGAAGCAGTCGAGCCCGGTCGTCGCCAGGTAACCGATCCAGTTGACCTGGACCGGCGCCGGCCGGCGCATGAGGACGCCCAGGCGATTGTTTGCGGAGTGCCCCGAAAGGTCAACCAGTACGTCGATGCGATCGGCCCGTATGCGCGCATCCAGGACCTCGTCCGACATCCATTCGACGTGAACGAAATCAGAGAACAAAGGCATCAACTGCGCCGTGACCAAGTCATCGCGTTGGCAATTGTAGTAGGCGAACGCCTCGATGCCCATACCATGCAGCCCCCTCGCCAGCGGTTCGATGAAAAAACGCATGGCATGATTTCGGAAATCTCCCGAGACAAACCCTATCCTCGAATTCTCCGGCAGCAGAGATCGTTGCGGCGGCATGGGCTCTGCCACTGCCGGTTGATAAAGGGCAGCGGCGATACTCCGATGCCGGGCCAGCATTTCGCCAGGCGGCAGAGTCGTGTCATAGCAAAGCGTGAGAAGCAGGTTGCTGCCTGCATCGCGGTTCGCCGTGCGGGCGAAGAGGTCCCCGAACACTTGGCGCGCCTGGGCGATCATGCCGCTGTTTTTCAAGGCAAGCCCAAGTGCATTTCCGGCATCCACCCAGTCGGGGCGACGCTCGAGAACCCTGCGGTAACACGCGACGGCGGTGGCCAGTGCACCACCGCGTTTATGCGCCAGCGCAAGATTGTACGTAGCCCGCAAATCGTCCGGCTGGCTTTGCAGGATGGTCTCGAACATAGCGATACCCTCGGCGCCGCGACCGCTTTCCGACAGCAGAACGCCGAGATTGTTGAGCGCATCGACAAGGTTGGGAGCCTGCCTGAGCGCATGGCGAAGATGTTCCTCGGCAGCGGCGATGTCGCCCTTGCGACGCAGGGTCTCGCCCAAGGCGTTGAGCAGTTGCGGGTGGTTCGGTTGTGTGGCGAGGGCAGTACCGAGATGACGTTGCGCCAGTTCGAGCTGGTTTGCCTCCATCGCGATCAGTCCGCGCAGATACAGGGCGTCGGCATGTCCCGGCTGTCGCCGCAGGATATCTTCATAGCGCGCCGCAGCTTCGTCGACCTGGCCGCGCTGATGCACGGCGAACGCGGCGGAGAACATCTCGGCGACCGTCGGTTCGTGCTGTTTCATGGAATCGTTCGGGCTTTCAGGGACGGTGGGGCTGGCAGGGCATCGTCGCGAGCGGGCGATCTTACGCCGAATTCAGCTGCCAATTGCGAACGGACGGCAGCAAAGCGAGCCGCCGCGAAGTCCTCATCCGGTAGCGTGGTCTCGGATCGCGGGCCAGAGATATCGTAGCGGGCTCCGCTAGAATCAGAATGACACGTTTCCGTCGAATCGACGTGCCCCCGGAGGACTGATGATTCGTAAGTTCCCGGTGCGCCGGGCTAATCCCAATGAAGCCGCGCCTTGACCATGAGTACCGAATCTACGCAAATCCTCGAACAGGGCGTCATGCATCACCAGTCCGGTCGGCTTGAAGAGGCACGGCAATGCTATCTCCGGATCTCGGCGAGCGATTCCAACTGGCCCCATGCGCGGCACTATCTCGGCCTGATTGCCTTCCACCAGGCCCGCTATGGCGATGCCGTGGCGCTGATCGGCGACGCCATTGCGCAAGCTCCTGGCATTCCCGAGTTCCACGTCAATCTTGGCAACGCGCTGAAGCGTGCGGGCGATCTGCCGGGTGCCATCGCCGCCTACGAGCGCGCGATCGCCCTGCGTCCCGGCTTTGCCGCGGCACACGGCAATCGCGGCCTGGCGCTGCAGCAGCTCGGGCTTCACGACGAAGCCATCAAGGCCCTGGGCCAGGCCCTGGCACTCGATGCTCGTCTAGCCTACTGTCACTTCCCGTTGGCCCGATCGTGGTGCGCCAAGGGCGATTTCCGGCGCGCCCGGCCCCACTTTGATCTCGGCCTGGCCGGCGAGAACAGCCCCGACCCGTGGGTCGAGGCAGGAAAGTCGGCGCTGGAGACACGCCACGCACGGCAGGCGCTCGACTACTACGCCGGCGCCTTGCGCTTCGACAATGACCACTACGACGCGCTGAACGGGATGGGCACGGCGCTCGCGATGCTGGGCCGCATCAGCGAAGCGATCGCCACCTACGAACGCGCCCGCGCGCTCGATCCACAACGGCCGGCGGCCATTGAAAACCTAGCCACGGCGCTCAAGGACATCGCCAGGACCGAATCCGCGCTCGAGAACTTTCGTTTCGCCCTCGCGCTGGCACCCGACGACCTCAGTCTGCGTTCCAACTATCTGTTGGCGATGATGTATTCGGACACTCTGGGCGCCGCCGACATTGCCGCCGAACACCATCGCTGGGACGAGATCTGCACGGCGCAGCGACAAGGCATCGCACCCTTCATCGCCGCCACCCGCCGCCGCGCGCGCCTGCGCGTCGGCTATGTCAGCGGCGACTGGCACCAGCATCCCGTGGGCATCTTCATGGAGGGTGTGCTGCGCCATCACGATCGCCAGCGCTGCGAGATCGTGATTTACCACACTGCCCGCCACAACGACGACATGACTCGCAAGCTGCGCGGGATGATCGATCTCTGGCGTGACGTAGCGACACTCGATGACGTCGGGCTGACGAACCTGATCCGGAGAGATGAAATCGATGTGCTGGTGGATCTGGCCGGCCACACCGGCGACAACCGCCTCGCAGTCTTCTCGGCGCGCGCGGCGCCGGTGCAGATCAGCTATCTCGGCTACCCGCACGCAACAGGCGTGGCCGCCATCGATTACCGGATCACTGACCATGTCGCCGACCCACTCGAACTGGCGCGAGACGAAGCCCTGCTGCGGTTGCCGCGCTGTTATTACGGCTACAGCCCCCCGGAGGCAACGCCGCCGATCATCGCCCGCCCTCCGTTGTCGCGGCGCAGCCTGTGCTTCGGCGTCGCCGCCAACCTGGCCAAGGTCAGTCCGTCGGCGCTCGACGCCTGGTCAGAACTGCTCACAGCGTTTCCCCATGCCACGCTGCGCTGGCTGGCCAACCCCTTCGCTGACGCCGCCGTGCGTCAGCGCATGCAGGACGAACTGGCGGCGCGCGGCATTGCAGCCAATCGTCTACAGCTGGAACCCTGGGCCGCCCCCCGGGCGAGATGGAAGGCCATATCGCAGGTCGATATCGCCCTCGACACCCTGCCCTTCAACCTGGCGACGAACATCTGCGAAGCATTGTGGATGGGGGTTCCCACTTTAAGCCTGGCCGGAGTCTCGCATGCCTCACGCCATGGCGGCAGCATCCTGGTCGCGGCTGGGCTGCAGGATTGCGTCGGGGTCAAGATCGACGACTGGATTGCCCGCGTCGACGGTTGGCTGGCCAAACCGACGGCATTTTCCGCACTGCGCAAAGACTTGCGGCGCCGGCTCGTCGCATCCGAGCTGTGCGACTGCGCCGGCCTGGCGCGGGCGCTGGAAACCGCCTACTTTAATGCGGCTGCCGCCGCTGGAATTTACGACGCGTAGGCTGGTGAGGTTAGGGTAGGGCTTGAGATTGTGTGGATCCAATAAAACGCACCGATGTGATTTATGCACTCGCTTTTGGTACGAATGATGACCTAAGCAAAAGCAACCACCGCATACTGCGTACTGCGGCTGTCGTTTTCGGCCTCAACGGAAAGTGAAACCAAGGACCGCGAAGGCAGACGGGAAAGCTTTCCAAGCCTTTGTTTGAATTTGCGAAGAGATGCGTGAGGACAGCTTTGGGTCGGACTGACTCGAGTTTCGATTTGCCCGCGCCCGGATCTTCAGCAAGGCGAAAACAAACGGCTAGCGCTAAAATCGCGCTCAACCAGCGCGACGCCGCTTCAGGAAACCTGCGCCGCAAGCAGGCGCTCCAGATCGGCCACGTAGCGCGGTGCGTCCATCAGCGGCGAGGAGCGCAGGCGCCCGCGCAGTTCCCGGCGCACGGCGGCCAGCGCGCCGAGATCGGCGACGAGTTCGGCGACGCGATCGAGCCACTCCGACTCGTTTCGCGCCACCCACTCGGGCATGCCGGCGGCGCTCATGATCGAGGCCCCGCCGCGCCCGGCGGGGGAATCGTGAGCTAGAGTCATCACCGGCACCCCCATCCATAACGATTCGCAGTTCACGGTTCCGCCGGCATAGGGGAATACATCAAGCGAGACGTCGATGCGATGGTAGAGCTCAAGGTAGCGGTCATACGGCTGGGTATCGACTACCATGACCCTCGAGCCGACGCCGGCGCGCTCGAAGGGCGCGCGCAGATGCCGTTTGGCCGCCTCACCCCAGGCCACGAGCAGCAGCCTTGCCGTGGGTTGACTGCGCAGCAGTTCTACCCAGAGCGCGAGAACGCGTAAATTGACCTTTGCCACGGAGTGAAACGAGCCATAGGTCAGGTAGCCATCACGGGATGCCGGCAGCTCGCTGACCGGCGGCGTCACGGCGTCCGGCACATAGCACCACTGGCTGTTCGGCAAGCGCAGGATCTTTTCCGAAAACCAGGCCTCCGCATCCGGCGGTATTGCCACGGCATCGGCAATACGCGCGTCGATGCTGCGCGCCCCCGTGGTAGACATGTAACCCAGCATGGTGCATTGGAATCGTGCCGGATGTGCCGCCAGTGCCAGCATCCGGCCACCCTCGGTATGCCCGGAAAGGTCCACCAGAACGTCGATTCCGTCGCCGGCTATGCGCTGCGCGAGGGCGGCCGGGGTCATGCCTCGGCAATCAACCCAATTGTCCGCCAGCGGCCGCAACTCATGGGTGAAGTCATCGTCCGGATGGCTCGGAGTCGCGTAGGCTGTCACGACGACATGGCGACGGTCGTGATCACGCAGCATCGGCCGAACGAAGAAGCGAATCGGATGACGCCGCAGGTCGCCGGAGAGGTAGGCGATCCGCAGTCTGTCGCCGCGCGAACGGACGATGGCAGGCAGGCGCGGAATGCTGTCGCCGAAGCGCCGCTGCCAGTCCAGATGTTCGGCAAGGATAGCGGCGCCGTCATGCTCGATGCTGAGGCCCAGCGCAAACAGCCGGGACGAGCATGGCGCCTCATCGTCCGGATTGATCTCTTCGGCCTTTCGAAAGCCACGGATGGCGCCGGCGATATCGCCAGACCGCATCAGGGGAGTTCCCAGCCTGAGATGCGCGGAGGCCAAGCGCGGGTCGAGTTTCAGGGCATGGGTAAAGGCGGCGGCAGCGGCATCGATCGACTCTTCCGCGAGCAGGGCGCTTCCGAGTTCCTGCCAGGCCAGCGGCCAATCCGGCCGGCGCTTGAGCGCCAGCCGGAAGGAATCGACGGCTTCCTTGCTTCGGCCAAGGTCCAGCAGCAACAGCCCGTAGTTGTAGTGGATCGCCGGCTGCCCGGGGTCAAGGGCCAAGGACCGGGCAAAGGATTCCTGAGCCGCCCCGAGATCGCCGAGCCGCTTCAGCGCATTGCCGAGATTGGCGTGATAGGCAGCGACATCGGGACGCAATGCGATGGCCTGCCCTATCCGCACCTGCGCCTGCGCCAGGTCACCGCGCTGGAATGCAATGACTCCGGAATAGTGGAGAGCATCCGCATGCTCAGGATGACTTTCAAGGATCGCGCAGTAGCCGGCGAAGGCGGCATCGAGGCGGTTGGCCTGATGGTCACCGACTGCGTTCGCCATTTGCCGCGCCAGTTCGGCACTGCCGCAGCATTGAAGCAGCTGACGTCCGCTGCCACAGGGGCAAGCCGCAGCGACCCCGCGGCCGCGAATCGGCAGCTGTCGACGCTGCTTCATCCGCCGGTCGCGCCGGCCGTTTGCGGCAGACGACCGCCCTCGCGTAGCATCCAACGCAAGAGATAACAATCGGGGTAAGGCCGATTCTCAGACAAAAATCAGGTCCCGAGAAAGAGGGAGGAGCTTCCCGTGGCAACAGCCGCTGCGCAAGCGCGGGCCTGAACATGCGCCGGGCGCAACGGATTGCGCAGGCATTATCTTGGACTTGCGCAGTAGCGTCAAACGCCGACATTCAGATTGACATTGCTTCGCCGTGGCAAGGCAAACGGCAGGAACTGCAATTACAATCGCCTCCACGCCATCAATCCTGAAAGTCGGGTATGTCCAGACAAGACTCGGATTCGTTCCGCTATTTCCTGATGCTGACGACCACGCTTTGCGGCGGCCTGGTCATGGTCGTTGAAGTATTGGGAGCGCGTGTCATCGGTCCGTATTTCGGCGTCAGTTTGTATGTGTGGACCGCGCTGATCACGGTCACACTGCTCTCGCTGTCGGCTGGCTATGCGCTCGGCGGAGTCCTCGCCGACAAGCGTCCATCGCCGGCATGGCTTTACGGCTTGATCATCGCCGCCGGCATCCTGGTCTTGCTGGTGCCGACCTTTAAGCCGTGGGCGATCCTGATTTCGGTTCCGCTCGGCCTGCGCGGCGGAGCCCTGCTCAGCGCCACCCTGCTGTTCGTTCCCGCGCTGCTGCTGCTGGGCTGCGTTTCGCCCTATGTCGTCAGGATAGCAGCCCGCGAACTTGCCAGCCTCGGCCGCACCGTCGGCGTGCTGTACGCGTTGTCGACACTCGGCAGCATGGTCGGAACGGCGCTGGCCGGCTACTGGATCATCGGAGTCGTCGGCGTATCCCGCGCCTACCAGCTTTGCGGCGCCATGCTGGTCCTGCTCGGGCTGGCCTATTTCGTGTTTTACGGGCGGCGACCAGGCGCCGGCGCCGGTGCCCTGTTGCTGGCGGCCGTCTTCCTGCTTCCCGGCGGAAAATTGCCATCCGTTAGCCTGCCGGATGGCACGCGTGCCAACCTGATCGAAGGCATCGACAGCTACTACGGCAATGTCAAGGTCGTCGAGTACATCGGCTCAAACTTTCAGACGCGGGAGATGATGATCGATGGCCTGGTCCAGGGCGGCATCGACATGAAGTCCGGCCAGTCGATCTACGAGTACGCCTACCTTCTCGAGTCCCTGCCCCTGGCGATCAAGCCCGAGGCGAAGTCAGCCCTGGTCGTCGGTCTCGGTGCAGGCCTGATCGCGGCACGGCTCCAGCGACGCGGCATCGATGTCGAAGCCATCGATATCGACCCCGTGGTCGTGGCCATGGCGGAGAAACACTTCAACCTGCGTCTGAAGCGCCCCGTGGTGATCGAGGACGCTCGGTATTTTTTTGCCCAGGAGGGCCGTAGCTACGACATTATCATCATGGACGCGTTCTCCGGGGACTCGACCCCCAGCCATCTGCTGACCCGCGAGGCCCTGGCACGGGTCAAGGCGAGACTGAGCCCGGACGGCGTCATGGCAATCAACGTCATTGCCGATGCGCGGGCCGGGCCCCTCCTGTCACCGGCCATCGTCACCACCATGCAGACACAGTTCATGGAAGTCGCCGCGTTTCCGCTGTTCGACCTCGCCAGCACCGCCACGAAGGGCGGCAACCTGGTGCTGGTGGCATCCAACCGCCAGGTACGCCAGACGCTCGCGACCAGCATTCCTGACGTCCATCCACTGGCGCAACCCCTCATCGCGCTGGGGATGCGCCAGGGCAGGATGTTGCCGCGGATCGACGGGGGCCTGGTGCTGACAGACGATTTCAATCCGCTCGACATCCTGGACAGCGGGCTGCATGAGACCATCAGACAATCCATTCTCGAAACGACACCGCGCGAAATCCTTCTGCATGGCTAAAGCCGTTGCTCGTTCACTCGGCGAACTGTCGGATTAGGCACGATGACCAGTCGCCAACTCCGATCGCACGTCGGTGCTATTCGCCGGTTGCAATGGAGATCCGTCGGGGGCAGCGACCACCCGGCGGCTGCGCCGGCGACCAAGAGTCGGCGCTGGAGACACGGCGACGTCTGCCGCGCCGCGCACCATCGGCCAACGGCGCATGCAAGGCGAGCGACAGCCGCCAAGTTCGAGCCGGTCACGATCGCGAGTGGCCGGACCAACGCGCTGAACCGCCAGCAAGGACCGGAGCAAGAATGATCGACGGCAGACGCATCGTCGTGGTCTTCCCCGCCTACAACGCCGAGAAGACGCTCTCCCAGACCCTGGCCGACATACCGCGCCAATACGTCGACGAGATGATCCTGGTGGACGACGGCTCCCATGACAAAACGGTCGAACTGGCGTATCGCCTCGGCATCCGGACCTTCGTCCATGAAAAGAACCTGGGCTACGGCGCGAACCAGAAGACCTGCTACCGGGAAGCGCTGCGGCTCGGCGCCGACATCGTCGTGATGGTCCATCCCGACTACCAGTATTCACCGAAACTGGTTCCCGCCATGGCATCCCTGGTCGCGTCAGGGCACTACGACATCGCGCTGGGCTCTCGCATTCTCGGCAACGACGCACTGAAGGGCGGCATGCCCTTGTACAAGTACGTCGCCAATCGCTTCCTGACGCTGGCGCAGAACCTGCTCTGCGGCGCCAAGCTTTCGGAATATCACACCGGCTTCCGCGCCTTCAGCGCCGATGTCCTGCGCAGCTTGCCGCTCGAGGAAAACTCGGACGACTTCATCTTCGACAACCAGATGCTGGCACAGGCCCTGTGGCAGGGCTACGCCATCGGCGAGGTCAGTTGTCCGACGCGATATATGGACGAAGCCTCGAGCATCAATTTCCGGCGTTCAGTGATCTATGGCTTCGGGGTGCTTGGTGTTAGCCTGGCATTTGCATTGGCCAGGCTGGGTTTCGTCTCGCCGCGCATTTTTTCGAAAGACGGCCGCCGGCTGACGAGCTAATCCGGCCTGACAGCGGGGGCATCCGGGCGTTTCAGGACATCGTGATAGTCTTCCAGCGTCATCATCTCGACCAGGGATCGGAAATCTGTCCTCGGACGCCAACCGATGAGGCGAATCGCCTCACCGATGTCGCCAAGCTTCGGCCAAGGCTCGGCCGGCTTGTAGAGTTCCGGCGAAATCGTCACAAGCGGCCGTCCGCGTCCATCATGGGCGACCGCATCGACACCCTCACCATGCCATGCAAGATCGATGTCGAGCACCTTGGCAGCAACGTCGATCGCGTCCCTGACCCGACTCAATACCCCCGATGCAATCACCAGGTCACCGGGAGTATCGCATTGCAGCATCCGCCACATGGCGTCGACATACTCTTTGGCGTATCCCCAGTCACGAGACAGTTCGATATTACCCATCACAAGCGACGTAGCCACGCCGCAGCGTATGCCCGCCAGCGTGCGCGTGATCTTCCTCAGCGCCGACCTCTCCGACCGCCGGGGAGATTCGTGGTTGAAGAGAAATGCCGAGCAGGCGAACCCGCCCTTTTCCTTGCGGTACTTCGCCACGAAATCTCGATCCGCCAGCATCTTGGCCGCGGCATACGGGTTGTTCGTTCCCCAGTCCCGCGGCGAACCCTCGCTCAACGGCCGCGGCGAAGGCAGGAAGACTTCGCTGGAAGATGCCTGCAGGAAGCGTACATCCGGATTGACACGGACACAGGCATCGAGCAGGACGCCGACGCACTCGTAGTTGATCCGCATGGTTGCCGCCGGATCCGAGAACGCCGTCTTGAGGTCGGTTACGCCAGCCAGGTTATAGACCTCGTCCGGACGCGCCTCGCTGACGACGGCGCTGATCAATCCTTGGTCCGCGAGGTCGCCCCGAATGCAGCGGACTTCAGGAGGAACGTGCGCCAGATCCGAACCGCTTCTGGCCACCCCGACCACGTGATACTTTTTTTCCACAAGCAGTTCTGCAAGGTAGGTGCCGTCCTGCCCGGCCACGCCCGTGATCAAAGCACGCTTCATGGACTTATGTCCCGCTTACGAATGCAGCGTGAAAGGAAGGCCAGGCGTCCGGATAACATTCGCAAGCTGGTTCAATTACAGATGACAACAGGTAAAGAATCATGGTGACGACGCTTTCCGACGGTGAACAGGAACTACTCAGGCAGCTTTTGACCAGGATCGCCGACGACGACAATGCATTCCTTCCCGATCTGGCCTTCCGCGCCTTTCACAAGGTCGTTCCCTGGCCGGCGGTCGAAGTGCTGATACACGACGACGACGGACGATTCGTCCTGACCTACCGCAACGACGACTTCATCGGATGGCACATTCCGGGCGGATTCATGCGCATCGATGAAACGTTTCAGGCCGCGTGCGATCGGCATGTCAGGAAGGAAAAGGTGGCCGATGCGGTTTCCGACCTCCGCCTCATCGCCGCGCATACCTGGCTCAAGGGCGAACATCCCTATGGCCATAATGTCTCGTTGGTCATTGCCTGCAAGGCGGTGGGGAAAGTCGCCGAATCCGAACTCGTCCGCTGGTGCAAGGATATTCCATCAGGAATCATCAAAGAGCAGCACCCACAGTTCCTCAGGTATTTTCAGGACTGGATAAAAGGCGCACGCGGAGCGGCTGCGATCCTCTGAAATCCCGCACCAGGCCTGTCGCCGCCGCCTGGATCAAAGAACCCGGACCTCGGGGAGAGGAACGATGAATCGGGTTCCGTTCTCGATCAACGCCGCCTCCCGCTGGACGAAGCCGTCGATAAAGCTGTAGGGCAAGGCGAGCAGATAGTCTGGTCTGGCCGCACGCATTTCATCCTCATCCCGTATCGGAATGTCCGCGCCGATGATGTACTTGCCATGTTTGAAGGGGTTTGAATCCGCCGCGGCGACAATCTCCGCCTTCCCCAGCCCGCAGAACTGGAGAATGGTATTTCCCTTGGTCGACGCGCCGTAAATCCAGACCGTCTTCCCCGCATTCTTGAGATTCCTGAGCAGTGCACAAAGACTTTCACGCGTCTTTTCGATTCGCCGCATGAAGTTCTGATAGGTCAGCGGATCGAATAGCCCTTCTTTCAGTTCCCTCGACAGGTTGTCCAGATAGCGGTGTGTAATCGGGTAGCGCTTGGCGCCACGCTTTTTCACAAAGACGCGGAAGCTTCCGCCATAGACATCGTTCTCCATGACATCGAACACCTCCAGCCCGGCCTGTTCCATGATCCAAGCCATGTGATGGGTCGCATAGTATCCGGCGTGCTCGTGGACGATGTTGTCGTACATGTTCGTCTTCAGCATTGCAGGCAGATAGGCCATCTGTATGATCCAGACACCGTCGTCGGCCAGGCAGGCTGCAGCGTCGCGAACGAGTTTCATGGGATCGTCGAGGTGGTAGAACATCGCGATGCTGAAGATCAGCTTCGCCTTTTTCCCGGAAGCCGACGAAAACGATCGCTCGGAAAAGAAATCACGCACGGCAGTGTAGTTCGGCGCCGCAAACAGGGGCGTGATGTTCTGTGCCGGATCGATGCTGATGAGCGTGGCCGGAATGTCCCTGAAGAATGACAGCAGGGTGCCGTCATTGCCGCCGATGTCGAGTACCACGTCGCCCGGATCCAGGTTGTTCAATGCCCGACCGCTGTCCGCCACGTCTTGCAGGATTCTGGCCATCGACGAGTTCGTCGAGCTGGTGTAAGGATAGGCGTCATACATTGACCGCAAGTCAAGGCGGTGCCCCAATTGCAGCAGGCCGCAAGACGACCCGTCGTCCTTCTTCCGACACAGGACCATGTCGAGCGGGTAACGTTCGACATCCTTGTGATACTCAAGGTCGGTCGGAAAAACTGACGACAGATACTGATCGCCGATATCGATGCAGGGGATGAGTTCCTCGTTCCCGCACACACGGCATCTATCGATTCTTGTCGCCGTGACCGGTTTTTGCTGGCTGTTCATATCATTTCTCCGCGAATTCCTTCTTCCATCGCTCCAGGAATCGAAGCACCTCGCGGGCCTCGGGATAGGCCGGATCATTTGCCTCGACTTCCTGATGGTCGAGAGCTCCTTCGAAGGTCGAAGCCGACCCGATGTGATCCGCTACCGCCTTCAGGGAAACCGCGTTCCGCCCCCCCACCTCGACAATCCCCGAACGGCCGAGGTTCGATGAGATCCACTGGGCGACGAATCCGCGCTCGGCGAAGCAGTAGCGGCTGGCACCATCGACGAAGACCGTGCTTCCCCGAAGCATGTCGATCAGTACGCCTTTTCTCATTTCCTGATCGTAGATGGCGCCCAGCCTGACGATCAGATCACCTGGCGCACACAGGGCTTCAGCGGCAGCTTTGTTGCGGCCATAGACCGTATCCAGCTGGCAGCGGGCCGACACGGTGCTGACCTGGACAAACTTCCGGTACTTCCAGCCATATACGAGGTCTGCAGTCTTTTGCACCGTCTCGACAAAATCCTTCTGCGGATTGTTCTTTGCCCAAAACCTGGCGGACGGCATCGCGCAGTTGATCAGGACGTCGTACTCGTCCCGCTTCTTCTGGTCGTAGTTCTCTCGAGTGATGGCGACGACGGACCGATCGGCGGCTCCCCCGCATGCGGCAATCACCGCGGACCCCAGGTATCCGCCCGCCCCGACGATGCCGACGGTCAGCATCCTAGCTCTTGCCGGAATCGTTGCCCTTCAGCATATCGACACGAACGATAGGCGTCGCGCAATCATCCCAGCGCTTTGACAGCAGCGCGACTGCCGTCACCGGAGTGATCGCATAAAACGTGTGCGAAATGCCAATGGGTGTCCGCACACAATCGCCACGACTCATGTGAACGAGTTCTTCGGGTTCGTCGCCATTCGCCCGCTGTACCATCACACCCGATCCCTCAACCACCAGGAAATACTCGTTGAATTCGGGATGGTAGTGATGTCCGCGCGTCTTGCCCGGAAGAAAATACAGAATATTGAACTCGACGATCGGATCTTTCGGCAGCCAAGTGAATATGCCTCCCCGACCATCGCGGACAGTGTCAAGGTTGCAGGTAGGTGGCAGCAGTTCAATCTTCATGTCGAGAAAGTATATTCTGGAGAAAGCGCCTGTCAATCAGGAGGCAACCAGCCGGATGAGCTTAAGAAAGTAGCCGGGAGCCTGCCGGAAAAAACTAACCTTTGAATCTCCGATGCGTCGCATGGAAAATGTAACAGGGATTTCTGCTATGCGGGCAGCCTGCTGCTTCGCCCGATAGATTGTTTCGAACAAGAAGAATTGCCGATTCTCGACGGTGTGAATGCATTTCCACAGGCTCGATCTGAGAATACGAAAATTGGTATTGTAGTTCTTCAGCCCAAGACCACTGACAACCCCAATGACCAAGTTGGACATAGGGCTAATGATCTTGTTCTCAAAGCGCCCCTTGAGAGATGCATCAAACCCGGCCGAATCGCGGTCGGAGGGAGTGATCCTGTACCCGAGCACCAGATCGTATCCGGTCTGGATCTTCTCGAAGAGCGACCGCATGTCCGTTGTCGAAAATGACTGGTCGGCGTCCGACGACAAAATGAATTCACCCCGGGCAACATTGTAACCTTCGCGCAGGGCGGAACCGATCCCCAGCAGGGCTGGCCGCTCAAGCAGAATTAGGTCAGGAAACCGCGACTGGAAATCCTGGATAAGTTCGCGCGTGCCGTCACATGAATTGTCATCGACGACGATGATCTCGCATGGTGTATCCCCGAACTCCATCTCTATCTGCGGAATGAGAACCTCGAGGTTCTCTTTCTCTCGGTATGCCGGAAGAACAATCGACAGCTTGATCATGTCCGATGAACGATTTGGCGCCGCATGTTGCGGGTCTCTTGGATGGCTTGAAAAGGATCATCCTCTATTTTGCAGGGCTGGGCAATGCAAAAACATCCAGCATCAGCAATTTTCACGCCAACGTGAGAAAGCGCTCCGACACAGCCGGTCACAAGTCTCGAAATGATATTATCGTCCCACATGCAGCGACGGCCCGGCATTTGCAGGCGCGAGAAATGCCTTACTGAAGTGCAATGGCCCCACGCGGCAAATCCGTCGCAACCGGAACAGAGCCTCGCTCGTCCTCTGACAAATCTTCAATTTTCCGGGTATCCGGCTACGCATGAAGGCATCGCGCTCCATTTCACTTGACCGCACCGGATACGGAGTTGCAACCCTACTGACTCTTGCGGTCATCGCACTCCATGCGGTCTTGTGGACCAATGTCGGCGACCTCTGGCGCGACGAAGTCAACTCTGTCACCGTAGCGTCGATGCCGGCTTGGCCGGCTATCTGGGACACGATGCCATACGACTCATTTCCCATTTTGTATTTTGCGTTGCTCCGTGCCTGGACGGGCATTTTCGGCGATGCAGTTGCAAGTCTGCGTGCCCTGGGCCTTTGTCTCGGTCTTGGCGGGATCGGGGCAGTCTGGTGGCTAGCACGCCGCCTGTACGCTGGTCCGCCGCTGCTTCTCCTGGCGATGGTGGCAATGTCTGCAGCTGTGATCCGCTATGGAGACGCCAACCGCGCCTACGGCCTTGGGCTCATCACCGCCGCGTTGATGCTGGGAACTGTCTGGTCGCTGCTGTTCGACTGCTCAAAGAAGAACATTGGACTCGCCGCCATCGCCTGCCTCGCGGCGACCCATACCAGCTACCAGAATTCCCTGTTGTTGCTGGGCATAGGCAGTGCCGCCATTCTCGCCTCTGCCGCCAATCGGCGCTGGCGCAGTGCAGCATGGATCGCCGCCATCTGCGCCGCCGCTGCCGTCTCAATGGCAATCTACCTACCGATCATCAAATTCACCAAATCGATGATGGTCGTGTTCCCCTGGTCGATCTCCATGCGCGACATTCTCGGCGTGTTCAGCGATACGGTATCTAGTGGCTACGGTGAATGGCAGCAATGGGTCTGGCTCGCAGTGATCTTGGTCGGTCTGACGATCACGTTGTTTTCGCTCCTGACCGCCATTGAACAACCGGCATCGCCCGCCAGGAGCGATGCCATGACCCGTGCATCATTCGTGATCATGGTCATTCCCTTTCTGATCATAATTTACACCGCCTTCTTGATCTGGAGCGGCTATGCCGTTCGGCCGTGGTACCTGATCGGATTGATGCTGGCGCTTGTCGCCGTGACTGAGGCAGGAATTGCCGCGTTGCCGGAACCACCCAGGGCCGTACGGATTTTCCTTCCGCTGCTAGCGTTGCTCGTAGGCATACCGGCGGCGGCCAATGCGCCCGCAGAACTTAAACGCCGCGCAACCAACATGCCGGACCTGATCGCCGCCATCGAACGCGAGGGCGGTCCGCAAGACATGGTCGTCATCACGGAATGGTATGTAGGCATTACGTTCAACCATCTCTATCGAGGGGACAAGCAGTGGATCACCATTCCGGACATGGGACGGAACTCGGTGCATCGCATGGATCTCCTGAAGGAAAGAATGATGGATGGGCGAGGCATAGCGCGCGAACTCGCGCAAATTCAGAGCACCCTGCTTTCGGGCCATAAGGTATTCGTGATCGGCAGTTTTGCGCGCTTGAGTCCGCAGATGCTGAGCAGCCAACTGCCACCAGCACCACACCCGAGAACCGGGTGGTCATCCGGTTTCTATACCAGTTACTGGGCAGCGCAAGCCGGGGCATTGCTGTCGAGCTACGGCCCGAATGCGAAGTTGCTTACCCCTCCGGCCTCGCGCGAGACGACGATGGACTGGGAGAATTATCCGCTGTTCGTTTTTTCCAGAGTTCAGTAAGCGTTGGAGCAAGTGATTCGCGTTGAGAAGTGGAATGCTTTGCCCCAAGCCTCGAGCATTCCATGGGCTTGCTTCAGCATTGGGAATCGGCGACAGGAACATCACGCGGCGAGTGCCAGGGGAAATGTTTCTGATTTTCCGCAAGCTCGACTGACCGCGCCGCATTTCAGCCCTCGGCTGAGCTCGACTTGATGGTTTGATCCAGCAAGGGTGCCTTGGCTTGAAGCTATTCCCCCCCGAGTTTGGATCACCGCGCCTGGCTAGAGAAGACGACCAGCCGACTGAAGCTGAATGTGAATCCGAATACCAGCCCGATCTGCAGCACCTTCGCCAAAAGCGCGGCAATGCCCAGAACCGCGACGAACAGGTACATCAATGCGTTGTTCATGGCTGCTGCGATTGAAACCATCAGCAGATAGCGCGGAAGCTGGCGCCGCATCGACTGGCTGTCGCGAAACGTCCAGCGTTTTTGCATGTTGAAATGAAAGAACAGCGTGAGGACAAGGGCACAGGAATTCGCCACCAGCAGCGGCCACGCCAGTACGACATAAAACAGCGTGAACAGCGAAAACTCGATAGCCGCGCTGGCTCCGCCGACCGCAATGTACTTCAGGAATAGCCGGGGGTCGCGCAGAAAGAACGTCGCGACTGAGCTGATCAAACGATAGACCGAACGAACCGGGTTATCCATGGGCTGCAATCCCGGCGAGCTTGGCGGTCAGTCGTTCACGGCATGATCGCCGTCGACTTGCGCAGTTTCTTCGTGATCGGCATAGCTACCCACGAGATAAAACGCGCCATCGCGAATCTGCAGGGCCCTGGCGCGTACGATTCCCGCGCGATTAAGTTCCCCCATGGGAAGCATTCGCCCTAGTCCGGAAGAAGGGAACGCCAAGCTTGTCAGCGCCGGATCGAGGCGCAAGCGCGACGTCGAATCCGACGTAACCTGACGGTTGGCAATCCGAGCGGGGCCCGACACGGTGCCCACACTGCCAAATCGTCGCGTTTGGCCCAACACCAAGGAAGCGCGGAGTGACATCATTTGGGAGTGACGCTCTGCGGAACGCTGCATTCCGGTTTCGGAAAATGGCGCGGGATTGTCATTGCCTACCGTCACCACCTCGGCGCAAACCGTTGCATTCGAAACGACAAAGAAGGCGCAGGTCGCGATCAATCGAATCTGCCGCGCCCGGCATGGGATTGGCCAAGTATTCGTAGGCTTGGTCGTTTCCACGTCCATGTCGTTATCAACGCAACGTCCATTCGTTTCCGCACTTTTTGCATTTTACCCGCAACCAGATACCGCCACCATGGTTCTCGAGCGCCGGATCGCCTCCGTCCGGAAGGGGATTGGGGCCTGCCGCTGTCGTCGAAAACTTGCCGTAGGCATCGCAGTTCGGGCAGACCGCTTGCTCGCCGAGGCGTTCCGCGATCTCGAGCAGCAGGCGATAGCGCGACCAACTGAATAGCGTGACGGCCAAGCCGCCGAGAAGAAGCAGTATGCCGCCGAATCGGGAACTGTTGCCGGCACCGGCCAGTTCGATGCCGCTGACCAGGACGATCAGGCCGAGGAACCAGCTGACAAGCCAGGCGTGGCACTCGATCAGTTGCCTTTCATACCAGCGACGAAAACCGTCGGTGCGAATACGATCAAGCGAAGCCACGGCAACTCCTGTCCGATGGACGAGCCAGCATAGACGGATCGCCTGATGGCCGCAACATGGCCGCGACACGTGGCCGGGACTTGCCGGGCTCCCACGGGGTCCTTTCAGTCAGCCGTGGGCCGCCTTATAATCGCAGCGCCCGTGCTGCCCGGAACTCAGCGACCACAACCCGGTCGAAGGTTGAGTTCCCTTCCAAAGGAGATCACGCAAAGCCATGGAAAATATCCAGACCTATCCGCAAACCGCTGGGCAGGATATCGCTGCGCAGCAACATCGCGTCCTTCGCAACACCTATGCCCTGCTCGCGCTTTCAATGGTACCGACGGTCCTCGGCGCGCTGGTGGGCATTCAGCTGAAGTTCTCGTTTCTCGCCGCCAGCCCCTTCATCGCCTTCATGCTTTTTCTGGGCGTCGCATGGGGTTTCATGTGGGGCATCGAGCGCACCAAGAACAGCGGCATGGGCGTGGCGCTGCTGCTCGGCTTTACCTTTTTCATGGGCTTGATGCTTTCGCGCCTACTCCAGGTCGCTCTTGGCCTTGCTAACGGCGGCACGCTGATCGCCATGGCGGCCGGCGGCACCGGCGCGATCTTCTTCGCGCTCGCCAGCGTCGCGTCGACCACCAAACGGGACTTCTCGAACCTGGGCAAGTTCCTGTTCGCCGGCGTGATCCTGCTGCTGGTGGCGATCGTGGCCAACATCTTCTTCCAGATCCCCGCTCTTGCCCTGGCCATCTCGGCAGTTGCCGTGGTGATCTTTTCCGCCTACATCCTCTACGACATCAACCGTATCGTCCATGGCGGCGAGGACAACTACATCACGGCGACTCTGGCTGTTTATCTCGACATCTACAATGTCTTTGTCAGTTTGCTGCAGCTGCTGATGGCATTCACTGGCGAGCGTGACTGAAGCAGGTTGATCGTGGTGCCGGTGGCATCATGGAAAACGGCGACCTCGGTCGCCGTTTCTTTTTCCTCTATGCCCGCTCGAAGAGTGCGATCGACTCGAGATGCGAGGTGTGGGGAAACATGTTGACCATGCCGGCCCCCGCCATCCGGTATCCCTTCTCATGCACCAGTATCGCCGCATCGCGAGCCAGCGTCGCCGGGCTGCACGAAACATAGACAATGCGCTGCGGCACGCCTGACGTCGGTAACGCCTTCACCACGGCAACCGCGCCTTCGCGTGGCGGATCGATTAACAACTTGTCGAAGGCGCCGAGCGTCGCAAGACTTTCCCCCGCGTCATCGAACAGGTTGGCCACTTTAAATTCACAGCGCCCTCCCAGGCCATTGCGCTCGGCGTTCAGTTGCGCCCGTGCCACGAGCGGGGCGCTGCCTTCGATACCGACCACCCGCGCCCCCAAACTCGCGATCGGCAACGAGAAATTTCCCAGGCCGCAAAACAGGTCGCCGATACGCTCGCCGGCACGCGGTTGCAGCAAAGCCATCGCGCGCCGCACGAGAACACGATTTACCGAGTGATTGACCTGAGTAAACTCGGATGGATGAAACTCAAGTTCAACGCCGAAATCAGGCAGCGTATAGCGCAGCGGCGGCGCGTCCGGCGGATGGAACAGTCGCACCGAATCCAGGCCCGCTGCCTGCAGATACCAGACGATCCGGTACTGGTCGGCAAACTTTCGCAGACGATCCTCGTCATCGGCCGTCAGGGCCTCCAGATGCCGCAAGACCAGGACCGTGACTTGACCGCCAACGGCGACCTCGATCTGCGGCAGACGCTCGGGCCGCGACATTGACTCGACCAGGCGTTTCAGCGGTTGAATCAGGGCGGAAACGTGGGGTGGAAGGATGGGACAGGAATCCATCACGGCAACAAAGCTGCTGTGGCGTTCGCGAAAACCGACCAGGGCACCGCCCTTGCTGAGAACCGTGCGCACGGAGAGCCGTGCCCGCAAACGGTAGGCCCAGGGCACGCCGGCAATCGGCGAATAGAGTTGCTCGGCCTTGAGGCGACCGATGTGCCAAAGCGCGTCTTCGAGCACACGCTGCTTGGCCGCCGTCTGTCCCGAAACATCAAGGTGCTGCATCGAGCAGCCGCCACAGGTTCCGAAATGCGGACAGGCGGGAACCACGCGCTGGCTCGATGCCCGAACCACCCTGACCGTGCCGGCGTTTTCGTACTTGGGCTTGCGTCGGTAGCTCGTGTAGTCGACGATCTCGCCCGGCAAGGCTCCCTCGATGAAAATTGCCTTGCCGTCAACGTGGGCGACGCCGCGTCCTTCATGATCCAGCGATTCAACCGTCGCAGTCGGCATCCCGCACTCCGATCCCAGAAAAATAGGCGGCGATTATAATCACCCCCGTATTCCCAGTTTCCTTTCGACCATGGAACCTGCCTATACCCTGATCACCAACGAGGCCGACTACCGAGAGGCCTGCGCTACGGTCATTGCCCGCGCCGAACGGGAATTGTTGATATTTGATCGGAACCTCGTCGCACCGCGACTCGAGGACAAATCGCGCATTGACCTGCTGAGCGCCTTTCTTGCGGCCCCGGGCTTGCGCCGGATGCGCATCGTCTTGCACGAACCGGAGTACCTGCGCAGGACGGCGCCCAGGCTGATGCAGTTGTTCGCCCGCTATTCGCACCAGATCGAAATCCGTCAAACCCCGGACAACCTGCGACAGCTGGCCGATACCCATATCATCGCCGACGACATGCATGCGATCCGCCGCTTCCAGTTCGACCAACCACGCTGCGCCTTGATCCTCGACGACCCCGGCGCAGTCAGTCCATGGTGCCAGCGCTTCGAGGATCTCTGGGAGCAGTCCCTGCCCTGTCTCAGCGCAAATACCTCAGGCCTGTGAGCCAGAACGGACAGATGGGGAAATCGGCTTGTCAGGTCTGGGCGACGGATAAAGAATCGCATATAATTGCCGGTTGTCGGGTCGCACCCGGCAGGTCTTTTTTTGTCATACCCCCTAGCTCCTCTATCGATAAAGGAATCTCCATGAAGAACTCTCTCCTCGTTGCCTCCCTCCTCGCCCTTGCGCTGGCCGCTTGCAGCAAGCAAGAGGCCCCCAAGCCCGCCGAGCCGCCCAAGGTCGAAGCTCCGAAGCCCGCCGCCGAAGCCCCCAAGCCCGCTGACGCACAGGCCGGCATGGCCGCCGGCATGGCGGGCATGTCCGGTATGGCTGGCATGTCCGGCATGGCTGGCGCTCCGGCTGCTCCCGCTGCGACCCCTGCTGCTCCCGCCGCCGCTCCGGCTGCTCCCGCCGCGCCCGCGAAGAAGTAATTTTTCTTCGGCCTTCGGGCAAGAAAAGCCAGCCTTCGGGCTGTCTTTTTTTTGCCCCGGCATATTGGACTTGGGGTGCAATCCGAAAAATCTTTCTGCCTATCGTGGCGCCTCCCAATCCACAATC
>SXGT01109106.1_pt1 | contig 32974 bp, 28 predicted proteins | sample 3176221 | NCBI WGS metagenome assembly SXGT01 (sample SAMN11356862, study PRJNA531348) | freshwater metagenome | isolation source: freshwater sample F1-120 | place: China: Fuxian Lake, Yuxi | collected 2017-12-25
CGATATCGGCCGGGATGGCCCGGGCCAGGCCGGCGATGATGGGCCGGCGCACGGCGGCAATCGAGTTGGCGACGGCCAGGCCGAGATCGTTGTGGCAGTGGGCCGACAGGATGGCCCGGTCGCCGAGCAACTGCGTCACGGTCGAGAACATCTTCTGGATGTCGGCCGGCAGCGCGTAGCCGACGGTATCGGGCAGGTTGATCGTGGTGGCGCCCGCCTCGACCGCCGCGACCGAAACCTCGCACAGGAACGTCAGGTCGCTGCGCGTCGCATCCTCGGCCGAGAACTCGACGTCGGCGCAGAGCGCCCGGGCGTGCGCGACCGAACGCTTGATCTGTTCCAAACATTGCGCCCGCGTGATGCGCAGCTTGTGTTCCAGGTGGATGTCTGAGGTGGCGAGAAACACGTGGAGGCGCGGCCGGGCCGCGCCAGACAGAGCCTCCCAGGCACGATCGATATCGGCCGGGATGGCCCGGGCCAGGCCGGCGATGATGGGCCGGCGCACGGCGGCAGCAATGGTCTTCACCGCTTCGAAGTCACCATCCGACGAAATGGGGAAGCCGGCCTCGATAATGTCCACGCCCAAGCGGTCTAGCTGCTGGGCGAGCCGCAGCTTCTCGGCCGGCGTCATGCTGAAGCCCGGGGCTTGCTCGCCGTCGCGGAGAGTCGTATCAAAGACGTGAATACGGGTTCTGGTGGCCATAGGTGTCCAAGCGGTGGCCCAATAGTCTCTCGCGGCCGACCAAAATAAGTCAAAGTAATAATATCTATAGACTCATAGGTTTTCGCTTATAATAGGGCGGTCAAATGGAGCTGTTCCAACTTGAAGCTTTTCTCGCAGTTGTCCGTGAAGGCAGCTTCTCGGCGGCTGCCAAAGCGTTATACCGAACCCAGCCCGCCATCAGCCAGACCATCAAAAAGCTGGAGGACGAGATTGGCCGTCCCCTGTTCGACCGCTCCAGCCGCCGGGGGGTGCTGACCGACGCCGGACGGGTGCTGGCCGACCATGCCGAACGCCTGGTCAACCTCCGTCAGCGGACCATGTCGGCGCTCGACGATGTGCGGCAGCTACGCACGGGCCGGTTGACCGTGGCGGCCAACGAGCTGACGTGCCTGTACCTGTTGCCGATTCTGCACGAATATCGCCGGCTCTACCCGGATGTGCACATCACGGTGCAGCGCGCCCTCGGCAGCCGCGTCCCGGCGCAGGTGCTCGACTACGGCGCCGACTTCGGTGTCGTCACCTTCCGTCCCGACACTGCCGCGCTCCACTCGATCGTCGTTTATCACGACGAGCTGGCGTTCGTCGTGCCGCCCTCGCATCCGCTGGCGGGTCGTCCCAAGGTGTCGATCGCGGAGCTGGCGCGCGAGTCGTTCGTCGCCCATCACGTCTCGTCGCCCTATCGACAGCGGGTGATCGACACGTTCCGCAAACGCCGGGTCGAGTTGCGAATGCCGGTGGAGATGCCGACCATCGATGCGATCAAGAAGTTTGTGGCGATGGGCAACGGCGTGGCGTTGTTACCGGCGATCACAGTGGAGCAGGAGGTCCTGCACAAGCAACTGGTGCGGGTCGCGGTGCCGGAACTGACGTTCGACCGCAAGCTGCGGCTGATCCACCGCCGCGAGGGCACGCTGTCGCATGCGGCCCAGGCCATGCTGAGCGTGGTGGAAGCGCAGAGCGCGCTGAAGAAGGGAAGGTTTGCGTTCGCGCCCGAGCGCTAGGTATACTTGCGGACTCACTGCCTTAGCAATAACCTCTCCGAGTGCGGGAGTGGCGGAATTGGCAGACGCGCTAGCCTCAGGAGCTAGTCCGAGCAATCGGGTGGAGGTTCGAGTCCTCTCTTCCGCACCATTAAAACCAATAAACAAAAGCACTTACAGCTTCGTTTCAAAAGCGAGCCATATTCGTTTTCATTTCGTGGTCGAATAAGTGGTCAAAAAGCATCAAAATACTGGGTGTTTATTGGTTTTTTGTGACGCCTCCCGAAGCATGCTCACCAAACTTGACCACCCCCCTGAAATCGGTTGTTTGAGACCGCTAAGTTTAGAGTTCTAAGACGCTCCCGTCTCCTCGCTCCAAGCACCCCCGCCGCGACTCGCCAGAACCTCGCGGACGGAGACCGAAACCGTTGACCCAGCGTTAGATATAGCGGGAAAAAGAGGAACACGATGAAGGTGCCTCAGGGGAACGGAACCGTGACCGTGCGGGGCTGTCTGCGAGTCATTGATGTCCTCATCTACTTTCCACCACGCTTCTCAAACGCCACCAGCCACTCAGTCGCACGCGGCTGTGCGTCTGCTAGTTGTGTAGACGTCAGCAGCTTCGCCACCGCATCACGCGACTCTGCGTATTGCTTCTGGTCCTCTGCAGACGCACGAGACGCCGCGAGGTTATGCCATTTATGCGACTCTACGTAGTCCTGCGGGCCGTCCTGTCCGCTGGAGTACATCACCCCAAGGTTGTAATGGGCGACTGCGTATCCCTTCTCCGCAGCTTTGCGATACCACGCCGCTGCTTGCGTGTAGTCCTGCGGAACGCCCTCATCCGCATCTCTTTTGCGACTCGCAAGAAACTTTTTTGCGCAGTCGCGCCGGTCACCAATTCGCCATTGCACTCCAGCCAGTTCGGTGCGAAGCCGGTCCGCAGCGGCTGTACTGCCGGACCCGCGAGGCGGATCTGCAGGCCGCGCCAGTGCTTGTCGTCCTGCGTGTTGCCGGTCCAGTGCTCGGCAATGCCAGCACCGCCGTTGAAGCCAATCCGGCCGTCGATGATCAGCAACTTGCGATGCGTGCGGTTATTCAATGGCACGCCGGCTGCGCCCACCATGGTGTTCATGAATTCGCGCGACCCCACCCGTTATGCCATGGTCGAGCCCAAACTGCGGCGGCTTGGTGCGGGGCGAGGGCTTCGACAAGCTCACAGGCTATGATCATTCATCTATGCCGTCATTTGTGATTGGTGTCGCTGGCGGCTCCGGCTCAGGTAAGACCACCGTGGTCCGGCGCATCGTCGACAGCCTGGGACCTGAGCAGGTCACGTTGCTGGATCACGACCGCTACTACCGCGACCGCAACGACCTGCGGCTGGAAGAGCGCGCCGCGCTCAACTTCGACCATCCCGACGCACTGGAGACTGACCTGATGGTGCGCCACGTGCGGGCCCTCAAGGCCGGCGATGCGGTCGAAGTGCCGCAGTACGACTTCACGCGCCACGCGCGACTTTCGGAAACCATCACCTTCCAGCCGCGCCGCGCGCTGATCGTGGAAGGGATCCTCGTGTTTACGGATTCGGCACTGCGCGACCTGATGGACATCAAGGTGTTTGTCGACACCGACGCCGACACGCGCTTCATCCGCCGCCTGCTGCGCGACGTCGCCGAACGCGGCCGGACCATGGATTCAGTGATCGATCAGTACCAGCGCACGGTCAAGCCGATGCACCTGGAGTTCGTGGAGCCGAGCAAGCGCTACGCCGACGTCATCATTCCGCTCGGCGGCCACAACACGGTGGCCGTCGACCTGCTGCTGACGATGCTGCGCAGCGTCGCCGGCCGCTAGCCTTGGCGGTTGCGGTTGAACAGGTCAGCGCCGACGGCGGCCAACCCGCCCAGCACGATGAACGGGGCCGTAATCAGGAACTTCCCGCGACGCACGGGTCCAATCACCATCGGCTCCTCTCCCAGATCATACGAGGCCGCCTCGGGAAGGTTCGACCATCCGGCTACCGCCTCGTTGTCATCCACTCCCACGCGTCCCACGTCTCGTCGAAGCGGTGCGCGTCCGAAGCGTTGAAGTCGTAACTGGGATCGTTCCAGAACTCCTCGAACTCCCGATCGGACCATCCCAGGCTGTCAGCGAAGCTGTCCTTGAACGCCTCTTCGACCAGCGTCGCATCACCGCCGTGGTTGTGCACATGCTGCCCGGCGCGCAGCGCGGATTCATAGGCCCAGGTCCATGCCACGGCGCCGAGCGCGGCGGCATAGGCCGACTGGTGCAGGCTGCCACCGCCGGCGCCATACAGATTCCGGGCCGCGTTAGTCACTGCTTCCACGAGCGCGACGATTTCTCCGGTCACGACAGCTTCCTTTCAGCCAGGCGCGGGTCCTGACGGATGAACCAAGCCGTGGCGTTGACGGCCCGCAGTTGCGACAGCCACAGGATGCCGGCGGCCACGCGCGAGCGGGGCAGGGGCGGGGTCGTGCGCGCGAACGCCGTGCGGGCCATGCCGACACGGCGCCGCAAGGTGGCGGAATGCGCCAGCGTGAAACGCGCGCGCGACCAGTCGAGCGCGACCACCGCGATCACGACAGCGATGAAGATCCATGGGGTGAGCCGGCCATTGCCGAGTGCCAGTGCGAGGCGGGACCCGCTGCCGACGTAGTAGTTGGTCATCACGTGTTCGATCGCGACCCAAGCGAAGCCTGCGGTAGCGGCCAGTGGCCACAACCTGCCGAGGCGCGGGCGCAGCGCCAGCGCCAGGCCGAACGAGGCGCAGACCAGCCCCGTCGCCGCAGCATGGCCGACATAGCCGGCAGCGCCCCAGGCGCCGGGCACCAGGTAGAGCGAGCCCAGGTGCGGGCCGTACTGCCGCGCCATGTCGCGGGCGACACCGGCGTTGTTCTGGATCAGCAGCGCGTTCTCGGACAGCGCGAACCCGGCGCCCGCGAAGCACCCCAGCATCAGCAGGTCCGACGGGTTGGGCGACAGGCCCGACCGCCGGCGCTGCAGCAGCACGACGATCACGACCGGGACGAGCTTGAGGCATTCTTCCAGCATCGGAATCAGGCCCCAGTTGGCGAGGCCCTCACCGGTGTCGAGCCCAACCGCGTTGATCGCGTGACCGGCCCCCACCATCAGCGCCACCACGACGCCCAGTCCCAGGCTCACCGCCGACACCGCCGAACCGGCGGCCAGCGACCGCGTCGCGATCGTGAGCAGCAGAATCTCGCCCAGAAACCACAGTTCCCGCCAGGTCGGTCCTGGTGCGTCAATCGCCAGCATCAGCACGGACAGGCCAAGCAGGGCGAGAGCGACCATTCGCAGCATGGGTGACATGGTAATGGATACGACCGGGCACCCCGACCGTTAGTTACTTCTTCTTCTGATGGCCATGCGCCAACAGTTCTTCGGGATTACCGGGTCCCGGAGTAGAATTTTGCCAGTTCTTCGTTTCTTCTGGAGGCATACATGGAAGTTCGGTCGCCGTTTTCTCGTCGTCAATTTGTTGGAGGCGTGGCCGCTGCCGTCGGCGCCCTGAGTCTTCGTCCCGAGGCCGACCTGCTCGCACAGGGGCAGACCGCGCAGTTCACCGGCGGTGACGCCGAGTACGACGCCTACATCAAGCTGGCGAGCAACGAGAACAACTATGGCCCGCCGCCATCGGTGATGAAGGCCATGAACGACGCGTGGAAGTACGCCAATCGTTACGGCTACCCCGATGGCAATGTCAACCAGGTGATTGCCGAGCACCACGGCGTCAAGCGCGAGAACATCCTGCTCACTGCTGGGTCCGGTGAAGGGCTGAACGTGATGGCCACCACCTACCTCAAGCCGGGGCAGAAGGTGCTGGGCGTGAGCCCGTCCTACGCCAGCGTCTTCCAGCAGGCGGCCAACGTCAAGGCCGACTCGATTCAGATCCCGCTGACCAAGGACTACCGCCAGAACATCAGCCAGATGATCGAGGTCACCAACCGCTACGCGCGCGACATCGGCTTCGTCTACATGTGCAATCCGAACAACCCGACCGGCGCGGTCGTCACGGCCAAAGAGATCAAGGACCTGCTCGACAACATTCCGAAAGACATGCCGGTGCTGATCGACGAGGCCTACCATCACTTCGTGGACGATCCCGCCTACGGCACCGCGATTCCGTACGTGCTCGAGGGCCGTCCGGTCGTGATCGCGCGCACCTTCTCGAAGATCGCGGCACTGGCGGCCATGCGCATCGGCTATTCCGTAGCGCCGCCGGAGATGATCCGCGACATGCGCGTCTACGCGTCGAACAGTGTCAACGTGCTGGCCAAGTGGGGCGCCGTCGCCTCGCTGAAGGACAAGGCCGCCGAGGCCGACGTCAAGGCCAAGATCATCGACATGCGCAACAAGACCTCGCAGGTGCTGGAGTCGTACGGCTACCCGGTGATCCCGTCGCAGACAAACTTCTTCATGGTCAGCCTCGGCGACCGTCAGGTGCAGGGCGTGATCGAGGAGTTCCGCAAGATGGGCATCCTCGTCGGCCGTCCGTTCCCGCCCATGCTGAACCACCTGCGCGTCTCGGTCGGCACCGCAGACGACATGGAGAAGTTCATGGCGGCCTTCAAGAAGATCTTCCCGCAGAAGACTGCCACGGCGACTCGCGGATAACAGCAAGACAGGCGGGCTTTCGGGCCCGCCTGTTCTCGCCGGCTTTACCCGCCGTAGCCTACGGAGTAGGCGAAGGTGGGCCCTTCAACTGAAAGCCCGCCGGCGGTTCCACTGTCATCAGGTTCTTGACGAAGTAGTCCCAGCGGCGGCGGACCATGTACGGTTCATTGCCGAAGCCGTGGCCGCGGTTGGGGAAGATGATCAAGTCGAAGTCCTTGTTTTCTTTGATCAGCTCGTTGACCACCAGCAGCGTGCTGTAGAACGGCACGTTGTTGTCCATCGAGCCGTGGGCCAGCAGCAGCTTGCCCTTCAGGTTCTTGGCGAAGTTCTGGTTGGCTTGGCTGTCGTAGTTGGTCGTGCCGTCAGCGTTCGTCTGCAGCAACCCCTGCCACTTCTCGGCCCAGTCGTCTTCGTAAACGCGGTTGTCGTGGTTGCCCGCCTGTGACACCCCCACCTTGAAGAAGTCCGGATACCTGAACATGGCGGCTGCCGTGGCATAGCCGCCGCCCGAGTGTCCGTAGATGCCGGCCCGCTCGATGTCGATCCAGGGATACCGCGACGCCAGCTCCTTCATGCCCGCCACCTGGTCGGGCAACGTGTTGTCGCCCATGTTCCCGTAATAGGCCGCGTGGAAGCGCTTCGAGCGCCAGGGCGTGCCCATGCCGTCGAGTTGGACGACGATGAACCCGAGTTCGGCGAGCGCTTGCGCGTCCCCGCGCGCGGCCGAGAAGCTGCGGCCGCCAACGCTGCCGGTCTGCGGTCCGGGATAGATATTGTTGATGATCGGGTACTTCTTCGCCGGATCGAAGTTGGTCGGGCGAAACATCAGGCCGTACAGGTCGCCGACGCCGCCGCGGTCTTTGACGGTGATCGGCATCGGCGGCCGCCAGCCCGTCGCCAGCAGGCGCGAGGTGTCGGCCTGCTCGAGCGCGAGCACCAACTTGCCGGTGGTATCACGCAGCACCGAGGTCGAGGCGACGTCGGGCTTCGAGTAGTTGTCGACGAAGTACTTGCCCGACGGCGACAGCGACACGGCATGGTCGGCATCTTCCGGCGTCAGCAGTTGCAGGCCCTTGCCGTCCATGCCCAGGCGATAGAAGTGACGAAAGTACGGGTCACGTCCGGCCTCTTTGCCCACGCCCTGGAAGTACAGCGTGCGGGCGGTCTCGTCGACGCGCGTCAACTGCGTGACGTTGCCGTCGCCGCTGGTGATGGGATACTTCTGTTTGCCGGTCTGGAGATCGTGCATGTAGAGGTGCCCCCAGTTCTCTTTTTGCGAGAACCAGATTGCTTCGTTCGAATCGGGCAGGTATTTCCAGTTGACCTTGCCGTTGCCTGATTCGAGGAAGGTTTCGCCCTTCTCCTCGAGCACCTCGCGGATCGATCCGGTCGTGGCATCGGCGACGCGGAGGTTGGCCTGCTGGTGGTTGCGCGAGGTCGAGACGAACGACACTTGCGTGCTGTCAGGACTCCACTGCACGTCCACCCATTCACCGCCGCACTTCACGTCGTCACAGAGCGTCGAGCGGTGCTGGTCCTGGCCCATCTGGAGGCGGGTGACCTTGGCGGCGGCCACGTCGATGACGACGCGTTCGATCATGGTGATGAACTCGTCGCCCGGCAACGGATACTTCCAGGCGCGCAGTGTCGGGTGACCGGCCACGGTGTTCACCAAATACATGTCACCGGCCTTGCGCTGATCCTGCTGGAAAGTCGCGATCCGTTTCGAGTCGGGCGACCACACCAGCACCGGCGCGTCGCTGTTGGTCCACCCGGCGTTGTCGGTGGCGTAGCCATAGTCCTTCACGCCATCGGTCGTCAGTTGCCGGTCGGCGCCGCTGACGAGGTCGCGCACCCAGAGGTTGTGGTCGCGAATGAACGCGGCGAGCGTGCCATTGGGCGAGGTCACACTATTGGGAACGCGAGTGGGCCGGTCGCTGCTGGTGCACGCCGCACCCGTCACGTCGCAGGTCCACCGCTTGGTCTCGAGGTCGAACGAAAATGACTGGCCATCGGTCGCGAAGATCAGTTGGGTGAACGGCAGCCGTGCCGCCGTCACCGGACGGCCCAGGGCCGTGGCCAGTGTCGTTGCCAACGCCGCGTGGTTGAAGGCCGGCGCCGTGGTCGCGCGGGCCGCGTTCACGAGGATGAACTCGCTGCCAGTGGCCGTGACCGTTCGGTACCAGAAGCGGTCGTCGGCCAGCCAGTTGGCCTGCACCGGACCGTTCGACACCAGCGGCATCGTGTTGTAGCCGAGGAACGTCTCGGCGCGCGCGTAGTCGGCGATCGTCACGGTCGCTCGGGACTGGGCGGCACCAGGTGACGTCATGGCGGCGATCAATGCACCGGTGGCTAGAGTAAGAAGTGTCAGCTTGCGCATGGGTAAAATTATCCCACAGAGGCATGATCCTCCGCCTGCGATCGGCGCACTCACTTCCGGTGATAGTGGTAGCCACCATCCTGAGGTGGCCAGTAACACAGGCCCAGGGGCCGGCGGCGCCGATCTGCAGATCGACCCGTCGAACCCCGCCGTTGTCGATGCCTCGCTCCGGCAGGCGCACCAGGGGCCGGGGGAGAACGGGGCCTTAAGTGGCACGGGCAGCGGACTCTTCAAGTCGGTTGATGGTGGGACGACCTGGACTCGTGTCAGCCGTCGTCGCTGGTCCACCCCTCGAGATTCCGGACATCCCGCTGACCTCGAATCCGCTGACGGTCGCGCGGGACGACGCGCGTCCGAAGCCGCTACAGGCCGGCCTCAAGCCGGTCGGCACCAACAAGACCGTCGCCGTCGTGGACGACCCGATGATGCTTGACGTGCTGTCACGCATCCTGCAGCGCGCAGAGTTCGACCTGCTGGTCACCGATTACGCCATGCCCGACATGCAGGGCCGCGAACTGGCCGAACACCTCCGCCAGCGGTTGCCCTTAGTACTGTGCGGCTCGATCAACCCGTAGATCACGTCACGGCCGGGGTCGTCCCGCCCTCCGGCATCCATCCCCGTCCCGGCAAATCGCGCACGCGAGGGCGACCATCACCGTCCTATACTAATCCCGTGAAGCGATTTGTCAGGTTTGTCCTCATATTCCTGATCGTGGCGATGGTCGCCTTGGTCGCGGCCTCGGTCGGGTTGTATTTCGCGGTGGGCCAGCAGCCGGCCGTGCCCGCGCATGCCACCTTGGTCCTTCGTCCAGGTGGCGACCTCCCTGAGGTCCTGCCGGAGGTTGTCTTTGGTGATGCGGAACTGACGGTTCGGGGCTACGTTGAGCTGATTCGCAAGGCCAGGGTCGACCCGCGCATCAACGGCATTCTGCTGCGGCCGGGCAGCCTGAGCTCGCCGTTCTGGGCCAGGATTCAAGAAGTCCGCGACGCCCTCAAAGACTTCCGCGTCAGCGGCAAATATGTGCATGCGTGGCTCGAGTACGCAGGTGATCGCGAGTATTACCTGGCCTCGGTGGCCGATCGTATCTACCTGTTGCCGTCGTCCACGCTTGATCTGACCGGCATCGCCAGCTACGAGCTGTTCCTGCGCGGCACGTTCGACTGGATCGGCACCTATCCCGACTTCATGCACGTCGGCGACTACAAGAGCGCGGTCAATAGCTACCTTGAGAGAGCCTTCACGCCGGCCCACCGCGAGATGGCCGACTCGCTCAATCGCAGCCAGTACGAGCAACTGGTCCGCGGCATCGCCGACGGTCGCAAGAAGTCCGAAGCCGACGTGCACGGGCTGATCGACCAGGGCCCGTTCCTGCCGGCTGACGCCCTGCGGCTGGGGCTGATTGATGACGTCGCCTACGAAGACGAGCTCGACGACGTCAACAACGACCTGCGCGGTGTCGAGTTCGTTGAGGGTGACGACTACGCGCTCGTCGCCTGGAGTTCCCTTGGCGTCACGCCGCGCTCGAAAGTCGCAGTGATCAACGCCGTCGGCGTGATCAACTCTGGTGCCAGCGGCTTCGACCCCGTCAACGGTGCGGTCGTCGGCTCGGACTCGCTGGTGGCGTACATCCGCCAGGCGCGCGCCGATCAGTCGATTCGCGCGATTGTGCTGCGGGTGGATAGCCCGGGCGGGTCGTCGACGGCCTCCGACGTCATCTGGCGCGAGTTGTCGATCTCGCGCGCGAGCGGACGTCCGCTGATCGTCTCGATGTCCGACCTGGCTGCGTCCGGCGGCTACTACATCGCGTTGGCCGGCGATGCGATCGTCGCCCAGCCGGGCACGCTCACGGGATCCATCGGGGTTTACACCGGCAAGTTCGTCACCGCGGGCAGCCTCGAGCAGCTTGGTGCCAATCTCGAATCGGTCAGCCGCGGGAAGCAGGCTGAGATGTACTCGTCCGATCGCCGGTTCTCCCCGGCCGAGCGCAAGAAGATCACCGAGTCCATGCAGTCGGTCTACGACCAGTTCGTGGAGCGGACCGCTGCCGCCCGTCACCTGCCACCCGAGAAGGTGGATGAGATTGCGCAGGGCCGGGTGTGGACCGGCGAACAGGCGCGCGAGCTGGGCCTGGTCGATGAACTGGGCGGCCTCGACACGGCCATCAACATGGCCAAGCAGCGGGCGCGTATTCCCGCTGACGAGGAAGTTGAGCTCGTGGTGTTTCCGCCGCGCCGCAGCGTCTACGAAGTCCTGGCCGATGAACTGCAGTCGCCGATGGGACGCCTCCAGCAACGTCACACCGCGGACGCCTTGCTTCAGCTGCTGGGACCACGCGAAAGAAAAGCCTTGTCGGCGCTGCTGGCACCGTCAAGGCTCTTCCGGTCTGGGCAAGTGCTGGCGCACATGCCCTACGTATTCGTGAGGTAGCTTACAGCCCGCCGGTGATCCGGGCGAGCGTGTCCTGCTTGATGTTGATCTTCAGGCCGCTCTTGGCCTTCTGCATGTAGGCGCCGAAGAACTTGTCGCGGCGCCCGTTCACCAGCTCATCGCGCAGCACGTCCTTGCCCGATTCCACTTCGGTGTCGGTCACGCCCACCTTCTCGACGACGCGAATTACGGCGGTGCCGGTGGCAGTGGAAATGGCGTCGCTCACGCCGCCCGGCGGCAACGCGAAGGCGGCGGCATCGACGGCTTCACTGATGCCCAGGTCGGGAATCGCGGTGCCGCGTGCCACCAGTTCGGTGGTCTTGACTTCGAGGCCTCCACGCTTGGCCGCCGCGGCGAAGTCTTTCGCGTTCTTCAACTCGGTGGCAATCGCGGTTGCCCTCTGCTTGGCCATTTCGGCGGCCTTCTCCTGGCGCACGTCATCGGCCACCTTGGCCTTGACCTCGGCGAGTTGCGGCAGGTATGAATCCTGGCGGCCAGTGACGGTGGCAAACACCCAGCCGGTGGCGACGCGCATTGCCGGGGTGACTTCGCCTTCCTTCATACCGAACACGCGGCCCGAGATTTCGGGCTGCGCGCCGACCCCCTGGATGGGCTCGTCCGACGCGACGAGACCGGTCTCGACGACTGCGAGGCTGCGCTCCTTGGCGACCTTGTCGAGGTCGGCGGGGGTCTTGGTCGTGGCTTCAAGCGACTTGGCAATACGCTCGGCCTCGGCCTGCGCCTTCTGCCACTTGAGCTGATCCTCGAGTTCCGTGCGGACCTCGGCGAGCGGCCGGGTCTGGTCGGACTTGTTGTCGATGACCTTGATGATGTGAAAGCCGAACGCCGTCTTCACCAGGTTGCTGATCTCGCCGGCTTTCATGCCGAAGGCCGCCTGCTCGAATTCCGCCACCATGCGGCCGCGGCCGAAGTAGTCGAGGTCGCCGCCGTTCTGGTTGTTGCTGTCGTCTTCGGAGTACTGCCTGGCGAGGGCCGCAAAGTCGGCGCCGGGCGCCGTGGCCTTCTTCAGCACGTCTGCAGCCAGGGCCTGCACCACCTTCTCGTCCTTGCCTTCGAGCTTGAACAGGATGTGGCTGGCGCGCACCTGTGCCGGGGTCTGGTACTGCGAGAGGTTCTGCTGGTAGAACGCGGCGATCTCGGCCTCGGGCACCGTGATTGTCCCGCGCACCTGCTCGACGTTGACCTGGGCGTACTTGATCTTGCGCTTCTCGCCGATGCGATACTTGTCCTTGGCCTTCTCGAAGAACGGCACCAGTTCGGCGTCGGTGACCGTCACCTGACTCTTGAAGGCCTCGGCCGTGACGGGGACGACGTCCAATTTGACCTTTTCGTTGCGCTTCCTGAATTCAGCGACCACGTCGGTGTCGTTGACCGACATCCAGCCGGTGAGGGCCGTGCGCAACTTCTCGATCATCAGCGCGCGGCGCAGGCTGTTCTCGAATTCGGTGGTCGTGAGCGGCGGGTTCTGGATCTGCAGAATTTGCCGATAGCGCTGCTCGCCGACAAACTTGCCGCTTTCCTGGAAGCCAGGCAGGGCGAGAATGCGCTCGCGAATCTCGACGTCGCTGACCGTGATGCCCTGCTTGCGCGATTCGGCCACCATGGCCTCTTCGTCGATCAGCTGCTGGAGGATCTGACGATCGATGCCCAGCTGCTTGAGCAACTGGTCGTTCATCTGTCCGCCATAGGCATTGCGATAGGCCTGAACCTGCGCGTTGTAGCGCCGGGTGAAGGAGCCCACGGTGATGGGCTCGCCTTCGACATCGGCGATCGTTTCGTTCGGTGAAGCCCCGGTGGTGGTGGTCAGAAAATCGGGAATATAGAAGACTACGAAGGTCAGGACGACCAGCGCCAGGCTCCACTTGAGCCAGCCCTTGTGTCGCCGCATCCGGTCGAGCATCGTCATCGGTCAGAATCCTCTGGGAAACGAGAATCGTAACACGGCGAACCCCTGTGGTAGAACCTTCGTGTTTGAACCCGGTGTTTGAACCCCCGTGGTATATTCATTCAATTGAATGACTTACGGCGGTTCTCGCCGTCCGGATCTGGCTACCCGCCTGCGTCGTGGCCAGCGCGCGCTCAAGAGCCGTCTCGAACGGCCTGAGTCCGTCCTGGCCCTACTTCGCGCCGCCCACGACACGCTCGACCCCGAAAGCATCGGCCGACTCGTGGTGGCCCGTGCGGACGAGTGGTTCAAGGCGTCCGCGTGCGGGGTGTTTACCGCCGATCTCGACGGACACGTCGTGGACTTGTGGTCAAAAGGCATGGGGCCGGCGCTCACGCCCGCGGCGATTGGTGTGGCGCGCTGGGTGTTGGCGTACGGGCGTGAACTTGCGTCAGCTGACCTCCGGAAGGACTCGAGGGCGGCCGGCGTGGCTGGGGCGGTGCTGGCTTGGCCGTTGCGATGCCGGGCCCAGATGGTCGGGGTGCTGGTGATGGCAGAGCGGCAGGTGTCAACACAGGTGCCGCACCTGACGCCGGCCGTGGGCCAACTGCTGGGAGTGATGCTCGAGGGGCCGGCGCTGGCGCTCGACAACGCCTTGCGGCTGCGGCGGTCCGAAGCGCTGTCGGTCACCGACGACCTGACGCAGCTCTACAACTCGCGGTATCTCAACCTTGTGCTGCGGCGCGAAGCCAAGCGCGCGTTGCGTTCGGGGCGGCCGCTGTCGCTGCTGTTCCTGGATTTGGACGGCTTCAAGGGCGTCAACGATAACCACGGTCACCAGGCCGGCAGTACGGCGCTCGTGGAAGCCGCCGCAGTGATTGGGCGGTGTGCCCGTGAAACAGACATGGCGGCGCGTTTCGGTGGCGACGAGTTTGCCATCATTCTGCCCGACACCGGATCGGAGGGTGCCGCGGCGGTAGGCGAGCGCGTCCGGGAACGACTCGCGGCTCATCTGTTCCTGGCGGGGAGTGGGTTGAACTTGCGACTGACCGCATCGGTCGGGGTGGCGACATTGCCCGACATGGCGGCTTCGGCTGAAGAGTTGGTGCGAGCGGCCGATACGGCGATGTACCAGGCAAAAGATTCGGGTAAAAACGGGGTTCGCATCGCCCAAGCCGAGTAGGCCGGCGGGAATTGCACGGTTATTCACACAATGGGTCTTGGTTCGTTTCTGTCGTTTCTTTCTACTGACTTGGCCATCGATCTCGGCACGGCCAATACCTGCGTGTACGCCAAGGGCCGTGGCATCGTCGTGAACGAGCCCTCCATGGTGGCGGTCAACAAGGTCACCGGGCGCGTTGAGGCGGTCGGGACCGCCGCCAAGGAAATGCTCGGGCGCACTCCTGGCAACATCGTCGCCATCAAGCCGATGAAGGATGGCGTGATCGCCGACTTCGACGTCACCGAGAAGATGCTGGCGCATTTCATCAAGAAGGCGCACAACGGCAACGTGTGGGTGCGGCCGCGCATCATCATCGGCGTGCCGTCGGAAATCACGCAAGTGGAGAAGCGCGCGGTCAAAGACTCGGCGTATCGCGCCAAGGCCAGCGAAGTGCATCTGATTGAAGAGGCCATGGCCGCCGCGATTGGCGCCGGCCTGCCCATCACCGAGCCGGCCGGCAGCATGATTGTCGACATCGGCGGTGGCACCACCGATGTCGCCGTGATCTCGCTCGCGGGCATCGTTTACAGCAGGGCGGTGCGGGTGGCCGGCAACGAGATGGATGAGGCGATCATCCAGTACATCAAGAAGACCCACAACCTGCTGATCGGCGAACGCACGTCGGAGCAGATCAAGATGGAACTGGGCTCGGCGTACCCGCTCGAAGAGCGGCTGACGATGGAGATCAAGGGCCGGCACCTGATCCAGGGCGTGCCGAAGAACGTCACTATTACTGACGAGGAAATTCGCGAAGCGCTGGCCGAGACCGTCAACGTCATCGTCGACGCGGTGCGCATCGCCCTCGAGCGCACACCGCCGGAGCTGTCGGCCGACATCGTTGACCGCGGCATTGTCATCACGGGCGGCGGGTCGCTGCTCAAGAACCTCGACAAGCGTCTGCGCGAAGAGACCGGACTGCCGGTGTCGAGCGCCGAAGATCCGCTGTCGTCGGTCGTGCTCGGCGCCGGCAAGATGCTGGGGGACTTCGACCTCCTCCGCAAGATCGCCATTGATTAAGACGGGGTCCGCCCCGCGATAGCCCCATGGCTCTGGTCGACATCACCCAACGGCCCGGCGTGCTGCTCGGCGCGGCCATCCTGCTACACGTGGTCCTGATCTCCGCCCAGGTCAACACCGGATCCGGCTTGCCAATACTGCAGGTGGTGACCGTCGGCTCGTTCGCCGAGGTGCAGCGCAGTACCACGGCGCTGGTCGCCGGCGGGCGGAATTTCTGGTTCGGCTACCTCGCCCTGCGCCAGGTGCACCTCGAAAACGAGGCGCTGAAGCACGAACTGCAGACGCTGCAGGTACGGCTGCAGCACGAGCATGCGGAAGCGCAGCGCACCGACAGCCTGCGGCAGCTCCTCGAGTTGCGTGAGCGCGCCAATCTCGATACCACGGCCGCGGACGTAATCGCCGCCGCGGGCTCACCCGACTTCCGCACCGTCACCATCGACAGGGGCACCAACGATGGACTCGCCACCGACATGGCCGTGATTTCTCCGGCCGGCGTGATCGGACGCGTGATCTTACCGAGCCGCCGCGCCTCGAAGGTGCAGTTGCTGATCGATCGCAACGCCGCGGCGGGCGCGCTGATCGAGCGCACGCGGGTGCAGGGCGTGGTGGAAGGGTTCGGCGACGGTTCGCTCCGCCTTGAATACGTGCCGGGCAGTTCCGATGTCAAGCCCGGCGACCTGGTGGTGACCTCGGGCATCGACGGCATCTATCCCAAGGGATTCGTGATCGGGACCATCGAACAGGTGGGTCCCGGCAGCGGGGGCCATCACCAGATCACGGTTCGGCCGGCCGTCGATTTCACGCGGCTCGAAGAAGTGCTGGTGGTGCGCACGCCGGCGGCGAGCCGCGAGGCCCCCGAGGGTAAGCAGTGAAGGTCTTTGGCGCCGGGCTGGCCATCCTGATGGCGCTCGCCCTGCAAACCACCCTGGCCGGACTGGTCATTCGCGGCACGGTCGCCATCGACCTAGTGCTGATCGTCGTGGTCTACATCGCCCTCAAGGCCGGACCGGTACCTGGCTTGGTAGCCGGCACGGTGGCCGGGCTGGTGCAGGACGCGCTGTCAAATCCCATCCTGGGGATTGGTGGCCTGGCCAAGACCATCGTCGGCTTCCTGGCCGGCGTGCTGGCGACCCAGTTCATCCTGACCGGCCCGCTCCCACGGCTGGTGATGCTAGTCATGGCCACGGTGGTCCATGCTGCGATCTTTATGGGCCTCTACGTCTTGCTGGACCTGCGCCAGTTCCCGAACCCCGTCCTGTCGGTCATTGGGCAGGCCTTGGGGAACGGCTTCGTCGGGGTGGTGTCCTTCCAGCTGATCGAGTGGCTGCCGGGATTCGTAGACCGGCGTCGCGCCAGACGGCCTTTGAAGCGATAATCAATTGTTGTCATTGCCACTGCTGACCCTGAACTGACCGAATGGCCATTGCTGAAGATCGTCGCCGCCTCACCACCCGGCTCGCCGTGCTGCGGGTGTCGACGGCGGCTGCGTTCGGCCTGATGGCGTGCGGATTCTGGTTCTTCCAGGTGGTGCAACACGCCAAGTTCAAGGAGATGGCGGATAACAACCACCAGCGAACGCTGCCGCTGCGCGCCCCGCGCGGCATCATCTTCGACCGCACCGGCCGGTTGCTGGTGGACAACCGCAACTCCTTTAGTATTTCGATCGTTCGCGAACACACCAAGGACCTCGACCGCACCATCCGTGTGCTGGCGGCGGTGACCGGCATCGCCGAAAAGATGGTGCGCGAGATCGTCGATCGGCAGCGCCGCGAGCCGAGCTATCGCCCGATCGTCATCATCCCAAACGCCACGCTCGCACAGGTTGCAGCCGTGACCGCACGCCGGTTGGACTTCGAGCTGCCGGACGTGCTCGTCCAGGAAGTGCCGACCCGCGAGTATCCCGATCAGGCAATGGCCGCGCACCTGATTGGCTACGTCGGTGAGGCCAGCGAAGAGCAGGTGTCCGCCGATCATCTGGCGAGCGGATCGATCGTCGGGCAGTTCGGGATTGAGCGGGTCTACAACAAGCTGCTGATGGGCGAGGACGGCGCGCGCCGCGTGGTCGTCAACAGCGTCGGCCGCGAAATCCGCATGCTCGAAGAAGTGAAACCCGTGCCGGGCCGGCGTGTGCAACTGGCGATCAACTCGGCGATGCAGAAGGCCGCGGAAGAAGCGTTCCGCGCCTATGGCTACTGGGGCTCGGCGGTGGTGCTCGAGCCCAAGGGCGGCGACGTGCTGACACTGACCAGCCTGCCGGCATTCGACCCCAACGATTTCGTGACCGGCATCGATCGCGCCACGTGGAGCCAGCTCAATACCGACAAGCTGCGGCCGCTGCAGAACCGGGCCATCCAGGGCCGCTACTCGCCCGGCTCGACCTTCAAGGTGCTGCTGGCGACGGCCGCGCTCGAAGAAGGGGTCATCACGCCGGAGCAGCAGATTTTCTGTGCGGGGGGTGGCACCTTCTATGGCCGCTTCTTCCAGTGTCTTGGCAAACACGGCTGGATGGACATGCGGCACGCCATCGAGAAGTCATGCAACACCTACTTCTACACCGTCGGTGACATGCTGGGCATCGATCGCATCCACAAGTGGGGCGAGCAGCTGGGGCTCGCCGGCAAAAGCGGCATCGACCTGCCCAACGAGGTCGAGAGCATCGTGCCCTCGCAGGAGTGGAAGCGCAAGCGCTTCAACGAGAAGTGGTACGCCGGTGACACCATCTCCGTGGCGATCGGCCAGGGCATGGTGGACGTGACGCCGATGGCGCTGGCCGTGATGATGGCCACCGTCGCCAATGGCGGCACGCGCGTGGTGCCGCGGCTGGTCAAGGCCTACGATGAAGGCAATGGCTGGCAGCCCGTGGCGGCGGCGCCGAATCCGTACCCGCCCTTCCTCTTGAAGCCCGCAACGATTGCCGCGGTTCGCGACGGGTTGTGGATGGTGGTGAACGGCGCCGGCACCGGGCGACGGGCCATGGTGGCGGGCCGCGAGGTGGCGGGCAAGACCGGCACGGCGCAAGTGATTTCACTGCAGGGCAGAGAGCGCGCTCGAGGCAAGACCGATCAGGACCTGCGCGACCACGGCTGGTTCGTGTTCATGGCGCCCAAGGACAATCCCGAGATCGCCGGCGTCGTCTTCGCGGAGCACGGCGAGCACGGCTCCTCCAGCGCCATGGTTGCGCACCACGTGATTGAGACCTATTTCGCACAGCGCGACGGCCTGCCGCTGCCCCAAATACCGGTGCCGCCGGTCACGACCCCGGCCACGCCCGCCCCCGCTCGCGCGGTGGCCACGGTCGGCCCGGCCGGAGGGACGCGCTAGTGTTCGAGCACCGGCCGTACCACCACATCGACTGGGCGCTGATCGGCGCGGTCGGCGCGATTTGCGCGATCGGCCTGGCCATGATCTACAGCACCACGGGCGGCGCCGGATCCGTCTACTGGACGCAGGTCTACGCGCTGGGGTTGGGCGCGATGGCGCTGGTGTTGTGCCTGACATTCGACTATCGCTCGCTGGCAGACAAGTCGCACTTTTTCTACCTGGCCATGGTGCTCGCCCTGGTCGGCGTGCTGTTCTTCGGTGCCGTGCGTGGCGGGTCGCGGCGGTGGCTCGAGCTGGGCGCTTTTAACCTGCAGCCCTCGGAATTCGCGAAGGCGACGCTGGCGCTGATGCTCGCCAAGATGCTCGGCGAAGAGCGCCGCTTGGCGCTCACGAATACCGACCTCGCGATCGCGCTCGTGCTCACGCTCGTGCCCTTTCTCGCCATCGCGCGACAGCCCGACCTGGGCACCGCGGTGACGCTGCTGCCGATCCTGTTGGTGGTCGTCTTTGTCGCCGGCATGCCGATGCGATACGTCTACACCATGGTGCTGCTGGCCGTGTTGGCAGCGCCGATCGCCTACAAGTTCGGACTGCAGGACTACCAACGGGAACGCATTTCCACCTTCCTCGATCCGGCGCAGGACCCCCGTGGCGCCGGCTATCAGCAGATTCAGGCTCGCATCACCGTCGGCTCCGGCGGCATCTGGGGCAAAGGCTATCTGGAGGGGACGCAGGGACAGCTGCGGTTTCTTCCCGTCGCGCACAATGACTTCATCTTCTCGGTGCTCGCCGAGGAGCAGGGGTTGGTCGGCGTGCTCGTCGCACTCGGGCTGTACCTGTTCGTGATTATGCGCGCGCTCGATGCGGCCCGGCTCGCCAAGGACCGCCTCGGCGCCTATCTTGTCCTGGGCGTGCTTTCCTCGTTTACGTTCCAGGTTGTCTACAACATCACCATGTCGGCGGGTCTGGCGCCGGTCAAGGGGCTTACGCTGCCGCTCATGAGTTACGGCGGCTCCTCCATGATCGCGACGCTCACCGGGTTCGGGCTCATCCTCAATGTGCGGATGCGCCGCTTCACGAACTAGCACCGACATGACTGCCAAGAGATCCGTTCATGAACAAAGAAATGATCATCGCCTCGAATGGCCACGAAACCCGGGTCGCCATTCTCGAGGACGATCAGCTCGCTGAGCTGTTCGTCGAACGCGAACAGCATCGCGGCGTCGTCGGCAACGTCTACAAGGGCCGGGTCTCGAAAGTCCTGCCGGGCATGCAGTCGTCATTCGTGGACATTGGTCTCGAACGTGACGGCTTCCTCTATGTCTCCGACGTCATCGCCAACCTTGATGAGTACGACAAGGACGACGACGACGACGGTGCCAAGGGGACGAAGGGTGCCACTGCTGCCGGCGGTGCCGAGGCCGGGGGTACCAATGATGCCGAAGCCGGCGCGGAAGGCGCGGCACCGGCCGAGCGGCGCGGCCGCGGCCGCGGTGGCCGCGGCGATCGCGACGAGGGTAAGGAACGCGCGCTCGAGCCGAAGATCGAAGAGCTGCTGAAGGAAGGCCAAGACGTCATCGTTCAGGTGGCCAAGGAGCCGCTCGGCACCAAGGGCGCGCGCCTGACCTGCCACGTCACGCTGCCAGGGCGCTTCCTGGTGTTCATGCCGACGGTGGACCACATCGGCATCTCGCGCAAGATCGACAGTCGCGACGAGCGCACGCGCCTGCGCGGCATCGTCAAAGAATTCCGCGATCAGCATCACTTCAACGGCGGTGTGATCATCCGGACCGCCGCCTCGAACCGGTCGAAAGACGACATCCTGGCCGACCTGAACTACTTCTACAAGATTTGGGTCGAGATGCGGCAGCGCGGCGAGCAGAAGCGCTCGCCGGTGACCGTCTACCAGGAGCCGAGCCTGGTGGCCAAGCTGCTGCGCGACCTACTGACCGACGATTACTCGGCCATCCGCATCGACCACGCCGGCGAACACCAGCGTGCGCTCGAGTTCATCGGCCGCATCATGCCGAGCCTGGCGCCACGGGTGAAGCTCTACGACAAGGACTTCCCGATCTTCGACGAATACGGCGTGCAGGCCGAGCTCGACAAGGCGCTGCGCAGCAAGGTGTGGCTCAAGTCAGGCGGCTCGATCGTTATCAACCAGACCGAAGCGCTGGTCGCGATCGACGTCAACACCGGCCGCTATGTCGGCAAGAAGACCGCCGGCCGGCTGGAAGACACCATCATCAAGACCAACCTCGAGGCAGCCGAGGAAATCGTCCGCCAGATCCGGCTGCGCGACTTGGGCGGCATCATCGTCTGCGACTTCATCGACATGGAGGAGAAGAAGAACCGCCTGAAGGTGTTTGGGACGGTGGAGCAGGAGCTGCGCAAGGACCGCGCGCCGTCAAAGGCCCTGCAAGTCTCGGACTTCGGCCTGGTCATCGTGACGCGCAAGCGCGTCAAGCAGAGCCTGGAGCGCGTGCTGACCGAGCCCTGCCCGTATTGTTCGGGCGCCGGCACCATCAAGTCGAGTGCCACGGTGTGCTACGAGATCCTGGCAGAGGTGAAAAAGGTGGGGGCGGACCTCGACGGCCCTGGCGTGCTGCTGCGCGTCAATCCCGACATCGCGCGGGCGCTGCAGGAAGAAGAGAAGGGCGTGCTGCGCGACTTGAAGGACCTGCTTCGCCGCGACATCATCGTCAAGCCAGACGTGCACCTGCATCACGAGCAGTTCGACGTGATGTCGATTGGGGGGTAACAGAGGGCTTGGGGCTTGGGACTTGTTGTTTCAAGCCTCAAGCCTCAAGTCGTTTTTACATCGCGGCGGGCGGCATGTGAATCAGGTAGCCGACACCGGCCCGGTTGATCCACACGCGCAGGTATTCGTTACCCTTCAGCATTTCGACCTTGGAGCCCGTGCGGGTCGACGCCGGTGCGTCGGGACCGGGCTGCAGGTCCTTGGCTTCAGCGGCGGGGACAATGCTGACGACCTCGCGGCCGACGACCTTGCCACCCTGGACGAACTCGACCCAGCGTTCCATCGACTGGCCGGCCACCACGGGTGAGGCCGCCTGGGCAGTCAAACGGACCTGGTAGGTCGCGGCCTTCAGTATTTTGCCGTCGGCCATCACGCTCCGGGGCAAGCTCACCGAACCGAGCGAGGCCTCGCCAGCCGGAACCTGGCCTTGCGGGGTGGTTTGCGCGGACACGACACCCGCTGTCAACACGGCCGCAAGCATTGCGACAAGAATCTTGACCTTCATGCGTTCTCCTCCTGCGACGATCCGGCGGATCGCCTTCAATCTGCATTATGCCAGAAGCTTGCCATCACGCCCTACGGCTGTGGCGTTCGGGTGGCGTGGTGTCAATACAGCGCCTCGAACGCGGACCCATCCCCACCCCGAATGCGCTCGACCAGCTCGAGATCGGCGCTGGTCACGTCACTGAAGGGGTTAGACGGGGACATGGGACGGAGGTTGATGCTTGCGCACGCCTTCACAGACCTCTCAAGTCGCCATCAGGTTCGGTTGGCACCCACCCTTCCAGTGCACTCGCGAAAAGCCTACCACCCGTCTTGGGGTAACGGTCAGGCCCTCGGCCGATCGGCCGTTCGCATGGGGTCACCGGCCGACCGTGATGCGTGCCCGGAAGCTGGTCCCTCCCAGGTCGTCTTCGCCGAACGCCTTCGACACGCCGTCGCTGCCGATCGCATCCGGGACCGCGGTCCAGGCAAACTCGCCGGCCACGCCAAGCGAGCGCGTCACCTTGAACTCCGCGCCGCCGCGCAGGTGATAGCCGCCAAACCGTTCGTCGACGTCTTCAGCGCTGCCCGAGAACGTCGATGTTTCCGTGTAGCTGAGTGACGTGTAACCGCCCGCAAGATACGGAATCAGTTTCGGCAATTTGCGGATGCGGAACTTCCAGCCCGCACTGATCTCGATCGGGACGATGGTCACGTCGAGGGGAATGCCGAGCGGAATGACCTGGCCGTCGAGTACCAGCGCGCGCTCACCCGACTCGGCGTACTGCCACGCGCCGAGGTCCACGAACAGGCCGCCCCATGGCAGGCCGACGGTGGCGCCGCCGCCAAAAATTGGGCCCGAGGTGGTGCCGAGAATGGCGTCGAAGCTCTCGCTCGCGGCAAAGGAGAACTGTCCCACCAGGGCGTAGCCGCCAATCTCGACACTGCGCGTGCCCGAGGGCCGCGACGTTCGGGTCTGGGCCGCGGCGGTTCCCACGGTGACAAGCAGGAGTACGATCGCGATGATGAAGGGTGAGCGACGTGTCATGAACGAAGCCGTCGGTGTCAGCTGTGTCATCGGCGGCCCCTATCGTGCGAGGCCGAGGCCGCGCAGCGTGGCGCGTGGGTTAATGAGGCCGTAGCCGAACAGGTCGTCGCGACCCGCGGCGCCCTTGTCGGTCGCAAACTGTTTCATGGCGGCTTCCACCGCCGCCGGACTCGTCACCCCTTGCTGCATCAGCAAAGCGGCAAAGCCCGAGACGTGGGGCGTTGCCATCGACGTCCCTTGGAAATAGTAATAGGCAAAGGCGTCGGCCCGCGGTGGACCGTACTGCGCGACCGGCCGCTCGTAGGTTTCGAGCAAGTCGAGGTCGAGGGTCTGCTGCAGGATGCCGGCGTTGATGCCGCCGGCGCGCTGGTCGCCGCCTGGCGCCGACAGTTCGACGTACGACCCAAAGGTTGAGTAGTACGCCGAGTCGAGCGTTCGGCCCACCGCGCTGACGGCCACCATGCCGTTGATGTCCGGCGCCGGCTGCGCCAGGCGGTTCGGTTGGTTGCCACGGGCGCGCGTATTACCCGACGCCACCGCAATGAACACCCCCTTGCCGACCGCGTAGCGCATGGCGTCGGTCACGACCGGTGCCGGGCCACCCTCGGAGCGACCGATGCTCAGGTTGATGACCTTGGCGCCGTTGTCGGCGGCATACCGAATGCCACGCGCCACCACATCGTCAGTGCCTTCATTCGGGCTGGAGAAAATCTCGTCCCAGATGGCCTGGATGATTTTCACCGGCATGATGCGCACGTTGTACGCCATGCCGGCGCCGCCGAGGCTGTTGTTGGTGAGCTGGCCAACGGTGCCGGTCACGTGCGTGCCATGCGAATCAAGGTCGACGGGAAACGCATCGTCCCAGATGAGGTCGCGTGGTGCCGCGAAGCGGGTCGATCCACTGGTCCCCAATTCAGGCGCGGCCGCGAAGGGCACATCGACGATGCCGAGGGCGGGGTAGATGGGACCACCCGGCACCAGGCGGAACGGGAAACGTGAGTTGTAGCGGAACGTGCCGGAATGAAACGCGACGCCGCTGTCGAGCACGGCGACGATGATGCTGGTGGTGCCGCCCGGCTGGATGTCCCACGCCCGCTCCATGTCGATGGCGGGGAAGTTCCACTGGTTCGCATACAGCGGATCGTTGGGCTTGCTCATCGCGTAGTTGCGATAGCGCGGTTGCGCGTACTCGACTTCAGGCCGCGCTCGCAGCAACGCGGCGGCGGCCTCGGGATCGGCGGCGTCGGGAATGTCGATGATGTCGAAGTTGGCCCAACCGGATCGATCGACGGTGTCGCCGGCGACTTGCCGGGTGGCGGCGGTCATGCCGGCGGTGGTCGCCTCGGCCTTGAACTTCACGATCACTGAGCCGCGGAGGTACGACAGGCGATCGCCGGCCTCGGCTCGGAGCCGGTCGGCATCGTCGCGGCTGCGCGCGGCGCGCGGCGCGTCCTGGTCACGCAGGCCGCGATCGATCGCCGGCAGCGACGTTTCCTGCACGAGTTGCCGCGTGGCGGCCGGCGCCAGCGGTTGCTGCCCGGTGCCCTTTGCGGTGAGCAGCCCGGCTCCGACCACGGCCACCAGGCCGACACTTCGGACCGTTTTCAGTACAGTCATATCAACATGTTAATTGGGAAAGGAGATCAGGAGTCCTCAAAGACGATGAAGAGGTGAATCCGGCGCCCCCACAGGTAGACGAGCGGATCGAGCAGGGTGAACTCACCGATCAGCTGCACGTGCGGCAGCGGCTCGAGTGCAGGGAGCAAGGGGATGGCGATGCTTGGGGGGGAGACGAATTATAGGTACGCCAGCGGGTCGATGCCCACCACCGGGCCATCGACCGCTTCGACCACCGCACGGGGATACTCGCCGCGCGAATCGCGATCCCAGGTGTTGGTCAGCAGCGGCATCTCATAGCTTGCGCCCTTGGGGTCGAGAATCAGCTTCACTTGTGGGCGGAACGGGTCCGCCGGGTGCGTCTGCGTGACGACGCCCACTTCTTCGGTGCTGAGGCGCACCACCGTAGCGATGGGATACAGCCCCATCAGGTTGACGAAGCGTCGCAGCAACGCGGGATGGAACGCGGTGCCGTCCTGCTGGCCCATGATGTGCTTGATGCGATCAGTCGCCAGCCCGTCGCGATACGCGCGGTTGCTGCGCAGCGCGTCGAACACGTCGACGATGCTCACCACCATGGTGCACAGGTTCAGGGTGCGGGCGCCGATGTTCTCCGGGTAGCCGCTCAGGTCCTGCTTCAGGTGATGCTCGAATGCCACCACCGGCGCCAGCGCCGGCGTCTCCGGGGTGCGCCGCAGAATGTGTGCGCCGTCCACGACGTGCAGCTTTATGGTCGTGAACTCTTCGGCGGTCAGCTTGTCGGGCTTATTCAGGATCTCGAGCGGGGTATGGACCTTGCCGATGTCGTGCATCAGCGCGGCGAAGCCAAACTCGCGCAGCATCGGCCCTTCGAGGTCGAGCGATCGTGCCATCGCCATCGACAGCGCCGCGACGTTCACCATGTGCGTGAAGGTGTAGTTGTCGTGGCGCTTGAGGGCGGTGAGGGCGAGCAACGACGTGCGGTCCTGGTAGACCAGCTTCGACAGGCTGTCGATAATGCCGCGGGCGTCGGCCGGGTCGGGTTGCTCCCCGGCCTCGGCCGCCGTCCAGATCGTTTCCGCGGTCGAGACCGCCTTCGAATACATCTGCTTCGCCACCGCCAGCCCGACTTCTTCGTCGTTCTCCTCCTCGGGGACGACCTTTGACACCTGGATGCGACGAATGCCGCGCGACGTGAGGCGGTCGTTGACGCCGATTCTCGACGTGCGGTCCGCCAGCTCGTCCACCAGGGCGCGCACGTCCGACACCTCGACGCCGCGCGCGAAGGTGATCTTCTCAACCTTGCGATCACGCATGTCGCGCAGCAGTCCGGCCAACGAACCCGATCCGCGCGGCAACCGGAAGTCGTTCAGCACCACATCGTCCGCCAGGAAGGCGACGATCACGGTCGGGGAGTCGACGAGCACCGGCGCGAGGAGGCCGTGCAGCGCGGACGCCGAGCGAGCGACCAGTGGATGCGTCGGCGCGTAGAGTTCCGAGGCCCGCACCGCGGCGCCGAGTCGCCGGACGATGTCTTCCTGCGGGGTGATCATGCCGGTGACCGTGTCGCGGCGGCTGCGGCCAGGCGCCGCAGAAAGAAGTCGCCCGTCTTCCCCAGGTCGGCCAGCGTCTGCTTGGCCTTCGGTGTCCCGATTCGTGAGAGCGTGCGGAGCGACACCTCGCGCAGTTGCGTGGTCTTGCCCCAGGCCAGCCATCGCCGCCGTCTCGCCGTGGCCGCAATCTGCGCCAGCGCGCGGTCGTCGCGGAACGAGGCCAGCGCGTCGAGGGTATCGAGCACCATCGACAGATCATCACCGAACGGGTCGCTGTCGTCGAGAATGCGCCCCAGCATCGGCACCACGCGTGGATCCTTGAGGCCGACCAGTGCGGCAATCACGGCAGCGCGCGCCTCGCCCGCGGTGGCCTTGAGCACCATCTGCATGGCCCGCGCGGCGGCTGGGTCATCGATTCGCGCGAGCGACGATACCGCCGCGTGCATGACGCGCACGTCCGTGCGCCGCAGCAAGGCTTGCAGCGGCGGCACCGCGGCCGGGGTACCGATCTGCCCCAGCAGCTTGGCGAGTTCGCGCTGCACGAACCAACGCTGGTCATCAATTGCCGCAGCCAGGCCGGGAATGGCCGCGGTGCCGAGCTTGCCGAGCAGGTGCGACGCACGCTCGGTGGCCACGCCGCCCTCCTCTTTCCGGTACACGCCGAGCAGCGCGGGCACGGCGGGCGCACCGATGCCGCGCACGGCGGTCTCGAAATGGGTGAGGTCATCCCTGGACAAATCGGCGAGTCCCAGCGCGGCTTCGGCCAGCGCACTGGACCCGCCGAGGCCATCGAGCGCGCGGCGACAGGCATCGGGCGCCAGCGACGGCTGGCGGGTGATCGCCGCGCCCAGCTCGGTCACGACTGGCACCACATCCGCGAAGGCCCCGGCGAGCAGGAGTTCTTCAACGAAGGCCGCCATGTCGCGCGCGGTCTCGGCCATCCGCTCGGCTTGCGACTCGTTGCGCAGCAGGTCGATCAGCAACTGGCCTGACAACCGGCGGACGCTTTCGTGCCTGAGCGTCTCGAGCCACTCGGCCATTTCCGGCGGCAGGCCGCGGGCCGCCAGGTCGGCGGCGCGCTCGCCGGCCGAGTCCATCGACGCCCGGTAGTCGCCCGACACGTACGTCGACTCGTCGTACCTCAGCAGCAACTCGTCGAGCGACTGCCGAATGTCGTCGATCGGCCGCTTGCTGCCGAAGTCGCGTTCCGAGCTCAACCGCTTGGCCAGGGTCAGCACGCGCCGCTTGCGCTCGGCGTCGGGCGCCAGGGTGTCGAGCACCTTCGCCAGCCGGCTGGTCGGGTGGCCCGGCGATGACAGGGCGCGCGCCAGCAGCATGGCGACTTGCTGATCGTCGAAGGCCTGCTTGAGCGCGCCGACAATCGGCACCCCTTCGCCCGCGCTCTCTTCCTGCAGCATCAGTTCGAGCGCGGTCGACGAGTCAAGATTCGACGCCGCCAACGCCAGCGACTGGATGACCTCCTGCACACGCTCCGGCGCGAGGGCGGCCACGGTCTTGGCGATGTGGCGATAGACCGCCAGCACGGTGGCAGCCTGCGTGGTCACCAGCGGTGAGCCGTCAGGCGTGGTGAAGGCCTCCATGCTGTCCTTCGCCAGCTCGCCGGTGGCGCCGACGTCGCGCGAGAGGTCGAGCAGGCGCTGTTGCTGCTCGGCGGTAAACGTCGAGCGGCCCATGATGATGGACCGGACGATCGCCTGCCAGGTGGAGTCGCGGCGCGCCGGCCCCTGGTCCGTCTCGCGCTCGAGCAGTTCCTGGTAGTCGATCTGCTCAATGAGAATGGCTGCCTGGTCTTCTGCCTCCCAGATGGCGGCCGGCCCGCCGCGCGCGCGCCGGGTCTCGCGATCGAGTGACAGGACCGCCAGCAACGACCGGATGACGGCCTCGGCCGGCGCCATCAGCACCGTGACTTGCAGGATGTCGCGATCGTGCAGCAGCTCGGCGCATTCAACCACCGCCAAGTCGGTCGAATCGAGGGCGACGCCGTCGAGCAGGAGCTGATGCGGCGTGACAGCGAGCTGCATCATGCCGCCCGACGCGGCCTCGGTGGTCGCCGTCGCCAGGCGCTCCACCGCCAGCACGACGGCCGGGTGCTCGGGCGGGTAGAAGCCCCAACTGCGCAGCGCGATGGTAATCGCGCGCGCCAGGTTGACCGCGCTTCGGGTGATCTCGGCGGCCGGCGCCGCTCGCTGGGCCATGCGAACACCTACGATATACTGCCGACCGTCCATGCGAGCCGTCGACACCATTCGTGCCAAGCGGGACGGCGACGCACTGTCGCGGGAGGCCATCGAGGCCTTTGTTACCGGCGTGACCGACGGCTCGTGGCCCGACTACCAGGCCTCGGCGCTGCTGATGGCGATCGTCCTCAAGGGCATGAACCCCGTCGAGACGGCGTGGCTCACCGACGCCATGGCCCGATCGGGCGACCGCGTCGACCTGAGCCACATTCCCGGCATTAAGGTCGGCAAGCACAGCACGGGCGGGGTGGGCGACAAGGTCTCCATCATTCTGGCGCCGCTCGCGGCGGCGTGCGGCGTCACGGTCCCCAAGATGTCGGGTCGTGGGCTGGGGCATACGGGCGGCACACTCGACAAGCTGGAGAGCATCCCGGGGTTCCGGGTTGCCCTGTCGCTTCAGGAATACGTCGCACAGCTCACCGAGATTGGCTGCTGCCTGATCGGCCAGACCGCCACCATCGCTGCCGCTGACAAAACCCTATACGCCCTGCGCGATGTCACCGGCACGGTCGAGAGCCTGCCACTGATTGCGTCTTCGGTGATGAGTAAGAAACTCGCCGAAGGCAGTGGCGCTCTGGTGCTGGACGTCAAGTGCGGGCGTGGTGCGTTCATGAAGCGCCCGGCCGAGGCGCGGGCACTGGCCCGGTCGATGGTGTCGATCGGTACGGCGTCGGGGGTGAGGACTGAATGCTTCATCACCCGAATGGATGTTCCGCTGGGCCGCGCGGTGGGCAACGCCCTCGAGATTACCGAATGCCTCGAGGTGCTGCGCGGGCACGGCCCCGTCGACCTGATCGAGCTGGTCGTGCGCCTGGGTACCCGCATGGTGCGCCTGGCCAAGAAGGCGCCGACCGATGAGGCAGCCACCGCCATGGTGCGACAGGCGCTGTCGTCGGGAGCGGCCCTCGCGAAGTTCAGTGCCATGGTCGTGAAGCAGGGTGGCGATCCCCGCGTCGTGGACGACCCGAGCCGCCTGCCGTCGGCCGCGCTGTCGCACGTCATGACCGCGCCGCGCAGTGGTGTCGTGACGGCCGTCGACGCGCTGCTGGTCGGCCGCGCCGCCGTGGCGCTTGGCGCCGGCCGCGACCAGAAGGGCGATGCTGTGGATTTGTCTGCCGGTCTGCTGTTGAGAAAGAAGCCCGGTGAAGCCGTCACCGCCGGCGAGCCGGTCATGGAACTGCGCTACAACGACCCGGTGCGGCTGGCGGCGGCGCTGCCGCTGGTGACGCAGGCGATGGTGATTGGCGACCGGCCGCCCGCCGATGAGCCCCTCGTGCTCGGCTGGGTGCACGATCGGGGCGAGACGATGTTCGTGGTCAGTGCGTAGGACGAAAATGAGGGACAGGTGGGAGTGTTGAGCACGCTGCAACCGCTGATTGGCCTCGTCGGCATTCTCGGGCTGGCGTATGCCTTGTCGACCAACCGCAAGGCCATCAGCCCGCGTGTGGTCGGCTGGGGACTTGGCCTCCAGGTGCTGTTTGCGCTGATCGTGCTCAAGACCAGCATCGGCCAGAGCGTCTTCACGGTGCTCGGCGACCGGATGCGCCAGTTGCTCGAGTTCTCAATCGTGGGCTCGGGCTTCGTCTTCGGCGCACTCGGTGATGGCTCGGTGTGGAGCCGCGTCATGACCGGTGCGCTCGGCGAAGAAGGCGCGCGCTACGGCGTGGTGTTCGCGTTCCAAATCCTGCCCACCATCATCTTCATCGCCGCGCTGTTTGCCATTCTTTACTTCATCGGCGTGATGCAGTTCATCGTCCGTCTGTTTGCCGTGGTCATGAACAAGGTGATGGGGGCCAGCGGCGCGGAGTCGCTGAATGTCGCCGCCAGTATCTTCATGGGGCAGACCGAGGCGCCGTTGACGATTCGGCCGTTCCTGGCGCGCATGACGCAGTCGGAATTGATGACGGTGATGACGTCGGGCATGGCCCACATCTCAGGCGGCATCATGGCCGCTTACATCGCGTTCGGCATCGACGCCAAGCACCTGCTGACCGCGGTGATCATGACGGCGCCAGGCACCTTGATGATGGCCAAGATGTTCGTGCCCGAGACCGAAACGCCGGAGACGCGCGGTACCGTCAAGCTCGAAGTGGTCAACGAAGACGTCAACATCATTGATGCCGCGGGCCGCGGCACGGCCGAAGGCCTGCACCTCGCGCTAAACGTCGGCGCGATGCTGATCTCGTTTGTGGCCTTGATCGCGCTGGTCAACGCGATGCTCGGCGCCGCCGGTGGCTGGGTGGGCCTTCAGGGTTTTTCGCTGCAAACCGTTTTCGGCTGGGTGTTCGCGCCGGTTGCCTGGAGCCTGGGGGTGCCGTGGAAGGACGCCGCCACGATTGGCAACCTGCTTGGCACGCGCATGGTACTCAACGAGTTCATCGCCTTCGCGCAGTTGGGCGGCATGAAGGACGTGCTCGATCCGAAGTCGTTCACCATTGCGACCTTTGCGCTGTGTGGCTTTGCCAACTTCGCGTCGATCGGCATGCAGATTGGCGGCATCGGCGCGCTGGCGCCGTCACGGCGTGGCGACCTGGCCCGGCTCGGTCTGCGCGCCATGCTCGCCGGTACGCTGGCGAACTTCCTGACCGCCATCATCGTGGGTTTCCTGCTGTGAGCCGCTCCGGGATTGGGGCTCCAAGATCCGGAATCAGGGACTTCGAACGTGCGACCGAAGCTGCCGAGTGGCTGCGGGGGCACGGCTGTGGCGGCGCGAACGTGGCGGTCGTCCTGGGATCGGGACTCGGCGACTTCGCCGAGCACCTCGGTGAGTCGTTCACCATCCGGTACGAGGATATTCCGCATTGGCCGGCGTCGCGCGTGATTGGTCATGCCGGCAAGCTGGTGGGCGGCACGTTGCGCGGCAAGCAGGTCCTGGCATTGTCGGGGCGCGTGCATGCCTACGAAGGCCACGACCTGCCGACGGTGACCTTTGCCATGCGCGTCATGGGCCGTCTCAACGTCCCGCAGGTCATCCTCACCAACGCCGCCGGCGGCATCTCTCCCAACTGCTCGCGCGGCGCCCTCATGGTGATCGACGACCACATCAACCTGATGGGCAACAACCCGCTGGTGGGTCCCAACGACGAACGCTACGGCCTGCGCTTTCCCGACATGACCCATGTCTACTCGCCGCGGTTGCGGGCGATCGCCGACGCGGCGGCAGCGGAGCAGGGCGCGCCCGTGCAGCACGGCGTCTATATCGCCGTCCTCGGTCCCAGCTATGAGACGCCGGCCGAGATCCGCGCGTTTCGCGTGCTGGGCGCCGATGCCGTTGGCATGTCGACCGCGCCGGAAGCGATCGTGGCCCGCCACATGGGCCTCGAGGTGCTGGGCATCTCGTGCATCACCAACCCAGCCGCCGGCGTGTTCCCGGAACCGCTGCACCACGATGAGGTGATGGCGACGGCGCACCAGGTGAAGGGGCAATTCATCGGGCTGCTGGAGCGGATCATTGCCCGCCTCTGAACTCCTGGTCGAGGCGGCGCGGGCCGCTCGCGAGCGGGCGGTGGCCGACTATTCCGGCTTCAAGGTCGGCGCCGCGCTTGAGACCCTCGACGGCCACATCATCACCGGCTGCAACATCGAGAACGCGACCTACGGCCTGACGGTGTGCGCCGAGCGCGTTGCCATCTTCAAGGCGATCTCCGAGGGCCAGCGTGCCGTCCGCCGCATTGTCGTCGTGGCCGACACCGCATCACCGACGCCGCCCTGCGGTGCTTGCCGGCAGATCATGTGGGAGTTTTGTGGCGACATCGAGGTCGTGATGGCCAACCTCGAGACGGTCACCGCGACCCTGCAAATGCGAGAGCTGTTGCCCCTTCCGTTCGACCAGCGACTGTTGTAGTTCGGGTTGGCCCCAAGCCACAAGCCCCAAGCCTGTACAATATTCCCGAATGCTGCCCACCATCGCCTGGCAAGACTCCGACATCGTCATGATCGATCAACGCAAGCTGCCGGCGGCCGAGATCTACGTGACCTGCCGTAGCGTGAACGACGTGGCCAGGGCCATCAAGACCATGGTCATTCGCGGGGCGCCGGCCATTGGCGTCTGCGCCGCCATGGGGCTGGCGCTCGGTGCCGAGCGCAGCAAGGCCACCGGCACCAAGCAGTTCACGACTGACTTTCAGCGCAACAGCGAGCTGTTAGCCGCGACGCGGCCGACGGCGGTCAACCTGTTCTGGGCGATCGAGCGCATGAAGCAGTCGTTCGCCAGCGGCGCATTGGCCGGTGAGTCGGTTGCTCAGTTGAAGGCACGGCTGCGAGCCGAAGCTGACCGAATTCACGATGACGATATCGCGAGTTGCCGGGCGATCGGTGCGCATGGCGCGACGGTGGTGCCGGCGGAGGCCTGCATCCTGACGCACTGCAACGCCGGAGCGCTGGCTACCGCCGGCTACGGCACCGCCCTCGGCGTGATCCGCGGCGCGGTTGCAGCCGGCCGCAAGGTGCGCGTGCTCGCCGATGAAACCCGGCCCTTCCTGCAGGGTGCGCGCCTGACGGCGTGGGAATTGGTGAAGGACGGCATCGACACCACCGTGATCACCGACAACATGGCCGGCGCGAGCATGCGCGCGGGCGACGTTGACCTGGTGGTCGGCGGCGCCGATCGCATTGCCGCCAACGCCGACACCGCCAACA
>SXGT01360125.1_pt1 | contig 32972 bp, 29 predicted proteins | sample 3176221 | NCBI WGS metagenome assembly SXGT01 (sample SAMN11356862, study PRJNA531348) | freshwater metagenome | isolation source: freshwater sample F1-120 | place: China: Fuxian Lake, Yuxi | collected 2017-12-25
CGCCTTACGGGCGGGGGGGCGGGCGTGGTCGCGGCGGTGCGTTCCGGGACGCACGGGCGGGCCGGACCCGCCGGGCATCGGCGGAGGGCCGGGGGGGGCCGGGGGGGTCATGGCGATGCGCACAGGGACCCCGGCGGGATGGGCCCCCAGGCGCGGCGGGGGGAGCGGCGCGCAACGGGTGCACGTCCCGGCCACACGCATGTTTCCTGCTCGCAGCGGGAAACGACGGCAACCAAATCGCCGCTCAGAGCGGTTTTGAGCATTTGACCGGGCTACTCGCGTGGGTAGGGTGGCCGTCCCACTGCCGACAGGGTCCGTGTTCATCGCGCCGTCCGCCCCGGGCGGGCCGCCACTCCGGACCACCACCCCGACGGGGAGATCCGTCCTGCTGCACCGCCTCGCCATCGCGTTCGCCGCACCCGCCCTGATCGCCGGCGGCCTCGCCTCAGGGGCATCCGCCGCGATGCCCACGCGGATGCCTGTGATCTCCGTGGCCGCCGCCCCGGCAGCGGCGCCGGGATCCCCCGCGCCGGCACCGCGGCGCGTGCGGCCCGCGGCCGTGGCCACCGGGCACTTCGCCATCCCGGCGGTGCTGCCCACACGCACGACCCTGGCCACGACCTACAGCGCCTGGGATGAGGGGAACGCGTGCCCGGGTCTCCCCCAGACCCGCATGTACGACCTCACGATGGGCAGCGATCTGGTGCCGTGCGGTACCTACATCCGCATCTGCCTGATGTCGGGGACGAAGTGCGTCGTCGTGCAGCGTCGTGACTGGGGTCCTTTCACCGGCGGGCGTCACATCGATATGAACCTCGGTGCGGTGCTGGCCCTCGGCTACCCCTCGATGTACGAGTGGGGCGTGCGCAAGGTGCGGTGGGAGCGCGTGCCCGCCCCGGCACGGACGGGCGTTTTCACCCCCGCGCGGTGAAAACCCAGCGATCGATCAGGGAATAAAACTCCGTAATCCTTGACTTGTTTTCGGGCTTTCCTCTAGGGTCCCGTCCCGGCGCCTCACGGGCGCATGCGGGTACGGCGGACCACGAGGAGACCACGGGTGAGCACGATCGGCTGGCGCGACCGCCTGGAGGGGCAGATGCCCCCCGACCTGGCGGAGGAGATCGACGTCTTCGAGACCCAGCTCGAATTGCGCAAGGACGGCCGGGTTGACGAGCGCGTCTTCGCCGAGACGCGTCTGCGGCGCGGGGTCTACGGCCAGCGCTACGACAACGGCCAGCGCCACGACGGCGTGGAGCACCGCCGCCTGGAGTTCCCCTCCGGGGACCTGACCAAGGGTCCCGAGACCCTGTGGGACGCCCCGGGCATGCTGCGCATCAAGGTGCCGTGGGGCGGCCTGACGCCGCTGCAGATCGACGTGATGGCCGAACTGGCCGAGGAGTACTCGGACCACATCCTGCACGTGACCACCCGGCAGGACGTCCAGTTGCACTACGTGCACATCGAGGACATGCCCACCGTCATGCGGCGGCTTGCCGCAGTCGGCATGACCACCCGTGAGGCCTGCGGCAACGGCGTGCGCAACCTCACGGCGTGCCCGCTCTCGGGCGTGTGCCGCACCGAGTCGTTCGACGTGACCCCGCACTCCGAGGCGCTCTTCCGGTTCCTGCTGGGCCACCCCGACTGCCAGGACTTCGGGCGGAAGTTCAAGATCGCGTTCTCCGGCTGCGCCGATGAGGCGTGCGGCCTCGTGATGATGCACGACCTCGGCGGCATCGCACGCACCGACCTCGTGGACGGCGAGCCCGTGGATTCGTTCGACATCTACGTGGGCGGTGGCCTCGGCACCACGCCGCACCAGGCCAAGTTGCTGGCCGGGCGCGTGCCGCCGGGCGAACTGCTGCCCACGGTGCAGGCCGTGGCCCGGGTATTCGCGCGACTCGGCGAGAAGGCGAACCGCAACCGCGCGCGCGTCAAGTTCCTGGTGGCCAAGGTCGGCATCGAGGAGTTCAGCCGCCTCGTCGCCGAGGAGCGGGAGATCCTCCCGTACGACGAGCGCTGGACCGCCCACCTCGACGACGGCCTGCCGCCCGAGCAGCCCGCGCACGCCCTGGGTGCGGGCGATGGTAACGACGCGGCCGACCCGGTCTTCCGCGCCTGGCGCGAGGCCAACGTCTACCGGCAGCGCCAGGACGGCTACGCCGTGGTCACCATCCCACTGCCGCTGGGCGACATCGCCTCGGGCCAGGCCCGCCTGCTCGCCGACGTGGCCCGCCGGTTCGTGGGCGACACGGTGCGCACCACCGTGGAGCAGAACATCGTGTTCCGCTGGGTGCGCCTGGAGGACCTTGCGGACCTGCACACGGCGCTCGCCGGGATCGGCATGGCCGACCCCTACGCCGAGACCATCGTGGACGTAAGCGCGTGCCCCGGCACCGACACCTGCAAGTTGGGGATCTCGGCGTCGCGTGGCCTGGCCGGCGAACTGCGCGAGCGCCTGGCCGCGCGCTCGGGCGAGCTGGACGAGGCCATCAAGGGCCTGCGCATCAAGGTGAGCGGCTGCTTCAACTCGTGCGGCCAGCATCACGTCGCCGACATCGGGTTCTTCGGCAACAGCCGCAAGCGCGGCGGCCGTGTGGTGCCCCACTTCCAGGTGGTGCTGGGTGGCCAGTGGCAGAACAACGCGGGCTCCTATGGCCTGGCCGTGGGCGCCATCCCCAGCAAGCGCATCCCCGAGGTGGTTGACCGCATCACCGGGCAGTTCATCGCCGACCGCCTGCCGGGTGAGTCATTCCTCGACTGGAGCGGGCGCACCGGGCGCGCGGGCCTGGCGGCCATCATCGAGGACCTCAAGGAGATCCCCGACTACGAGGACGAGCCGGGGCTCTTCCAGGACTGGGGGAACCCGCGCGAGTTCCAGATCGGCGACATCGGCATCGGCGAGTGCGCGGGCCAGGTGATCTCGTCCACGGACCTCGAACTCTCATTCGCCGAGAGCATCGCGTTCGAGGCCCAGGTGGCGCTGGAGGACAACGACCTCACCCGCGCGGATGAGCGCGCCTACCGCTCCATGGTCACCGCCGCGCGTGCCTTGGTGCGCACCGAACTGCCGGACCTGCCCGAGGAGGACGACGTGATCGTGCGCGAGTTCGATGCGCGCTTCGTCGAGACCGGCCGCTTCCGCGACCGCTTCGCCCACGGCGCATTCGCCCGCCCGCTGCTCGAGCGGCACGCCGGCGGCGCCACCGCGGTGACCGAGGAGAAGGCCCGGTCATTCGTGGAGGAGGCCCAGCTGTTCATCGACGCCGCCCACGCCTGCCAGATCCGTATGGCCGGCGCGACATCGGCCACCCAGTAGCCGGACCGGACCGACAGGAGACGGACATGGAACCGCACCGCATCTCGGTGAAGCTGTACCTCGAGGATCCGGCCGCTCTGGACCCCGAGGCCGTCGTGCCCGCCTTCCACCGTTTCATCCGCGAGGACGCCGTGGGGGGCATCCCGATTGACGTCGCGCGCTACGCCCATGTGGTGGACGGCCCCGGAATCCTCATCGTCGGGCATCAGGTGGACTTCGCCATTGACCTCGCCGGGGGCCGCCCCGGCATCAGTGTCACGCGCAAGCGCGACGCCGTGGGCAGCCTGGCCGAGCAGGTGCGCGAGCTCGTCGCATGGGCGGTGCGCCTGTCGCTGCTGCTCCAGGACGACGACGCCGTCGGGGACGCCGCGTGCCTGTCCGCCGACGAGGTGCTGGTGACGATCCTCGACCGCTACGAGGCCCCCAACAACGACGAGACACTCGTGCGCGCCGAACCCGCGCTGCGCAGCGCGTTGGAGCCGCTCTCGGAGTCGGCGTCGCTCGACATCACCCGGATCAGCGGGGTACGTGAGCCCTTCGCGGCCCGCATCGCCATCGGGTCGCCCCGCCGCCTGGAGGCATGGACGGGGGACGCCGCCCTCGCCTGAGCGGTGGTGGCGGGACCGGGGTGACCGGCGCCGGACCGGGCCGGGCGCCCGCGCCGCCCGGGGTTCCGGGGGAACCGGATCACGCTTCCCTCACGTCGTCCTCACCGATCCATGACGTCACGGGGGCACGGTGGTTCCCACACCGCTCCCGGATGAGGAACCCAGGATGAAGATCTCCCGCCTGCTGGCCGCAAGTGTCGTCGGCGTGGCCGCCGTGCCAGTCGTCGCGCTCGGGCATGGATCGATGTCGGACCCGGCATCACGCATCTACCACTGCGCCATCACCACACCGGACGCCCCGGCCTGCGCGGCCGCCCGTGCCGCGAACCCGCAGGCCCTGTACGACTGGATGGAGGTGAACATCGGTGACGCCGCCGGACGGCATCGCGCACTGATCCCCGACGGCACGCTGTGCAGTGCGGGCCGCAGCAAGTACGCGGCCTTCGACGCGCCCGCCGCGTGGCCCACGACCCACCTGCGCCCCGGCGCGGACGGCCGGTACACGCTCACCTGGCGCTCCACGGCGCCCCATGCCACGGCGTACTACCGGGTCTATCTCACCACGCCCGCGTACGACCGCACGCGTGCGCTGCGGTGGGACGATCTCGAGCTGGTGCATGACTCGGGGGCCCTGCCGCGCGAGACCACCACGACCCTGCGCGTCACGTTGCCCGCGCGCACGGGGCCGCAGGTGCTCTACACCATCTGGCAGCGCAGCGACTCGCCCGAGGCGTTCTACGCCTGCAGCGACGTCGTGATGGACGCCACCGCGCCGGCCCCCGGACCCGGGCCGGCCCCGGTGCCCGTTCCCGTGCCGGCTCCCGTGCCAGCTCCCGTGCCCGTACCCGTGCCGGCTCCCGTGCCCGCGCCCGGCACCGGCCTCACCATCCACTCGACCATCAGTACCGACTGGGGGACGGGCTTCTGCCGTGACCTGCGCGTCACCAACGGATCGCTCCTGCCGGTGCGCTGGACCGTGCCGCTCGAGGTCGGGGGCACCATCACCTCGCTGTGGAACGCGCGGGCCGCGGGCGGGGCGACCAGCGGCACCATCGAGGTCGGCGGGGAGTCGTGGAACCGCGACCTCATGGGCGGTCAGGTGGCCGCCTTCGGCTACTGCGCAACCCGGGCGGGTACCATTCCCGCCCCGGCGCCGCCGCCGGTGCCCGCACCGGCACCGCCGCCGCCGCCCGTGCCGGAGGACGGCGCGGCCACCATGACCCGCCGCATCACCTCCGACTGGGGCCGCGGGTTCTGCGCCGATGTCACCGTGCGGACCGCGGCCACGTCGCCGGTGATCTGGCAGGTGCAGCTCGCGACCGGTGGCGTGATCACCAGCATCTGGGATGCCGTCACCGCCGGGGAATCCGGAACCGTGCCGGTGCGTGGGGCCGCGTGGAACGCCGCGGTCACCGCTGCGCAGCCGGTCACGTTCGGGTACTGCGTTCAGCGATAACGGCGTTGGGAGGGCGCGGGGCGGCGGTGTCGGCCACACTGCCGCCCCGTGAACGTCCCGCTCTGGGCCTGGATCGTGCTGGTGGCCGGCACGGTCCTGGTCATCGCCATCGACCTGCTCTTCATCTCGAAGGGTGGCCGGAAGATGGAACTTCGCCCCGCCCTCATCTGGACGGGTGTGTGGCTGGCCCTCGGCGCGGCATTCGCCGTGGTGGTGGGCGTCGCGTTCGATACGAAGTACGCCACCGAGTACCTCTCGGGCTTCCTGCTCGAGTACTCGCTCTCGATGGACAACGTGTTCGTGTTCATCGTCCTGCTCGCATTCTTCGCGGTGCCGCCGGCCGCGAAACTGCGGGTGCTCACCATCGGCATCCTCATCGCCCTGGGGCTTCGGCTCATCGCCATCCTCATCGGCGGGGTCCTCATCGCCCAGGCCGAGTGGGTGCTCTACATCTTCGGGGCATTCCTCATCTACACGGCGTGGAAGCTGTTCCACCACGCCGACCAGCCGACCGACCCGGCGCAGTCACCCATCCTGAGGTTCCTCAAGCAGCGCTTGCCCGTCACCGGCACCTATGAGGGCTCGCGGTTCCGCGTCCGCGCCGGCGGGAAGTGGATGTACACGACCCTCGCGGTCGTGCTGGTGATGCTCGCGGGTACCGACCTCGTGTTCGCCCTGAACTCGATCCCCGCCGCGTTCGGCGTGACCCGTGAGCCCTTCCTCGTGTTTGCGGTCAATGCCTTCGCGCTGATGGGCCTGCGATCGCTGTTCTTCGTGCTGGAGGGCCTCGTGGACCGGTTCCCCTACCTGTCCTACGGCCTGGCCGCCGTGCTGGCCTTCGTCGGGGCCAAGATGCTGCTGAAGGACCTCTGGCACCCGCCCATCTGGGTGTCGCTGGCCGTCATCGTCGTGGTGCTCGGCACCAGCATCGCCTACTCCTGGGTGAAGACGAAGCCGCCCCGGCCCGCCTGACCCGGGTGGCGATGACCCCCGGTCCCGAGGGGGTGGGGCGATAGCATCGCCTCCCGGTGGACCGTCTCTCCGTCGTATCGCTGGCCGTGGCCTTCGCCGCCGGCGTCGTCTCGTTCGCGTCACCCTGCGTGCTGGCGCTCGTCCCCGGCTACCTGTCGTTCATCTCCGGGGTGCCGGCCGACCAGGTGGAGAGGCGATGGCGGGGGGTCATCCGGCCCACGGCCGCGTTCGTGCTGGGGTTCGCGATCATGTTCGCGCTGTTCGGCGCGAGCGCCGGGCTGATCGGGCGGTCCCTCGCCCGCGACCGCGACGTGCTGAACGTGGTGGCGGGGATCATCCTCATCGTGTTCGGCATCGCGATGGTGGTGCTGCCGCGCATGGGGTGGTTCCAGTCCGATCGCCACATGCGGATCGCGAAGCGTCCCGCGACGCTGATCGGCGCCGGGCTGGTGGGCGCCGCCTTCGCGGCCGGGTGGACGCCCTGCATCGGGCCGATCCTCGGTGGAATCCTCACCTACGCCGCCCCCACGGGCTCACCGGCCGCCGGCGCCCTCTTGCTGTTCGTCTATTCGCTCGGGCTGGGCATCCCGTTCCTGCTCGCGGGCATCTTCATGACGCAGACGCTGTCCGCCTCGAAGTGGCTGCGCAACCGCTGGTACGCCGTCAACGCCATCGGCGGGGCGCTCATGGTGGTGCTGGGCATCATGGTCCTCACCGGTAACCTCGAGCGCATCACCCAGCGTCTCGCCACCATCGGGTTCACAGGCCTCTAGGAGCCTCCGTGCGCATCGTCTCCCTCGTGGGCAACCGGCCCCAGTTCGTCAAGGCCGCACCGCTGTGCACCGCCCTCCGCGCCCAGGGGGAGGAGATCCTCGTGCACTCGGGCCAGCACTACGACCCCGAACTCGCTGACCTGTTCTTCGACGAGTTGGGCATCCCGGCACCCGACCACGCGCTGGAGGTGGGGCCCGGTACGCCCGTGCACCAGATCGCCATGATCATGGAGCGGTTCGAGCACGTGGTACGCGATGAGGGGCCGGATGCCGTGCTGGTGTACGGCGACACCACCACGACGCTCGCCGGCGCGCTGGTGGCGGCCAAGCGCGGCATCCCGCTGGCGCACGTGGAGGCCGGGCTGCGCTCGTTCGACAAGGCGATGCCCGAGGAGCAGAACCGGGTCGTCACCGATCACCTGTCGGCCGTGCTGCTGTGCCCCACCCGGCAGGCCGTGGACAACCTCACGGCCGAGGGCATCACCCGCGGCGTGCACCTGGTGGGCGATGTCATGTTCGATGCGAGCCGCATGTTCGCGCCCCTGGCCGAGCGCAGGGATGCGCCGGTGGCCCTCGGGCTGGATCCGGGCGGCTACCTCCTCGTCACGATCCACCGCGCCGCGGCCACCGACACCCCCGGGGCCCTCGATGACATGGTCGCGGTGCTGTCATCCCTCGGACAGCCGGCCGTCTTCCCGGTGCACCCGCGCACCCGTGCCGCGCTGCAGGCCGGTGGCCGGTGGGACGCCCTCGGGCAGGTCCCCGGCCTCATCCTCGCGCCCCCCGCGGGCTACCTCGATTTCGCGAGCCTGCTCATGGGTGCCCGCGCCGTCCTCACCGACTCGGGCGGGGTGCAGAAGGAGGCCTACTTCCACGGGGTCCCGTGCATCACCCTGCGCGATACCACCGAGTGGGTCGAGACGGTGGCCGGGGGCTTCAACACCCTCACGGGGATGGACACCGCCCGGGTGCGCGAGGCGCTGGCCGGCGTGGCGATGCCCGCCGAGCGCCCGCCGTACTACGGCGATGGCCACGCGGCCGAGGCCATCGCCCGCGCGGTGGTTGCCGAACTGGGGTAGCCCCGGGGCACCCCGTGGCCGCCACCGGCATCACTTCCTCTTCTTCACCACCAGGGAGCGGGTGACCGAGTACGCCCGGCCCCCCTTCGGAGTGAATGTGGTGCGCAGCGACAGCGTGAGCGACCTGCTCTTCAGGGTAGTGCGCCCCTTCGCGCCCAGGTTGCAGGAGACCCCGGTGGTGCCGGTGGCCTTGGTCGCCCGTGACGCGCGGCACCAGGTGACCGTCTTCTTCCCGCTCCCGGTCACCGCCTGCTGGGTGATCTTCCCGGGGCCGGCCACATAGACCGTGGAATTGACGCTGGCCGTGGACGGCAGTGTCCGGGACCCCACGGTACGGACCGCCACCTCCATGACGAAGGTCGCCGCGACCGCGGTGTCGCCACCCAGGGCCACGGCGCACCGGGGGCCGGTGCCCGTACAGCCGCCCGACCAGCCGGCGAAGGCCGTGGCCCCGCTCGGCGTCGCCGTCAGGGTCACCGACGTACCGGCCGGGTATCCCTGGGTGCAGTCGCTGCCGCAGTTGATGCCCAACGGGGACGACGAGACGGTGCCCGTGCCGTTGCCGTTACGTGCGACGGTGAGGTAGGGGCTGCCGGGGGGCAGGGGCTCGAAGGTGGCCCCCACCTGCCGGTCGTCACTCATCACCACCGTGCAGGTGGGCTGGGTGCCCGCGCAGGCGCCGGTCCAGCCCGTGAAGTACGCACTGTCCGCGGGCACGGCCGACAACGTCACCGTGGTGCCGACCTTGTACACCTCGGCGCAGGTCAGTCCGCAGTTGATGCCACCGACGTCGGACGTCACCCCACCGGAGCCGACCCCCTGCATGGTGACCAGCAGCAGGCGTCCCTCCGTCGGGATCGGCGCGAAGCTCGCGCTCACCTTGCGCGCCTCGTCCATGGTGACGGTGCAGGTCGGCTGCTGGCCATCGCACGCACCGCCCCATCCGATGAAGTCCGAGGTGCCGGCGGCAGTGGCCTGAAGGGTCACCACCCGGCCCTGGTCGAAGTTCTGCGCGCAGTCGGTGCCGCAGTTGATGCCCTCGTTGGGCGCCTTTGACACCACGCCGCCCTGTCCCGACCCCAGCCGGATGACCGTGAGCAACTCCGCGGTGGGCGGCAGCAGTGTGAACGTGGCCGTCGCCTGCCGGGCCTGGTCCATGGTCACCGTGCACGTGGACGACGGCCCCGCGCATCCGCCGGTCCACCCGGAGAACGCCGACACGTCGTCGGCCGTGGCCACCAGATCCACCGTGGTGCCGTCCTCGTACTGCTTCGTGCACGTGCTGCCGCAGTCGATCCCGGCGGGGTTCGAGGTGACGGTGCCCATACCCGTGCCATCCCGCGCCACGCTCAGCAGCCACGACGCGGGGGGCAGGGCCGTGAAGGTGGCCGTCACATCACGCGCCCCGTCCATCGTGACGGTGCAGGTGGGCTGGTCCGCGCCGCCGCTGCAGGCCCCGCCCCACGCGGTGAACGCTGAGCGCGCGCCGGGCTTGACCGTCAGCGTGACGGTGGTGCCCCTGACGTACTGGTCGCTGCAGTCGGTGCCGCAGTTGATAGCGGTATCGGGAAGCACCGACACGACCGTCCCCGTCCCGGTGCCCGCCTTCATCACCCGGAGCCGCCGGTCCGGTGCCGGGATCGGGACGAAGGTCGCGGTCACCTTGCGCGCGTCGTCCATGGTGACCAGGCAGGTGTCCTGAACTCCCGTGCACGCCCCGCCCCACTGGTGGAAGGTGGACCCCTTCGCAGAGGTCGCCTGCAGCGTCACCTTCGTGCCCTTCGCGTAGTTCTGGGTGCAGTCGCTGCCGCAGTTGATGGCGGTATCGGGCGTGAGCGAGGCCACCCGGCCCTGACCGGACCCGCGGCGGGTAACGGTGAGCGTCTCCCAGTCGACGGGGATCGGGACGAAGATGGCCGTCACCGACCGTGCCCGCTCGATCTTCACGGTGCACTGGGCCTGGGTGCCCGTGCAGTCGCCCTCCCACCGGGCGAAGGTGAGGCGATCGCCCGGGGTCGCGGCGAGTACGACGTCCGTCCCCGCGGTGAACTCCTGCGAGCAGTCCTTGCCGCAGTTGATGCCGGCGGGGGTGGACGTGACGGTGCCCGCCCCGTCCCGGGTGACGGTGAGCCGGTACTTGGGGGGCGCGAGCGGGGTGAAGCGCGCCGTCACCGTGCCGGACTGCTTCAGCGTGACCCGGCAGATGACGGCCGCGCCGCTGCACGCGCCACCCCAGCCGCCGAAGGCCGACTGGTTGCCCGGCTGCGCCGTGAGCGTGATCTCCTGACCCGGATTCACGTTCGTTGCGCACGCGGTCCCGCAGTTGATGCCGGCGGGGCTCGAGGTGACGGTGCCCGTGCCGTCACCCGTGCGCGTCACGGTGAGGGTCACGACCTGCTCGTTCTCGAAGACGGCCGTGACGCTGCGTGCTTTCGTCATCTCGAGCCGGCAGGTGCTGCCCGCCTTCGCCGTCGCACACGCGTCCTTCCACGTCACGAATCGCGCACCCGCACTCGGGGAGGCCACGAGCGTGACCGGCTCGCCCTTCCACCAGTCCGTGCTGCAGGCGAAGCCCGGGCACTGGAGCCACTTCGCCGGGGAGTCGGTGACGACGCCCCGACCCTGTACCGAGATGGTGAGCGGGACCCACTGATGGCTGTCGCCGACCACCGCGAACGATGACGACGGGCCGACGGGAGCGGCCTCCGCCCGTGACGATGCCGCCACGAGCACCACCGTCAGCACCGCGATGGCCGCGGCGAGGGTACGGATGCGAGGAGTGCGAAGGAGCGCCATGTCAACCTCCTGATCGCGCTCTCGCGATCCGTGGGGAAGGGCAACGCAATGGTGACGCTACACCAACGCGTTCTGCGGGTCCCCCACCGCGGGTGATCCGGGCGCCGGCGCGGGCCCGCGGCGCGGGTACCGACCTGCGCGGGGTCGCCGGAGGGCCCGCCTTCCCGTCACGATCCACCCCGGCGGGTCCGTGCCGCCGGTACCGGCCTACGTGAGGTCGAAGGGGGACGGCCCGTCATCGGGCAGGCGCCCGCGCGGCACCTCATAGGCATCCTGCACGCCCATGCCTGCCATCAGCGCCCGGGGGCGGATCATCAGGAAGATGCGCGAGTCGCGCTCCCGCTGGGTTCGCTCCCAGCGCCGGGCCTCAAGGCGGTCAATGATGCCGACGCCGATGCCCGCGCCCGCGATGAGCGCCGCCGTGCCCCCGATCTCGCTGATGAGGGTGTCGAGCACCAGCAGCGTGCCGACGCCCAAGAACATGACGGTGGCGGCCCGTACGCGGCGCTCAAAGGAATCGGCGGTGGTCTCATGCACCACCGGGCCCGGGGGCCGGAGCGTGAGAATGGCGTGGGCGAACCGGCGGCGGCTGGTGAGCGCGCCCAGCACCAGGGCCAGGAGGAGGGCGGCGGCAGCCACGATGCCGGCCGGCAGCGGCTCCACCGGCCCGTCCACCAGCCACAGGATGATCCAGTACGCGAGGGCCGCGAGGCCCAGCGACGTGAGCACCTGCCCGCGCCACCCGATCTCGTCGTCCGCGCGCACGATGCGGGGGAGCCCCGCCAGCGCCGCATCGTCCATAGCGGCTACGATACCGCCGCTGTCCACGCCGAGAACGAACATCCCCGGCGGTCCCCGGTGACCGCCCCCGCGCCGCGCGTCGGCGTCATCGGCCTCGGCTACGTCGGGCTCCCGCTCGCGGTCGTCTTCGCCGAGGCGGGTGTGCCCGTGGTCGGCCTCGACGTCGTGGATGAGAAGGTCGCCGCCATCAACCGCGGCATCTCCCACATCGAGGACGTGCCGTGCAGACGCCTGGCGCCGCTGGTGGAGGCGGGGACGCTGCGCGCGAGCACCGACCTCGACGAGCTGCCTGCCCTCACGGCGATCATCATCTGCCTGCCCACGCCGCTGAATGAGCACCGCGAGCCGGACCTGGGCGCGGTGCTGGGCGCGGTGCGCGACATCGCCCCCCGGCTCCGGCACGGCCAGCTGGTGGTGCTCGAGAGCACCACCTACCCGGGCACCACGCGCGACGAGCTCGCACCGATCCTCGAAGGACACGGGCTCACCGCGGGCGAGGACTTCCACCTGGCCTTCAGCCCCGAGCGCGTGGATCCCGGCCGCGGGGACTGGACCACCCGGTCCACGCCCAAGGTGGTCGGGGGCCTGACCCCCGCATGCACCGCGAAGGCGCTCGAGGTCTACGGGCAGGCGTTCGACACGCTGGTGCCGGTCTCGACGCCCGAGGTGGCGGAGATGACGAAGATCCTCGAGAACGTCTTCCGCAGCGTGAACATCGCGCTGGTCAACGAGACGGCGCTCCTGTGCGACCGCATGGGCGTGGACGTGTGGGAGGTCATTGACGCCGCGGCCACGAAGCCGTTCGGGTACATGCCGTTCCGCCCCGGCCCCGGCCGGGGCGGCCACTGCATCCCGATTGACCCCTTCTACCTCACCTGGAAGGCACGCGAGTACGACTTCCACACCGAGTTCATCGAGCTCGCGGGCAAGATCAACTCGCAGATGCCCTACTTCTGCGTGTCGAAGATCGCCCGGGCGCTCAACGACCACGGCAAGGCGCTGAAGGGCGCGCGGGTGCTGGTGATCGGAGTGGCCTACAAGGCCGACGTCAACGACATGCGCGAGAGCCCGGCCCTCAAGGTCATCTCACTGCTCATCGAGCGCGGCGCGCAGGTGGCGTACCACGACCCGCACGTGCCCGGAATCGAGCCGGGCCACGGGCTCGACCATGCCATGACCGGCGTGCCGCTGGACGACGGGGCGCTCACCGGCGCCGACGCCGTGGTGGTGGTGACGGCGCACACCGGGATCGACTGGCAGCGCGTCGCCGACCTCAGCCCGCTGGTGGTGGACTTCCGCAATGCCGTGCCGCGAGGGGAGAACGTGTGGACGCTGTGACCCCGGTTCGCGTGGCGGTGGTGGGCATGTCGTACTGGGGGCCCAATCTGGCGCGCAACTTCGACCGTATCGAGGGCTCGCAGTTGCGCTGGGCCTGCGACCTCGACGAGGGCCTGCTCGACGCCCACCGCGCGGCCTTCCCCCGCACGCGGTTCACCACGGACCTCGACGAGGTGCTGGCCGACCCGGACACCGACGCGGTGGTGATCGCGACGCCGGTACCCACCCACGCGGCGCTGGCACTCCGGGCCATCGCCGCCGGCAAGCACGTGTTCGTGGAGAAGCCGCTCGCCCTCACCACTGCCGATGCCCGGGTGGTGGCCGAGGCCGCGGCGGCCGCGGGCGTCACGTGCATGGTTGACCACCTCCTGGTGCTGCATCCGGGGGTCACCAAGGTCAAGGACCTCGTGGACAACGGGCACCTGGGTGACGTGCACTACCTCTACGGCAACCGGCTCAACCTCGGCATCGTGCGCAAGGACGAAAACGCCCTGTGGAGCCTCGGCCCGCACGACATCAGCGTGATGCTGCACATCGTGGGCGAGCCGGCCGTCGAGGTGTCGGCCACGGGGGCCTGCTACCTGCAGGAGGGCGTGGAGGATGTCGTGTTCGGCCGCATCCTCTTCGCGAGCGGGGTCATCGGGCACCTGCACCTGTCATGGCTCGACCCGCACAAGATGCGCCGGATGACCGTGATCGGGTCGGAGCGAATGGTGGTGTTCGACGACATGGAGGCCGAGCGCAAGATCACCGTGTACGACAAGGGCCCCGTGCCGCGCACCGGGGAGTACGGGGAGTACATCCAGGTGCGCTCCGGCGACATCTTCAGCCCCAAGATTGACGGGGCCGAGCCGCTGCGCCTGGTGTGCCGGCACTTCCTCGACTGCATCCGGTCGGGCGAGGCCCCCATCGCCGACGGCTGGGCCGGCCTGGCCACGGTCGAGGTGCTGGAGGCAATGGACAAGTCACTGACCGAGAACGGCCGGCCGGTCACCCTGGAGGGAGCATCCCGATGAGCCGCGAGAACCTGGTGCTGGGCGAGGGCGTGTCCCTCCCCGACAACGTCGAGGTGGGCGCCAACGTGGTCATCCACGATGGCACCGTCATCGGCGCGGGGTGCGTGATCCAGGACAACGTGGTGCTGGGCAAGCAGCCCAAACTGGCGCGCAAGTCCACCACCCGGCGCGAGCCGCTGCCGCCGCTGGTGATCGGCACGGGCGTGTCCATCTGCTCGGGCGCGGTCATCTTCGCCGGCAGCGTCATCGGCGACAACACGGTCATCGGCGACCAGGCCTTCGTGCGCGAGAACGTGCAGATCGGAGAGGACTGCGGCATCGGGCGGGCGGTGTGCGTGGAGAACCAGACGGTCATCGGCAACCGCTGCAACATCCAGAGCAACTCCTACATCACGCGGCTGTGCGTTCTGGAGGACGATGTGTTCATCGCCCCGTGCGTCACCACCACGAACGACAACTTCATGGGCCGCACCGAGGGCCGGCACGCCCTGCTCAAGGGCGCCACCATCCGCCGCGCGGCGCGGATCGGCGGCGGCGTGGTCATCCTGCCCGGCATCGAGATCGGCGAGGAGGCCTTCGTGGCCGCCGGCGCCCTGGTGACGAGGGACATCCCCGCCGGCAAACTGGTGGCGGGCCTGCCGGCGCGTGTGTGGCGCGACGTGCCCGAGGAGGAGCTGCTCGGCAATCAGTAGGGCGCTGGTACCGCCGGCCGACGTCTACGGGCGTCCGGCCACGCGGCGCTCCATGCGCACCAGGAGCGCCGCCGAGGGGACGACGCGGCCCGTGGCGTAGGTGCTGAGGCGGGTGGGCGACGTGCCGATCCCGCGTGCGAATCGCGCCGCCGTCTCACCCGAGCGCGCGATGCATCCCCGCACCCGGGCCGCCACCTCCGCGCGATCGGCGTCGTCCTCCGCTCGTCGTGCATCGTCGAGAACCAGCCGGAAGAGCCGGGTCGCCCCGTCCGTGGCGGCGTACCCGAGGTAGGACTCGACGGCTCTGGCCACCTCCCCGTGGGGCCGGGCGCGGATCTCGCTCAGCACGGGAGCCCAGTCCGCGACGAGCCCCCGCTCGATCACGGTGGCGAGCGCCTCGAAGGGCCAGGTGGCAACCGGATCATCGGGCGACGCCTCGACGTTGCGGAAGTGCACGGTCATCCGGGCACCCGGGTCAGGTCCACGGCGAGCACCTCGCACTCGCGCACCACGTCCGACCAGTTGTGCCAGCGGGGGTCCAGCCCCTTGTAGCGGGACAGCTGGCGTGTGACCTCCACGTCCTTCGGATCCGGATGCGCCAGACGCATCACGAGGGCGGTGAGCACCGATCCGTGCTCCCCCGACCGATCGTCGTAGTAGTCGTCAATGGCGGCCAGCACCTCCACCGCGTGGGCGTGGCCCACGTGGTCCGCAAGCGCCACCGAGTCAAGGTAGTCGCGCACCTGGTTGCGCTGCACGACGAGGTAGGCCTTCACCCTGAGCATCTCGTCGGGTGTCGGGGCCACCACCACCAGCCCGACCCCGACCCCGACCCCGACCGGCACGGTCTCAAGGGGGCGCGTGCGGCGCATCTGGCGCAGCCCGGCCTCGATGCCCCCGAGCGACCCCATGATGGTCATCGGCGGCCGCGATGCCCTGACCGACGTGGCCCATCCATCGGTGGCCTCGACCGCCTCCAGCACCTCGGCGTAGCGCTGCGCCAGATCGGGCAGCACGTGGTCATGATCGAACGAATCCCGGTGCCCGGCATGCACGGCGGCCGCGGCGTCCCCGACCAGCACGGCATCGGGCACGGCGTGCTGCAGGCGCGCCGCCGAGGCGAGCACCTGGGCGAGTACGGGATCGCCCTGCGCTCCGGACCCTCGTGCCATTGGGTGATGTTATCATTTCCGATAACATCGCGGTCCGCGGGCCTACCCCCGGCGCGGAGGCCGGGCTCCGGTGATGATGCGGCCGATACGGCCGCTCTCCAGTTCGGTGAACCACATGTTGCCGTCGGGGCCCGCGGCGATGCCGATGGGCCCGGCGCCCTTCGAGAGGCCCTTCGAGAACTCGGTCACCACCCCCTTGGGGGTGATGCGGCCGATACGGTTGCCGTCGGTCTCGGTGAACCACAGGTTGCCGTCATACCCTAGGGCGATGAGTCCGGGCTTTGAGCCCTTCGTGATGCCCTTGCGGTAGATGGTCACCTTGCCCGCGGTGCCGATGCGCCCGATGGCGTCGGCGCTGTTCAGCGTGAACCACATGGCGCGGTCGGGGCCCAGCGCGATGCCGGCGGGCTTCGAGGCCGTGGGGATTCCCTGCTGGAACTCCGTGACCACACCCAGCGTGGTGCTGCGGCCGATGCGGTTGCCGGGCACGTCCTTGGCGCCGTCCCACGCCCCGGTGAACCACAGGGTGCCGTTGGGCCCGTAGGCGATGTCGAATGGTCCCGAGCCCTGCGTGATGCCCTTGGTGAACTCGGTGACCGCGCCGTCCATCGTGATGCGCCCGATGGCGCTGTTGCCGAGTTCGGTGAACCACATGGCGCCATCGGGGCCAAGCGCCATCCCCGAGGGCGCGGACTGGAACGGCGTGATGCCCTTCGAGAACTCCGTCACCGCGCCCTTCGGCGTGATGCGGCCGATGCGCATCACCTCAAGTTCCGTGAACCACAGGTTGCCGTCCGGCCCCGTGGCGATCTCCCACGGGCGTGCGTTCGGGTCGATGCCGGTACGGAACTCCGTGACGCGCCCCTTCATCGTGATGCGCGCGACCGCGCTCACGTTGTCCCCCACCTCGGTGAACCACATGGCGCCATCCGGCCCGGCGGTGATGCCGAAGGGGCCCGACTTCGGCGTGATGCCGGCCGAGAACTCCTTGATGGTGCCGATGGGGGCAGCGGACGCGGCGGCAGCCGTGGCCGTGGCGAGGCAGGTGAGGGCAAGGACGAGTCGTGTGCGCACCGGGCGAGCCTACCGGTAGGCACGGAACATCGGCACGACCCGATTCCCGCCGAAGGGCGAGGCCGTCCGGTGCCGACTACCGCGGGGCGGGCCACGGTGTGCGCGTCGGTGGAGCCCGTGGGTATCCCCGACGCCCGGCTGCAAAAGCGCCTGGGCGCAAGGACCCCGGCGCTGACCAGCTGGCACGTGAGAATCCGCCTCGACGGTGCCGGCCCGGAATCGGGGGCGTTGGACGCAGATACGGTTGAACTGCTGCGGCAGCGTTCGCCGCTGCCGCACGACGGAGACGACGACATGGAGACGCCGGAACCTCTGACCCTCACCACCGCGGAGATCCTCACCACCCTGGCCGACCGCATCCGGCGTCGGATGGAGCGTGGCGGCCCCCGGGGCCCGTTGCCCGACCTCGCCGCACGGCTCGAGGCCCTGCGCAGCCGCCAGGTGGCCACCGCTGGCGAGAGCGTGCAACTGCTGAAGGACCTTCTGCAGTTGGCCCGCGAGGTGGTGAAGACCGACGGGGCGACGCCCGGCGGTGAGGAGACCGCCGTGATTGACCAGGACCGCGGCGCGCTGACGCCGATTCTTCAGGAGTTCGCGCCCGCCGGCACCCCGGTGATCGTGGAGCGCGTGGCCGAGGACATTGACGCCATCGTGCGGGCCGTGCGGGGGACGGGCTGGCACGCGAGCACCCCCGGGGACCGCGAGGTGCGCGTGCAGATACGCACGGTGCTGCGGGTGCACGGACTGCCGGCGAGTGGCGGGGTGTTCAACCGGGCCTACGCGTACATCGCAGAGCACCACTGAGCGTGCACCCGAAGCGGACTGCACACCCGGCGGCGCGGTGCCCGACGGTGAAGGACACGGGGCTGACGCGCATGATCGCGGCAGCATGGGAGGCAGGGGGGTGGTGCGAGCGACGCTCCTCGGGCCACGTGTTCTGCTGGCCGTGCGACCGGGAGCAGACCGCGGTCGTGGTGGCGTCAACGCCGAGCGACTACCGTGGCGCTTTGAACACGCGGGCCGAGTTCCGGCACCGCGGTCTTGCGGTATGAGGGGGCGAGCCGTGAGCATGCATCAGGTGAGGGCAACGATCACTGTGGACCCGTCGACCGATGACGAGGCCATGATGGACCTTGCCGCGGAAGTGGAGCGGGCCGTGCGCGGCATGGTGCCGTCGGTGCTCGGGCCCGTGGTGAGTCTGAGGCTGGATGACCATTCCATCGCGTGCCTGGTGTCCGTGCCCACTGCAGAGGTGGCGCACGCCAATGAGCGCGCACGTGCCCTTGTCGCCGTCATGGAGAGCGTGCGCGACGACGTCACCTTCTCAAGCGTCGTCACTGCACGCACCGACGACCAGGTACTGGCCGCGGTCTAGCGTCGTCCCGCGTAGTTCGTCGCGTACCAGTCGGCGTACTCGCCGCTCTTGATGGGCTCCCACCAGTCCCGGCGCCCGCGGTACCACTCCACCGTTGACGCCAGGCCCTCGTCGAAGGCCACCTGGGGGGCCCAGCCCAGGCCGCGCAGCCGGGCGGTATCGAGCGCGTAGCGGCGGTCGTGGCCCGGTCGGTCCGCGACGTAGGTGATGAGGTCGTGCGAGGCACCCGTGTGGGCGAGGATGCGCCCGGTGATCTCCAGATTGGGCCACTCGTTGCCGCCGCCCACGTTGTAGACCGCGCCCGCCGAGCCGTGCTCCATCGCGTGCCAGATGCCCTCGGCGTGGTCGCGCACATGGATCCAGTCGCGGATCTGCTGGCCGTCGCCGTACACCGGCAGCGGCAGGCCGTCGAGCGCGTTGGTGATGAACAGGGGGATCAGCTTCTCGGGATACTGGCGCGGGCCGTAGGTGTTGCTGCCGCGCGTGATGACGATGTCGTACCCGAAGGTGTGGTGGATGGCGAGCGCCTGCAGGTCGCCGCCGGCCTTGCTGGCCGAGTAGGGCGACGACGGCTGGAGGGGGTCGGTCTCCGTGAAGGCCCCCGTGGGGATGGAGCCATAGACCTCGTCGGTGCTCACCTGCACGAAGCGGCGCACGCCGGCCGCGCGCGAGGCCATGATGAGCGTGGCGGTGCCCACGACGTCGGTGCGGATGAACGCGGCGGGGTCGTGCAGCGAGCGGTCCACGTGGCTCTCGGCGGCCAGGTTGATGACCACCTCGCACCCCTCCACCGCCGTGGCGGCGATCGCCGGGTCGGCGATGTCACCCTTGATGAATGAGTAGCGCGGGTCGTCGGCCACGTCGGCGACGTTGTCCGGATTGCCGGCGTAGGTGAGCAGGTCGAGGTTGATCACCTCGTGACCGTGCGCGAGGGCCACGCGCACGACCTCCGAGCCGATGAATCCGCAGCCGCCGGTGATGAGGATCTTCACGCACGCTCCATGAGGTAGTCGGCGAGGGCATCTTCCCACGCGCGCAGGCGGGGGGCGCCGGCGCGGGTGACCGCGAGCACACTCACCGCGGGGCGGGGCGCGGGGCGGTTGAGGGCCGCGGTGGTGGTGTCGCGCACCTCGCACGGGACCCCGGCGAGGCGGAACGCCTCGCGGGCGAAACCGGCCCACGTGGTGCTGCCGCCGCCGGCGGCGTGGTACACGCCCGGCTCCCGCGCGGCGATCTGCACCAGCGCCGGGCACAGGTCCCGGGTCCAGGTGGGGCAGCCGGTCTGGTCGGCCACCACATCCACCGCATCGCGTTCGGTAGCCAGCATCAGCATGGTGTCCACGAAGTTCTTCCCATTCACGCCGTACAGCCAGGCGGTGCGCACGATGCGGGTGCCCTCGGGGTACTCCATCTGGGCAAGGCGCTCGCCCGCCCGTTTGGTGCGGCCGTAGGCCTGCAGCGGGTCGGTGGCCGCGTACTCGTCGTAGGGCCCCCCGGTGCCCGGGAACACGTAGTCAGTGCTCAGCGCCACCAGCGCGGCACCGGCCTCGCGGCAGGCGATCGCGACGTTGCACGTGCCCTCGCCGTTCACGAGGAGCGCCTGCTCCTCGTGCTCCTCCGCGCCGTCCACGTCGGTCCAGGCTGCGAGGTGGAACACCACCTCGGGCGCCGCCTCACTGACCGCGCGGATGGTGGCGCGCTGGTCGGTGATGTCAAGGCCCGGCAGGTCCAGACCCACGGCGTCGATCCCGGCCTCATCGAGGTATGCCATCAGGTCGGTGCCGAGCATTCCCTGGTGCCCGATGACCAGCGCCGTCACGTGCCCTCGCTCAGGTGAGGCCGATCACCGACGAGTCACCCAGTACGAACCGGTAGGCCCGCGGCTTGGCCGCGGTGCGCGTGATGGTGACGTCGCGGCCGATGAGGCTGCTCTCCACGCGCGCGTCGAGGTCCTCCACGTGCACGCGCTCCAGGAGGATCGAGTGCTCGATCTCCGCGCGGCGCACCACGCACCCCGCGGCGATGGATGAGTACGGGCCGATGTAGGAATGCTCCACCACCGCACCGCGGCCGATGACGGCGGGGCCGCGTACGTGGCTGCTCACCAGGCGCGCACCCTCCTCGATGATGACCCGGCCCTCGATGTTGCTGTCCACGAGCTCGCCATCCACCCGGGGCTCGATGACGTCGAGGATGAGGCGGTTGGCCTCCAGCATGTCCTCGACCTGGCCCGTGTCCTTCCACCAGCCGGTCACCACGTGCGGCTCCACGCGCCGTCCCTGGTCGATCAGGTACTGGATCGCATCAGTGATCTCGAGCTCGCCCCGGGCCGAGGGCGCGATCTTCCCGGCGGCATCGATGATGGACGGCGTGAACATGTAGACGCCCACCAGCGCCAGGTCGCTGCGCGGCTCCTCGGGCTTCTCCTCCAGGCTCACCACGCGATCGCCATCGAGCACGGCCACGCCGTACGACGACGGGTTGGGCACCCGCTGAAGCAGGATCATCGCGTCGGGGCCGGAGGCGCGGAACTCCTCGACCAGCGGCGTGATGCCGTCACGCAGCAGGTTGTCGCCCAGGTACATCACGAATGGGTCGTCGCCCAGGAACTCCGCCGCGGTGAGCACGGCGTGGGCCAGGCCGAGGGGCGCCGACTGCGCGATGAACGTGGCCTCGATCCCGAGCGCCGAGCCATCGCCCACCGCCGCGCGGATCTCATCGCCGGTGTCGCCGGTGATGATGCCCACCTCGCGGATGCCGGCGTCGCGCAGGGCCTCGAGCCCGTAGAACAGCACGGGCTTGTTGGCCACGGGCACGAGTTGCTTGGCCGATGTGTGGGTGATGGGGCGCAGGCGCGTGCCGGCGCCACCGGCGAGCACCAGACCTTTGAGGTTGCCTGCCACGGGGAGGAACGTAGCAACCGTTGGCTACAGTCCCGCCATGCCCTCCTCCTCCGCCCGTGCCGCGGCGCTCGTCGCCGCGGCCGCCATCGCCGCCTGCACGCCGGCCGTCGCCACGGCCACCCCGGGTGGACCGTGGTATCCGAGCACCGCCGGCGTTCTGGCCCTCGACGCGTCCACGTGGCTCGCCACGACCGACCGCGGCACCTTCCGTACGGCGGACGCCGGCGCCACCTGGACCCGCACCGGCGATGCCGACGGGTCGATCGACCAGTCGCAGGGCACGGTCGTCGCGGTCGCCGCCGCCTTCTCGGGGTCAACCTCCGACCCCGCGTACGGAGCCTCCACCCTCTATACGTCGTCGGATCAGGGCGTGTCCTTCACCGCGCGGGCCTTGTCCATCCCCCGCGTCGTCCGGGTCGCGCTCGACCCCACCGGCGCCTCACGCATGTTGGCGCTCACCGATGGGGGCGCCCTTCACCGCAGCGCCGACAGCGGTGCGTCGTGGGCGTCCGCCGGCACGGTCGACTCCGGGCAGGTGGGCTTCTCCGGTGCGGGCACAGCCTTCATCACCGATCACGCCCAGCGCCTCGAGCGCTCCACCAATGGCGGGGCCACCTGGACCGCCATCGCGAGGCCCACGCAGATCACCGCCATCTACGCAATGGCGCCCGGGGCCGGTCATTCGATCACCATCCTCGGACCCGCCGCGAACGGATCATGCCCGGCCGTGTCAAGCGGCCTCGGGCATCCGCGCACACAGTCGCTGTACCGGGTGATGACGTCATCGAACGCCGGTGACACCTGGACCGCCGGGGGTACCACCTGCATGTACGGGATGGGCTGGTCGGCAGGGTGGCAGCCCGTTCTTGCAGTGAGCGGCACCACCGTGTCGGTCCTGACGGACAGCGGGACAGCGGCCATCTCCACCGATGGCGGACAGACGTTCACCGAGCACACCGCACCGGCCTTCATGTCGCAGCAGCGCGCCTGGTCAGGCACCGGCAACGACATCGTCCTCGCCACCGGCGCCGGGGTCGGACGGGTCGCCGACGGGCACTTGACGCAGCCGGCGGGGGCCGGCCTGACCTCGTGGACCTTCTTCGCGGGCACGGCGGCCCGGGGGTCAACGCTCATCGCCACGAATACCGGCCAGAACCTGCTCGTGCGTTCCACGGATGGGGGTGAGTCGTGGACGACCACCGGCGGCGCGATCCTGGGCGTCGCGCGTGAGAGCTCCGGGATCAGCATCCGGCCTCCCGGGTTCGACCCCGGGACCGGGGTGGCCGTGTTCGGGATGGACGCCTACGGGGCGACCCCGGGCACCCTCGGAATGCAGATCATCCGGTCCGGCGACGGCGGGGCCACGTGGACCGCCGGGGCCGCGGTGGACAACTGGGAGGCCTCCGGGGCCCCCTCATGGGGCGGTGGGGCCGGCTATATGCCGGTCCGCCAGCCCTACGTGGAGGGCCACTTCACGGCCACCGCGTGCGCCGTGGCACGCAGCACCGACGACTTCGCCACGGCCACCGTCACGCCCATCACCGTGGGCGGCGTGGCGCCCCAGTGCTGGGGGCTCCATCAGGTCGTGGTTGCCCCTGACGATCCCAAGGTCCTTTTCGCCATCGGCCAGATGCGGTCCAGCAGCGCGGCTCCGGATGCCAAGTACGAAATGAAGTACTTCCGCTCGACCGACGGCGGCGCATCATGGTCGGTGCCCGCCGGGCTCGGGAGCGCGTTCGTGAACCACAGCAATCTGCCCACCGTGGCGTTCTCACCCACCACCCCGGGGGCAGCGGTGCTGTCCAACCGGCGCGCGATGACGGTGTGCACGAGCACCGACGACGGCGCGTCCTTCACGTGCGCCATCCCCGCGTTCCTCGAGGGGACGCTGAGTTCGATGGACTACCAGCGCGACGGCTCCCTCATCGCCAGCTACGTCAGTGGGGCCTGGCCCTGGCAGCAGGAGTTCCCCCCGGCCGACCTTCCCATCACCTTCGCGCGCTCGGTGGACAACGGTGGCACCTGGGCGACGAGCGCGGCCCTCACCCTGCCCTCGGTGCAGGAGGTCTCGGATCTCGACGCCGGGGGCGCCATCGCGAACGAGTTGGCACCCCCGTTCGGCCTCACGGGTCAGCGCCCGCACGCGGCAGCGTCACCCGGCGGCACGCGCGCCCTGCTGCTGTCCACGGCGGGGATCGTCCGCCGGGCAGTGGCCTTCACCACGATTGCCCGCACCCGCAAGGCGACCTTCTCGAAGAAGAAGGTCGCGCTCACCAAGCGCACCGGGATGTTCAGGATGTCGGCCACCTGCGCACCCGGGAAGTCCTGCGCGGGCACCGTGACCGTCACCGTGACCGCCGCACGGTGCGGTGCGCGCGCATGCACCCCCGCTGTCCGCAGGAAGGCGCTGAAGATCGCCCTGCCGGCCAGGACGGCGTTCAACATCGCCGGCGCGCGCGGGGCCCGCCCCGTGCGGGTGTCGGTCACACCAGCGATGCGCAGGAACATCCCCGCCGTGGGCACCGTGCTCACCGTCCGCATCACCATTCGCCAGGCGGGCATGGGCGCACAGGTGCTGAGGACGACCACGACGGTGGTGCCCTAGGACCGCAGGGCGACGACCGCGGCCGCTTGGGCGGCCAGGTCGTCGGCGGTGGCGGCGAGGGCGTCGGCCAGCGGGCGCACCGCCCGGCCGATGGGCAGGGCGGCGATGAGGCCCATCCGGCGTGCGCAGCCGGGGGGCACGTCCACCTGGCCGAACAGGCCAACGCACGGCACCCCGGCCCCGGTGCAGACATGGGCCACCGCCGCAGGCGCCTTGCCGGTGAGCGTCTGGGTATCGAGACGGCCCTCGCCGGTGATGCACAGGTCAGCGCCATCAAGGGCGGCGACGAGGCCCGCCGCGCCGGTGACCAGCGCGCCGCCATCGGTGAGCACGGCCCCGAACATCGCCGCCATCCCGCCGGCCGCGCCTCCGGCCGCGCCCGCGCGGGGCGTGTGGGCCACGTCGGGCCGCCCCTGCCCGGCGAGCACCGCGGCAAGGTTCGCGAGGCCCTCGTCAAGGCGCTCCACGGCGTCGGGGGTGGCGCCCTTCTGGGGCCCGAACACGCGTGCCGACCCCTCCGGGCCGACGAGGGGGCTCGTCACATCGCACGCCACCGCGATGGGCGTGTTGGCAATGCGCGGGTCGAGGCCCGAGAGGTCCACCGCTCGCACGCGCAGCAGTGCAGCGCCGATGCCCGCGAGATCATCGCCGTTGCCGTCGAGGGCCCGGGCGCCGAGGGCGATGGCGAGGCCCAGGCCGCCGTCGGTGGTGGCGCTACCGCCCACACCCATGATGATGCGCACGCAGCCCGCGTCCAGCGCAGCCCGGATGAGGTCGCCCGTGCCGGCGGTGGTCGTGGCCTCGGGGTCGCGCTCATGGTCCGTGAGCAACTCGTACCCCGAGGCCCGCGCCATCTCCACCACCGCGGTGCCGTCGGGCAGCAACCCGAACTCCGCGGTGATCGGCCGGGCCAGCGGATCGCGCGCCGGGGCCTGGAGCAGGCGTCCGCCCGCGGCGGCCACGAGGGCAGCGAGGGTGCCCTCGCCGCCGTCGGCCACGGGCACCTCCACCGCCTCGGCTCCCGTCAGGCGGACGCCCAGCGCGATGGCGGCCGCCGCCTCGGCCGCGCCCAGCGCCTCCTTGAACGGCGCGGGCGCGACCACCACGCGCATCAGTCGCGCCCGGCCGGTGGGGCGGGGGGCCAGTCGAGCCCCAGGAACCCGCGCAGGCGCTCCTGGAACTCCGCGTCATCGGCCGAGGTACGAACCGCCCGGTCGAGCACCGCCGCGTCGTCGCCCACCACCACGCGGATGGGAGGCGGGTCGGCGTGGATCGCATCCCAGATGGCCTGCGCGCACGAGTCGGCCGTGCTCGCATCGGGGCGCTCGCGCCATGCCGCGAAGCCCGCGCGCAGGTCGGCGAACAGCGGCGCATAGGGGGACGCGGGATCCAGAACATCACCGGTCAGGCGCGTGGCGGCGGGGAAGCCGGTGTCGATCATGCCGGGTTCGATCATGACCACGCGCACGCCGAATGGGGCCATCTCCACCGAGAGCGACTCGCACAGCGCGCTGAGGGCGTACTTGGACGCGTGGTAGAAGCCGACCAGGGGATTGGACAACCGGGCACCGATGGAGGACACAGCCACGATGGTCCCCCGCCGGGCCTCGCGCATGGCCGGGGCCACCGCCTGCACCATGGCCGCGGCGCCCCAGACGTTGGTCTCGAACATCTCGCGCGCCACCCGCAGGTCACCGTTCTCCTGGGCACCCATCATCGCGTAGCCCGCGTTGTTCACCAGCACGTCAATGGGCCCGCCGCCGGCCAGATCGGTGGCGACGGCAACCGCCTGCTCCACCTCGTCGGGTCGCGTGACGTCGAGCTGCACCAGGTGGACGCCGGGTGCGTCCCCGTACTCACTGCGTGCGCGGGGGAGGTCGCGCACGCCGGCCACCACCCGGTACCCGCCCCGGTCCAGCCGTTCCGCCGTGGCGCGGCCCACGCCGCGCCCGGCGCCAGTCACGAGCGCGATTCGATCGGTCACGCCGGTGAGCCTACCCCGGGGTCACGGGGCCGCCGCACCGTGACCGCCGGGCCGCGCGCGTGGGGTCGCGATCCGCCCGCGGCCCCGGCACCCGCTCACGCTGCCGGACCGGGCCCGGGGTCACGGGGCAGCCGCACCGTGAACACCGACCCCTCGCCCAGGCGCGAGGACACGGCGATCGTGCCGCCATGTGCGCGTGCGATGCCGCGCGCGATGGCCAGACCCAGCCCGGCCCCCTGACGGTCGGTGCGCTCGCGTGCGGCGTCAGCCCGGTAGAAGCGGTCGAAGACGCCCCCCAGGGATTCGGCCGGGATACCCTCCCCGGTGTCGGTCACCGACATCACGGCGTCACCCCCCTCGACACGGGCCGTGACGGTGATGACGCCACCGGGGGGAGTGTGGCGGGCCGCGTTGTCGAGCAGGATGAGGAGCAACTGCTCGAGCCGCTCGGGGTCGCCATCCATGGGCACGGGGGTGGCCGCCTCCACGCTCAAGGACAGCCCCTCGCGTTCGGCCAGGACCGCCCGTGGACGCGATGCCACCCGCACGACCGCCGCCAGATCCATCTGCTCGCGCCGCATCGGCAGCGCGCCCGCGTCGAGCCGGGCCAGCTGCAACTGCTCGTCCACCAGCCGCTGCAGGCGCGCGGCCTCGGCGCTCATCAGCCCGACGAACTCGCGCCGTGCGTCCGGTGGGACGGAGTCGTCCTCCATCAACTCGAGGAACCCCCGGATGGCGGCGACCGGTGTGCGCAGTTCGTGTGAGACGTTGGCCACCAGATCGCGGCGGGTGCGCGCGAGGGCCCGTTCCTGGGTGACATCGCGGAGGGTCAGCACCACCGTGCCCGCGGGCTCGGCCAGCGCCACGGCTCCCACGGCCAGGGAACCGCCGTCGGCGGTCGTGATCTCGGCGTCATCCGCCGGTGAGGAGTCGGCACGGGCGCGCAGCACGAGGTCGGCGAGCACGAGGTCCAGGTCGGCCCGCACCGCCTGCCCGCGCGCCGCGAGACCGGTCATGCGCACGGCGGCGTCATTGGCCACGATCACCTGATCGTCGGGGTCGATCAGCACCACGCCCTCGGCGAGGCCCGCCACCAGCGTGCGTGCGCGATCCCGCTCCCCGGTGACCGTGCCGACGAGATCCTGCACGCGATCGGCCATGCGGTTGAGGCCCTCCGCGAGGGTCGCGACCTCACGCGGCGCCACCTCGGGGGCGCGTGCCGAGAGGTCGCCACCGGAGAGTCGGGCCGCGGTGTTCGCGACCCGGGCGATACGGCGCCCGAGAATGCGCGACATCCCCACCCCGGCGAGGGTGGCCACGACGAGCACGATGATCACCGCGAACAGCACGCGCCGCTGGAGGGCGCCGATCTCGGCGGTGGGCGCGGGCACCGGCACCGCCACCTCGGCGATACCCACCACGACCCCGCTCTGCGTCACCCGCACGGCCGAGAACACGGTGCGCTGGTCGTCGGGGCCCTCCGCCACGCGTACGCGCACCGGTGCGGACGACACCGACTTGTCCGCGAGATCGCCCTCGGGCGTGAGCTCGTCCGTGGCGAGCATCCCGGGCGCCGTCGCGAGGTCGGCAACGTGCCAACCCGTGTCAACGTCGTAGTACCGCGCCGCGCCGCGCACCTCAGCCGACAGCCGGATCACATAGGCATCACCCTCGGGCCCGGTGAGGCCGTACCCCTCACCCGGGACCTCAGAGAGGTCCTCGAGCACCTCGATGGTGGCCTGCGAGGTGCGTTCGGTGGCACCCGCGACGACGCTGCCCTCGAGGGTGGGCAGCAGGACGAGGAACATCGCGAGGCTCGCGGCGACCCCCAGGGTGATGAAGGAGCCGATGAGCCAGGTCTGCAGCCCGGTTCTGCCCCGGGGCCGGCTCACTCCGCCGGCCCGTCCTCCCGCCCGAGCGCATACCCGACGCCCCGCACCGTGCGGATCAGGACGGGGTGGGCGGGATCGCGCTCGACCTTCTGGCGCAGGTGGCGCACGTGCACGTCAACGCTCCGCAGGTCACCGAAGAACGAGCCGTCCCAGAGGTGGTCCATCAACTCCTCGCGCGTGAACACGCGGCGGGGGGACTTCATGAGCTTGAGGAGGATCTCGAACTCGGAGAACGTGAGGGGGACATCCTCGCCCTCCCGGGCCACCGTGCGGGCGGCGGGGTCCACCTCGATGCCGCCGAGCCGGATCGGGTCCTCCTGCACGGGTGCCACGCGGGCACGCCGCAGGTTGGCCTTCACCCGTGAGACCAGTTCGCGGGGCGAGAAGGGCTTCGTGACGTAGTCATCGGCCCCCATCTCGAGGCCGAGCACCTTGTCCACCTCGTCGTCGCGCGCCGACAGCATGATGATCGGCACGTTCCGAAGGGCCCGGATGCGCCGGCACACCTCGATTCCGTCAATGCCCGGGAGCATGAGGTCGAGCACCACGAGGTCCACGTGCTCCTTCTCGAGGATCACGAGCGCCTCGTCGCCGCGGCCGGCCGAGACCACCTCGAAGCCGCTCTCCTTCAGGGCGTACTCCACGACCCGCCGGATCGCCTGCTCGTCGTCCACCACGAGTACCCGGTCGGCCATGTGGCGATGGTACCGGTCCTCGCCCGCCACGGCGGCTCACGCGGTACAAAGGGGAGATGAGCCACGAGATCCCGCTTGGCGGCGCACCCGGCCGCACCGCCCCCCTGCGTCGTGTCATGGCCCTCGTCCTGCCCGCCGCCATCGGGGCCGGGGCGGCCCTGGGCGCCGTGGGCCTCACCGTCGGGTTCGGCGGCGCGGACACGACCACGATCATCCAGGAGCCGGGCGACGTCGTCGTGGCCGGGGCGGGCGAGGCGCCGGGGGCGTCCTCGGTATCGGAACTCGTGAGGCGCGCGTCACCCGCCGTGGTGCTTGTGAGGGTCACGGGCGGTGAGGGCGGCGGGGTCTTCGGCTCGGGCTTCCTCATCGACCGCACGGGGCACATCCTCACCAACGCCCATGTGGTGGACGGCGGCAAGGAGACCGCGGTCACCTTCGCGGACGGCACCGAGGCGAAGGTGAAGGTGCTCGGCATTGACAAGTCGTCCGACCTCGCGGTGCTCGAGGTGGCCGACCCGCCGGAGGACGTGCGCCCTGCGCCCCTGGGCGACAGCGCCGGGCTGGTGGTCGGCCAGGGGGTGGTGGCCATCGGCAACCCGTACGGCCTGGAACGCACGGCGACGACGGGAATCGTCTCGGCCCTCAAGCGGACCATCGACTCGCCCAATGGCTTCGCGATCCAGAACGCCATCCAGACGGACGCCGCCATCAACCAGGGCAACTCCGGGGGTCCGCTGTACGACCTCGCCGGGCGCGTGATCGGCATGAACACCCAGATCGCCAGCCAGACGGGCGGCAACGTCGGCATCGGCTTCGCGGTGCCCATCGACACCATCGAGCCCATCGCCGAGTCGATCATCGCCGGAGGGCAACCGCGCCACGCATGGATCGGGATCAGCGGGCGCGAGCTCACGCCGGCGCTGGCCCGTGCCCTCGGCCTCGTGGGACGCCGCGGCGTGCTGGTGACCACGACCGAGGAGGAGAGCCCGGCACGCGACGCCGGTCTCGTACCGGCGGACGACGGCGATGCCGACGTGCCCCGGGGTGCCGACCTGATCGTGGCCGTCAACGGGCACGCGGTGGTGGACATGGCCGATGTGAGTCAGGCCGTGGCCAGCCGTCGCGTGGGTGACCGCATCACCATCACCGTGCTGCGCGACGACACCGAGCGCACCGTGACCCTCACGCTGGGGGACCGCCCGGCGCGCGTCGGCCCCGGGTAAGCCCCCGGGGCGTGGTCCCACGCCGTTCTATGCTGACGGGCATGCCGCCGCGTGATCGCCTCATCCGGAGCGCCGAGGGCCGGGATGCCGGTGCCATCGGGGCCATCTATGACGAGGCCATCGCCACGGGTGTAGCCACCTTCGCCCAGGGCCCGCACGCGGCCGCGGAGCGCGAGGAGTGGCTCGACGGCCGGGGCGGGCGCGCTCCGGTGTGGGTCCTCGATGACGGGGCCGTGGTCGCGTGGTCGGCACTCGCGCCGTTCTCGCACCGCCCGTGGTACGACGGGGTGGCCGAGTACACCGTGTACGTCCACCGCGATGCCCAGGGGCGGGGGGTGGGTGGCCAGATGCTCGACCACCTCATCTCACAGGCACCGGCACTGGGCTACTGGAAGCTGGTGGGGATGATCCTCGAGGGCAATGAGCCCGGCCTGGCCCTGGCCACCGGCCGGGGCTTCCGCGTGGTCGGCACGCACCGTTCGCACGGCCGGGTCGGTCGCGACTGGCGCGATGTCACCGTGGTGGAACGGCACCTGGGCGAGGGCGCGTGAGCACCTCCCCACCCCCCCTGCCCCCCGACGACGAGATGCGCGGGATCTTCCGCACGATGACGCTCATCCGGCGCTTCGAGGAGCGGGCGGCCGACGAGTACATGGCCGGACGCATCGGCGGGTTCCTGCATCTGGCCATCGGTGAGGAGGCCGCGATCGTCGGCACCGTCTGCGCGCTGCGCCCCGACGATCCGCTCACCTCCACCTATCGTGAGCACGGCCAGGCGCTGGCGCGCGGGAGTGACCCGCGCGCGATCATGGCCGAGCTGCTGGGCCGGTCCACGGGCCTCTGCGGGGGCCGGGGCGGCTCGATGCACCTGATGGACATCTCACGGTCGTTCTACGGCGGGTACGGCATCGTGGGGGGCGCGGTGCCGCTGGCGGTGGGGCTGGCATGGGCCGCGCGCTACCGGGGGGGCGATCAGGTCGCCGTCACCATGTTCGGCGAGGGCGCCGCGAATCAGGGCGTGGTCTCGGAGTGCTTCAACATGGCCGGGCTCTGGGACCTGCCGATCGTCTTCCTGATCGTGAACAACCAGTACGGCATGGGGACCTCCGCCAAGGACGCCGCCGCGACCGAGGACTTCTTCCCGCGCGCCGCCGCCTACGGCATCGAGGCATGGAAGGTGGACGGCATGGATGTGCTGGCGGTTCGGACCGCGGTGTCCGAGGCCGCCCGGATCGCCCGCGATGAGGGCCGCGCGGCGTGTGTCGAGCTGCTCACGTATCGCTACAAGGGGCACTCCATGAGCGACCCCGACACGACGCGCTCGGCCGAGGAGAAGGACCGCTGGCGGGCGCGGGATCCGCTCATCACCTTCGAACGCGTACTCCTGGGCGAGGGCGTCATGGACGCTGAGGCCATCGCCGCGATGCGGGCCGAGGTGGACCAGGTGGTGGACGACGCCGCCGCATTCGCCGAGCAGAGCCCCGAGGTTCCCGTGTCCGAGGTGGCCCGCAACGTCTACGCGTACCCCTGGAACGACGATCCGCGCGGCAGCGCACTGGTGAGCCCATGACCACGCCGCCACCGGAGGTCACCTACCGCGACGCCCTGAACCAGGCACTACGCGAGGAGATGCACCGCGACGAGAGCGTCTTCCTCATGGGTGAGGACATCGGCCACTTCGACGGCGCCTTCAAGGTGACCCGGGGCCTGCTGGCCGAGTTCGGCGAGCAGCGGGTGGTGGACACCCCCATCACCGAGGCCGGGTTCACGGGCCTCGGCATCGGCGCGGCCATGGCAGGGCTCCGGCCGGTGATCGAGATCATGACCGTGAACTTCGCCCTGGTGGCAATGGACCAGATCATCAGCAACGCATCGAAGATCCGCTACATGTTCGGCGGTCAGGCGTCGGTGCCGATGGTCATCCGCATGCCCGGCGGTGCCGGTCACCAGCTGTCGGCGCAGCACTCCCACTCGCTCGAGGCGATGTTCACGCACGTGCCCGGCCTCAAGGTGGTGGTGCCGGCCACCCCGGAGGACGCCAAGGGGCTGCTCAAGACCGCCATCCGCGATGACGACCCGGTGATCTTCCTCGAGAGCGAGGGCCTCTACGGCAAGAAGGGCCCGGTGGGCGGTGACGACGACCTCATCCCGTTCGGGCAGGCCGTGGTGCGGCGCCCCGGGCGCGACTGCACCGTGATCGCCCACTCACGCATGGTCTGGGTGGCCCTCGCGGCCGCCGAGCGCCTGGCGGAGCAGGGCATCGAGGTGGAGGTGGTGGACCCGCGCACGTTCCGGCCACTCGACCTCGGCACGCTGGCGGCGAGCGTGGCCCGCACGTCGCGGGCCGTCGTGGTGGATGAGGGGTGGCCCGAGTGCGGAATCGCGGCGGGCGTGGCAGCCCACCTCTACGAGGCCTGCTTCGATCTGCTCGATGCCCCCATCGGGCGCGTCAACTCCGCCGATGTACCCATGCCGTACGCGCGCAACCTCGAGCAGGCGGCGATCCCGCAACCCGACGACGTGGTCGCGGCCGTAATGGCCACGATGGCCCGCGAGGTGCCCCGATGAGCACGATGACCATGCCCAAGCTCTCGGACACCATGGAGGAGGGTGTGGTGCTCCGCTGGCTGCGGGCCGATGGCGACGAGGTGATCCGGGGCGAGCCACTCGTGGAGATCGAGACCGATAAGGCGACCATGACCGTCGAGGCACCGGAGTCAGGCACGCTGCGCATCGTCGCGGCCGAGGGCGACACCCTGGCCATCGGTCAGCCCATCGCCGAGATCGGCGGGGGGGGCGACCCGGGCGTGACCGGGGTCATCGAGATGCCGGACGCGCCCACCGCGGAGATTGCGGCCGTGCGTGATGAGGTCACCGCCGAGGCGGAACCGGCCACGGGCATCCCCACCGCCGACGACGGCACCGCACAGTCCATCGCCAGCGCCTTCACGCCGGCCGATCTCGCGGCGGCCGACGCGCACCCCGCCGCCTCACCCCTCGCGAGGAGCATCGCCGCACGTGCCGGAATCGACCTGGCCACCGTGTACGGCACCGGCCCGGGCGGGCGCATCGTGAAGGACGATGTCGAGGCCGCGCGGGGCGGGGCGGCCGCGGCCGGGGATGGCCCCGGGACGCCGCCGTCCGGATCCGGGCCGCCGCCCCGGTCCGTGCCCGCACCACCCCCCGCCCCGCCTCCGGCGGA
>SXGT01571626.1_pt1 | contig 32967 bp, 33 predicted proteins | sample 3176221 | NCBI WGS metagenome assembly SXGT01 (sample SAMN11356862, study PRJNA531348) | freshwater metagenome | isolation source: freshwater sample F1-120 | place: China: Fuxian Lake, Yuxi | collected 2017-12-25
ACTTAAAATCCCTTGTCAAATGTTTTTATCAGGAAGGGTAAAAACTACGTTTTACTTATCATCCCCAAAAAAACCGCCTCGCCTTATCCTTAGCGAGCCGCCCATTATAGGGCTTTTTAAATTCCTGTCAACACAAAACTTAAAATCAAAGCATTTAATCGATAAATTTCCCGCTTAGCATTCTATATTATTGATCAATATATACTTAGTATTTCGAAACAAAACGCTATATCTTTACACCTTAATTTTAACTTTTGCAAATTTACGCTTACCCACTTGAAACACATGTACCGAACCCACATCTAAGTGCAGTTTGGCATCTTCAATTTTTTCTCCATCTATTTTTACCCCACCCTGCTTAATCATACGTAACGACTCCGAAGTGCTTTCAGTCAGACCTGCATCTTTAAGTAAATTTGCTATTGCAATACCTGTTGCACTGACAAGCTCAACTTCCGCTATGTTATCGGGTATGGCATTACGCTGAAACTTTGTCTCAAAATCCAACAAAGCCTGCTCAGCAGCTTGCTGACTATGAAAGCGGGCAATAATTTCTTGCGCCAACATTACTTTGCAATTTCTGGGATTCATTCCATTTTGACAGGCACTTTGCAAATCTTTGATTTCCACCAAAGGCTTATAACTAAGCAATTCAAAATATCGCCACATTAATTCATCGGAGATAGACATAATTTTGCCAAACATATCATTAGGCGCATCTGCAATTCCAACATAATTACCTAAAGATTTGGACATTTTTTGCACTCCATCCAATCCTTCTAATATAGGCATAGTCAATACCACCTGCGGCGCCTGACCATATACCTCTTGCAGTTGCCTACCCACTAACAAATTAAATTTTTGATCTGTCCCACCCAGTTCAACATCTGCTTTTAATGCAACCGAGTCATACCCCTGAATCAAAGGATATAAAAACTCATGGATAGCAATAGGCTGCCCACCTTTAAATCTTTTAGAAAAGTCATCCCGCTCCAACATTCTGGCAACCGTATGCTTTGCCGCCAATTGTATCAATTGCGCGGGACTCATGGCCTCCATCCACTGGGAATTAAAAACCACTTCGGTTTTATCAGGGTCCAATATTTTGAATACCTGCTCCTGATAAGTCTTAGCATTGATCAACACCTCCTCTTTAGTCAATGGCTTGCGAGTGATATTCTTTCCCGTCGGATCACCTATCATTCCGGTAAAATCCCCTATTAAAAATAGAATATGGTGACCCAAATCTTGAAATTGCTTTAATTTGTTAATCAGCACTGTGTGCCCTAACTGCAAATCTGGCGCGGTAGGATCAAAACCAGCCTTAATTCTTAAGGGTCTTCCTTCCTGTAACTTTTTCAACAAGACCTCTTCAATCAAAATCTCTTCAGAACCACGGCGTATCTGCTCTAATTGCTGATCTTGCATTACATTTTTTCCTTTAGGTTTATTATATTTATGATTTGTGTTGGCGATTAATCTGCTCTACAAAAGCAAAAAACAGCATTATTATTAGCCAAAATTAAAAAAATAACTTACACTTCGATCATAATTTTAAATTGATGGTCGATAATATTGTGAAAAACTTATATAAATCATTGTTTATAGGGGTTGGGACGGCCCTGATTACAAGTGCGACATTAGCACTTGCCGACTCAAACGCCCGATCGAGTCAGAATATTAATGCTGCAATCAAGCCTTTGATACTTGCAGAAGCAGATATCAATGAAGATGATGCAAACTTGGACACCGATAAGGACATTATAACTCGCCATAATACGTCTACCACAAGAGACAAATTTATAAGTTATAAAATCAAAGAGGGTGACAGTCTTTCTACCATCTTCATTGACCTCGGTTTAAGCACTTACGATCTACAAAAAATTCTCCACAACCGTAAGTTTGGGCATGAATTTACTGATTTGGAAGTCGGTAAAATCCTTAATTTTAAAATCAATTCACGCAACCAACTGAACGAATTAAGTTATCTGCTCGATGCAGGTCAGACCGTATCTGCTACCCGGCATATCAATGATTTCAATATCAGTAGCAGCACTAATCAACTAAATACTCGCTACGCAACCGCCCACGTTGTAATCAATTCTTCTTTGGAAAAAGCCGGCAAAAATGCGGGACTTTCTTATGAGCTTACCAATAAGCTGGCTGAGATTTTTGCCTGGGACATTGATTTCGCACAAAATTTACAGCCAAACGATCAATTTACGGTTGTGTATGAGCAAAAATTATCGGGCAAAAAAGTTGTTGGGACAGGGGATATTGTTGCTGCCGAGTTTATTAACCAAGGTGAAAGCCACCAAGCTGTGCGCTTTATTGACGATGAAGGTAATGTAAATTATTTATCCCCTAAAGGTGAAGGCTTACGTAAGGCATTTCTAAGTGCTCCACTGGAATACGCCAAAATCAGCTCACAATTTTCCACACACCGAAATCACCCGATTCTCAATAGAATTCGAGCCCATAAAGGTGTTGATTATGCCGCCAGTACCGGAACTCCTGTCAGGTCAACGGGTGATGGCAAAATAACCTACCAAGGAATTAAAGGCGGATATGGTCAAGTAGTCACTGTAGACCATGGACACGGCTATGCGACGCTTTACGCTCATCTCTCTAAATTTCAATCGGATTTACAAGAGGGTGATAACGTTAAGCAAGGTCAAATAATTGGCTATGTTGGGCGGACAGGTTTAGCCACAGGCCCTCATTTACATTATGAGTTTTTAGTTAATGGCGAACATCAAGATCCTTTGACGGTAAAACTTACCGACGCTATGCCAATTGATAAGTCATTAATGGCTAGTTTTAAAGCACAAACGCGCCCGCTACTAGCACAATTAGAACAAGCAAAATCGACCATGTTAGCTAAAAATTCGCGTGAAGAGTAAGCATTCGCTTACTATTTAAAGTAATAGTTAAAAAACTCAAGACAGGCCTTATGGTGAAGGTAATGTTTTTTGATCTGACAAACTTGCTATAAAGTCATTGGCTTCTGCAATAATAATTTCCATAACTTGAATTAATTGCGAAATATCCATACCTATTTCAACAAACTCATGTTGGATAGCCGCAATAGCCTGGGCATTCAAGTTATGTTTTAAAAATAATACCTGATCTCTAAAAGCCGCCAACACGGGTTGTATTCTGTCTTCTGCCCGCGTAAGGGCCTTGGACAAGCGCAAATATCTTTGCCGCGAAACTTTAAGCTGTTGTCGACTTGCCGCTCTCAAGGTTCTGTTACTGTATTGTTCTAACTCTACTTCCCATTCGTCAAATAAAGCTGTACTGACTTCATCTATTACCCGGATTCTGTTTCTAACCAGCTCAGCCTTATTTTGACAGGCATCAAACTGACGCTTCAGTAGATGATATTTATTCTCTAAACTCCCACCTTCAACACTCACGATAGACTTAAATTTCTGCAAAGCGTCTTGAAACTGGTCTCGCGTTTCCTGTAAATTTACACATGCTTGGCTCACCTCATACACTACAATTTCTCTTTTAGGCTCCCCTAAAGTCTCGCGCGTACGGTAATATAAATCTCTCGCTTTTTGCCCAAAGAATTGGGTAATAATTTTTGTAGCTTTTTCCGCTATCCCGAGTTCGTCGAATATCGATTTTTTATCCGCCATTTTGCCCGCCTGTTATCTACGCCCAAACCCTACTGAGAAAATCACCGCTATGCACGACAGTGATGTTATTTTTAAACTCATTGGCGTAGCGCATAAAAGCAGCATCTAAAATTCCATCAGCCACTAAATCTATTAAACTAGCCCCCATGGGTATTTTTGCAGCCTTGACTATAATAATTTCGCCCACCGCTAACCGTGTACCCAACCAGACTGCCAAGCTATCCGAAGTAATCGCCCAGCTTGCAGGCAACGCATAGGCATTCAATAACTCTATTTCTGGCCACCAAATGATGACACCTGCTGAGGAAATATTTAGTTCCGCCAAATTCTTAATCAGCCGCCAGTTTGGCTGCATGGCGTTTATAAGTAGCGCCATTTGTTGCATGGCTAGAATTGCCATATGATGAGCAACAACATCATTAAAATGCCATTGCTGTTGTGCTAAGCGCACTTGATCTGCAAAGCCGCCCCCGCCCGGGACAATAATCACAGGCTGCGAACCTCGTTCCTGCGCTGCAATATGTTCGATACATGAGCGTAATCGATCATCATGACTTAAACTACCGCCCAATTTAACGATCTTCATCCTGCATTAACCGCAATAACCTTAATAAAGCATCCGCTTTATCGAAACTTTCTTGAAATTCGTCCGCCATGACCGAATCATTCACAATACCGCCGCCCGCCCAACACCGAATAGTCTCTGCAGATGTTACCAGAGTTCTGATAGCAATGTTGGTATCCATATTGCCATTAAAGCCGATATAACCAATTGCGCCACAATATACTCCGCGACGATGCGGCTCTAACTCTTCTATTATTTCCATCGCTCGAATTTTGGGCGCCCCAGTAATCGAGCCCCCGGGGAAACAACTACGTAACAAATCCAATGCATGCTGATCCACATCTAACACACCTGTGATAGTACTCACCAAATGATGCACCGTTGCATAGCTTTCCACGGCGAATAATTCTGGCACTTTCACGGAACCCGCGCGACAGTTTTTTCCAATATCATTACGCAGCAAGTCTACAATCATGACGTTTTCTGCCCGGTCCTTAGGACTGCTACTCAAGTTTTCTAGTTGCTGCTGATCTTCTAGCGAGTCAAGTTTTCGTGGACGCGTGCCTTTGATCGGCTTTGTTTGCACTTGTCCGTCCGTCACAGATAAAAACCGCTCTGGAGATGAACATAAAACTTGTGCAAACGGATTATTTAAATATGCACCAAAAGGCGCTGGATTTAATTTACGTAATTCACGATAAGCGTACCAAGGATCCCCCGAGCAATTCGCTTCAAAGCGTTGCGCCAGATTAACCTGATAGCAATCACCTTCCTTTAAGTAATTTTTAATCTTATCAAATGCGCACGCATACTGATCGGCGGTCATATTACTGCAAATATCTCCAGTCACCTGAAATTTCACTAGTGATACTGGTTGTAATGCACTGAATAATCGAATTAACACCATCCATGAGTCATCCAAAATATTCTGCCCCACTAACCAGCTGGTCCGCAGCTGATGATCGACAATCACTGCCCAGGAATAAATTCCTATCGCCATTTCCGGAATATGCTCAGCATCCAGTGCACGCGTTGGCAATACTTCAATGCAACGTGCTAAATCATAGCTAAAATAGCCCAGCGCACCTCCATTAAATGGTAAATGCGTGGTGCTGGTCGCAAACGTTGATAATTCATGCTTAAGTAAGACAAAAGGATCTTGTGTAGAAACTTCCTCTATGCCTGCGCGGGTAATCGTGGTCTCACCCAATTGAGTCACTAAAGTAACAATCGGGTCACTCGCTAAAATAGCATAACGCCCCTGCTGTGAACCTGGATGACCACTATCCAAAAATACCGACCATGGCCTATGCACAATACTCTCAAATAAGGCAGAGCTATCTTCAAAATAGGGTAATTGATGTAAGCGTTGAATAGATGGCGACATGTAAAACAAATGAGTGGCAGTTTATTAAAACTGTTAAAGAATGCAGCAAAGCAACTAAAAGCTTACTATGAAAACGCTAACGCATCCTTATGGATTTTTGAGTTACCGCATACGGATTCATCAAAATCACTGCGATTAAGTGCGTAAAAAACATGCAAACTTAAACATAATCAACCCTTAGCAATATTCCGCCCTCAGGTTTCCAAAACAATCAAGCTAAAGAGCTCCATACTACCACTTAAAACAAGTTAGATGAATTTTAGACAAAAAAATACCCCGACATGCGGGGTATTTTTTACTACGATAAAACCAAATTATACGTTGTTAGACGCAAATGGGTGTTTTGCAGTACCTTTTTGTGCAACAACTTCTGCAGCAGTTGGACTGCCAGCAACAGCGCGTTTGATAGCCGCTTTAGTTGCATCATAGTTGTTTTTCTCAATAGCTGCGTCATCTTCAGCCAACCAGTGAATGAAAACACCAACAGAAATAAACAGATCATCTGCTTCGTCTGCAGGAATAGTGCCATCTTCAACAGAATCAGCAACAGCCATAGCAACACCGCGTTGCGCAGGACCAAACATTTGCACAGCTTGTTTAGCACCTTTAATGGTTACTTTGTTGAAAAGAATAGTTGCTGGTTTAACCAACAGGTTAGGAGCAACTACTGCTAACAAAGTAGAAAAACCATCTTTGTTGTTAGTTAAAGCATTTGCGAATGCAGATTCTGCAGCAGAACCTCTTGGTCCAATAATTAAGTCGATGTGAGCAACTTCGTTACCGTCACCGTTTAAAGATTCACCAACACGCATGTTATTGATTTTAGCCATTCTTGTATTCCCCTTAGGAAGTTTTTTATAGTTTAAATTAACAAATCACTTTAACACCAACATCATAAAGAGCAAGGTGTTAAAGAAATCTTATCAGCTAGTAGTTAAGAATTATCTTGTCGCTAGCCAGCTCATAATCTTAACGGTTAGCACTGTCGCTACCGTCAGATCAGCGGTCGTACCCGGATTAATTCCTTTACACTTGAACTCGGTATCTAGATCGCTAAATTTAGAAACCAATGACTCAGGTGTTTTAGAATCAAGTAAAACCTGATCAAGCACCAACATTTGAGCTGCAATCCATGCAGAATGCTGGCCACCATATTTGCGTTCGACATGGCTATCTGGAAATTGACTTAGCAATCCTGTGTAAACAGCAACCGCCGCCCAATCTTCCATACCCCATCGATTAAGTTGGGTATTATACCTTATTACGCCAAAATCAAAAACATCTTTAAAGTTTGACACATATTGCAATGCAATCCGATCTCGCTCTGCCGCCAGCTGCATGGCCTGGAGTAAAGTCATGGTTGCGGGTTGAATCACATCTCCCTGTTCCGCGCTCCCCAGCCCACCTGGTGCTGCCGCAGTAATCGCCTTAAATACCCAATCAGCATCCTTGACCGAAGTATTCTGTAATACTTCAGTCAAGACAGCTTGATAATTTTGCAGAACATCGCAACGTAACGCCGCTTCAATCAGAGGTGCACACAGCAATAATATTCCTAAATTCGTATTACAACCTACCGCCGAACGCGTAGCTTGCACCGCATAATAAATTCGCTCACCCAGAGTGAGTTCTAAATTCACCAAGTGAGCACTGCTAACTGTAGCACTGATTAAAAAATCTGCAACTTGCATTCCGTGACCCGCTGCATAAATACTGACATTACCCGGTTTAAAGGCACGTAATTCGAGCGCACAAGCATCACGATAAAATTCTTGAACGAGTTCACGACTATGCATCGTAGTGATCTTGCTGGGGATTAAGATAACGATTAATTAAATCGTCAACCATAAGCTGAGCTACGTTAACACACGTTACACTTTGCAAACCTTTCCAGGCAGGGATGCTATTAACTTCGATAACTATTGGCATTTCATCTTGGTCCAGCATAATATCGATACCAGCATAATCCATCTCTAAACATTGAGCGGCTTTGACCGCGAGCTCAGCGATAGCCGTCGAAATATCCAATGCTTCACATCGCGCGCCTCGCGCCACATTATTTAACCAAGAGACTCCTTTACGCCACATCCCTGCGACCGCTTGACCATTGATGACAAACACACGCATATCTGAAAACTCATGCCCCGCACAGGCTACAAAACGCTGTAAATAGTAAATACCCTGGCTACTGGTTAACCAAAGTAGATCGGAAGATTTTTCTAAACGGCGAATGCCTTCGCCTTGCGACCCAAACAGCGGTTTAGTGAGCAACATTCGACCTTCAGATAACTCCTGTTCTGCGACGGCTAAGATAAAATCACGCTCACGATTTACCCAGGTGACTGGCGTAGCAATATCTTGGGTATGCAATAAAAAACTGGTCATGCCTTTATCAACACTTTTTTCAATCGCTCGCCCATCGTTGTACACTGGCACGCCGAGTAATTTGAGGGCATGCAGTACATCAAGATAAAATACAACTTCTTGCAATGAGCCTCCTGGCACACCGCGTACAAAAACGGCAGCTGGCAGCTCCTGCTCAAACCCTGGGATAACGACCGGAAACTTATGCGCAGCAATCGCTAAACGGCAAGCCGTCAGTGAGACATATTCAGCTTGATACCCACGTAAATTAAATGCCAGACAGAGTTGCTTGCCATGCCAACCGGGATCATCTGTAAAAATAGCGATACGTTTAGGCATTAACATACCAATCGTAAAGTGCAACTAACTAATAATTCGAATTTTTGCATGCAAGACAAGGTAAGAGAACGATCACTCATGCAACTCTTGCATCAGCATCTTGATTTTTTGGAGCGCGAGTTGTTGTTTATCGGGTGATAAGGCGTTAAATTCTTGCGCAAAAACTTCAAAACTATACGTAGGTGCACTTTTAGTTTCAGCAGTTCCCGCGCAGGCAGTTAAAACTTTATTCAGTACAGGGCTGGCACCGTCCAAAGGAATTGCCGTCGTCAATACCTTCCGAATCATGGTATTTACTTTCAAAAATAAGGTATTACCACTTAACATGCTATCCAACATCGCTTTAGCATATTCATCGGTAAATCCTTTACGCTTTGAGTCGGGAAAGGTTTGCATCCGAATTTTGACGGGTACATTTTTGTCGATTTGATATTCAACGTCAAAAAAACTGCCTTGTGAGGTGATCAAAGCATCAGAATTGAGTACGACCTGCAATTTATTATCACTGCATACCAGCGACAATTTTATATTGTCGTATACGCCATCCAGTGACCTAGGCGCCACAACACTGGTAATCACGCGATTATTTAATGGGTCGTTAGCCTGCGTGAACGTCCAGGTATTTTCTGCATACCCCGCAGGCGCTATTAGCAATAAGCCAATGACCCGGCTAAACAGGTTTAGTTTTGCTAAGTATCTGTGCAACTTCATAGCCCATAACATCCCAAGACCTAACTATTTACTAACATTCACCAACCAACCATCACTACCTTTACAATTATTAGCCGCCTCAGCCGAAATATTAATTCTCGCCATCCCCGGCTCAAGATTGGCGGGTAATTTGCCAGTCACTTGAAATCCAGAGTTTTTGGCGATTGTCTGCACCTCAACAGGCTGCTGCTTGACCGTGACCACAATGCTTTTAGGATTGTTAGTGGGAGCGACCATAAAAGAGAATTCTGCTTGCTGCGGAACAACTTCCTTATCAGCGGGTGTAAATGCCGTAAAAACTGGCTTGGCGCATGATTTTGAACTACTGCTGCTACCATAAGCCCAAGCCGTACCGTTTATTCCGAATACGAAAATAATCAACATACCTAATTTTAACATTGCCATTCTCCTCATTAATAAAAGTAACACCTCAGCAGTATACCGCGCCTCAATTTAAACGCCTCATAACAAAGCAGCTATTCTGGCTGAATGCGTTGTAACTGCCGTGTTAATTCTAACCAAGCACCTGCCACGCCTAACAACGACCCCAGCAGTAATAACTGCAAGGTATCGGCATAGCCTAAGAATACAATATTAAATTCAGAAGCATATAGCTTTGAAAGCTGAGTTGCTGGCTGCTGAATGATCAACATAATGATGGTGACCACCAGCCAAGCGATTAATGCGGCTAAAAACCCTAACCAAAATCCGGTATAAAGAAATGGACGACGAATAAAAGCATTGGTGGCCCCTACCAACTTCGCAATAATGACTTCATCTTTACGATTTTGTAATTCCAAGCGAATGGTATTTGCAATAATTAACAATACTTCTAAACCGAAAAGCACCCCCATAAGCCAGACGCTACGTTCCGCCAGTTCTAAAATGGCTTGTAAACGATGTAACCACTGCATATCGAGTTGTGCAAAATCAACTTCTGGATATTGTTGCAATTGTTCTACTAACTTAGCGGAAATTGATTGATCACTTAAAGCGTTTCTGGGAGTGACCACTAATACTGCAGGCAATGGATTTTGCTGCAATTCATCCAAGGCCGCACCAAAACCACTATGGGCTTTAAATTCAATCAGGGCCTGTTCGGGGGTAATTAAACTGACATTCTCTACATCGGGGTTAGCCGTTATTTCTTTGCGTAATTTATCGATCACACTCGGCTTCAGTTCGCCTTTTAAAAACACGGAGATCTGATGGCTAGATGCCAAACCACCTGTAAGCTGCTGAAAATTTTGGACTATTAAATAAAAAATACATGCTAAAGCAATACTGGTGGAAAGTACCAACAACGTCATGGTTAAAGACGCCGGGGAGCGCATTAATCGCCCTAAACTGGAAAATAACGCGTGCGCATGTAAATCGCGATACGCATGCCAACGGTTATTCAGTTGCAACTTATAACGTTCAAACCTGCCTAAGGCCTTTCGATTCTGAGTACTTTTATCTTTTAACATAGTCTTGACCCGCCACCAAGCGACCATGATCCAAGGTAAGTACTCGGTGCCCCATACGATTAATTAACTCAAAATCATGGGTCGCAATTAAAATTGCAACCCCGACTTGGGTAAATTGACCAAATAGACGCATAATTTCTTTCGATAACTGTGGATCTAAGTTCCCTGTCGGCTCGTCTGCAAGAATCAATTCTGGTTTATTGACCACTGCACGCGCAATACCTACCCGTTGTTGCTCCCCGCCTGATAGGGCCTGGGGGTATTTATGCTCCTTACCCAGCAAACCGACTTTATCTAATGCAGCGCGCACACGCTTGGCAATATCTTGGTAACCATAGCCTGCAACCACCATCGGCAAAGCGATGTTATCCAGTACGGTGCGATCTTGCAGCAATTTGTAATCCTGAAAAATCAAGCCCATCTTGCGCCGTACATACGGGATTTGCGAACTTTTAAGTTGACTGACATCTTGTCCGCCCAATAACACCTGACCATGGGTACAATTTTCCATCAACGCAGCGAGTTTCAGTACGGTACTTTTGCCTGCACCTGAATGCCCAGTCAAGAAAACAATTTCACCTGGCCGGATATGAAAATTCACATCCAATAAGGCATCGCCTCCGTCTTGGTAACGCTTACTGACATGTTCAAATTTCAACACGGCTTATTCATCCAGTACAAACAATGCATCCACAAAGCGTTCGGCATCGAAGTCTTGCAAATCATCAATGGCCTCCCCCACACCAATATAGCGGATCGGAATTTCCATTTGCCGCGCCAAGGCAAAAATAACGCCCCCCTTGGCTGTACCGTCCAGTTTAGTTAGCACCAAACCTGTCAACGCAACGGCTTCATTAAACAATTTTGCTTGCGACAAGGCATTTTGTCCGGTCCCCGCATCGAGCACCAGCAATACTTCATGCGGTGCGGATTCATCTAGACGCCCCATAATACGTTTAACTTTTTTCAATTCATCCATTAAATTGGATTTTGTATGCAAGCGCCCTGCGGTATCAGCAATCAAGACATCAATCCCTTTTGCACTTGCAGATTGCACAGCATCAAAAATGACGGACGCAGAATCTGCCCCCGTATGCTGAGCGACTACTTGAATATTATTGCGCTCACCCCAAACTTGTAATTGCTCAACCGCGGCGGCTCTAAACGTATCTCCCGCGGCCAACATAACGCTATGCCCTTGAGCTTGCAAACGTTTGGCCATTTTACCTATGGTTGTCGTTTTACCCGCGCCATTAATACCGACCACTAAAATAACATAAGGCTTATCTTGTTTGGGAATAACCAAAGGACGAGAACAAGGTTGTAGTAACAGTAATAATTCTTGTTTCAACGCCGCAGATAGCGTTTGCACATCATTTAATTGCTGGCGTTCGAGTTTATCGGTCAGTTTTTGAATAATCGCAGTAGTAGCCTCCATGCCCACATCGGCCATGATCAAGCTCGCTTCGATATCTTCGAGTAATTCGGAATTTATGGCGCGCTGTCCAAACGGAATGGCTGAGAGTACATTACCAATCCCAGAACGCGTGCGTTTTAATTGGGATTTTAGACGTAAATAGATGGATTCCGGTTCTGGCTCGACGTAGTCGGCTTTAGCAGATGCCGCAGTTAATGCGGTCACCGCGTTCGCCGCTGCGATTTCCTTGGTTGCATCAGGAACATACACGGCATAGCTGCTGTAAAAACTCATTGCCAATACAGGTAGCAACAGCAACAGCCCTAAACCGCTATGCAGCCAAGTTATCCATACAGGATGTTGCATTTGGAGGCTAGCCATGCCGAGGGTTATCTCCATCACCAACATTACCAGCAAGACTAAACCCGCTTTACGGATTTCCAATACTTGTCTGGGTAATAATGCCAGTATCGCCACGGCAAACAAGCCAAAAGCAATAATGCAAGCGAGCGCGACATGCCAAAGCATAATTCCAGACAGATGCTCGGATGTGATAACAGGCATTTGGCCATTAAATACCGCCAACAAAGCCTGAAGTAGCATTCTAAGATCTAACGTCGTTAACCACGCTGCAATACATGGAGCTAGATCACTACATGCTTGCCCAGCAGCATTGGTACTGACCCAAATGCCTGAAAACTGCAGTACTAACACGCATAAAACCGCTAATTTAGCCAAATACCCCACACTACAGCTTTTTACGCGTATGACATTTGGGGCAAGGTGTAATGCTAATGCATAAGCACAAGCGATGAATAATCCACCCAGTGAGAAATGAAGTGCAGATTTTATTGCAGGCGATAATAGCTGACCGAAACTCAGATCGATGCCTAAAGGCAATAGTAGCAACAGGGCATAAACAATATAACCCAGCAATGCTCTAACCCGCAGCACGCTATGAGTCATAGCGATCGGTATTGCAGAAAGAACGAGTAACGCCATTAACGCAATACTATAGTTATGTACGATGAGCGGTAGGGCTTGCTCGAAACTCAAAAACTGTAACAGCGACCCCGATGGAGACATTGACTGCGATAGGTCAGTTTGACTCGTTCGGTAGACAACACCTGCCAAGCTAGCAAGCAAGGCAAAAAAGCCACATAGGTAAGCAATAAGTTTCAACATGCGTGATCCATTCGTTTATTATTTTTATATTCTGTTGTTAGCAATCTAACCTAAGTCAGATTGGTGCGTACTTGTTTGGAAATAACTAACCAATTTGGGAAATCATCAATAATTTTTTCAAATCATCTTTTACTTTATATGGATCAAATCCGGGTTCATATTGCATCATTAAATTCCCGAGAGGATCCATTAAAAACAGCATTCCCTCTGGGATCTCTGCCTTTCTGATGGTCGTTAATTTCTGCTTTAATTCAGGCATTGCTTGAGCGCGCAGCAATCGGCTATCATCTTCCCACCATTTTGCACTTACCGTCTCGGGTGGCGGATTAAACACCGCTACGAGACGACGAGTGCGCGTTAAATCTTTATTTAACATTAAAACTATCTGCTTAGTTTTATGGATTGCATCTAAACATGTCTGATTACAATCATTGCCTGCTATCACATTAAGCAACACCCAATGACCTGCTATTTCCGACATATTATTGCGGGAAAACTGATCTAATCCGGTGAATTCAATTAAGTCTGTAGGAACTGGGGGCGTAATCAGTTCGCCGTTGTTGGTATGCGTTACCAATGTTTGCGGATGCTCTTTTAGATACCATGCAATTAAAAATGGAATGAAAGACATCGCAAAAATAATGAGTATAAGTCTTTGATTTTTAGTTTGTTGCTGATTCATGTAATTTTTTTCTTATTGACCAAAATGCTAACACCGTTAAGGTAAATGCTAAACCAAACCATTGCACCGCATAAGCAATATGTTTTTCCGGCGTAATGAGCACGGGCAGACTCCAACTGCGTAAGTAGCCATTTTCAGCGTATGGATCCAGTTCTATTTGAAAGCTAAGTACATCAGCATGTAATAACGGCCCCAGTATTTTAGGTTGCACCACCTGGACTACAGCTGGCCATCCAGATGTTGGTAACTCAGCGCCCGACAACTGCAAACCTACACTGGGAAAACTATTGACCCGTCCAGTCAGACTAACTTGCTTTTGCGTAAACGCAATATCAGGCAGGATCTTCCGATCCACATTCAGCGGCACCCAGCCTCGATTAATCAATATTACCTTATGGTTAGATAGTTTTAAGGGGGTTAATACCAAGTAACCCACTTTGCCATGCATATGCTGATTATCTACTAAAAATTGATGCTCAACATCATATTCTCCGGTCACACTGACAGGTCTAAATTTTAAACTTGCAAGATCATCCGGGGTATTGCCATCAATGACTAACGCATCCTGTTGTAATAATTGTTCTTGGGTTTGCAAATATTCGCGTTTTTGTTCCGAACGGGCGAGCTGCCAGAAACCTAAGCTGAGTAGTATCCCCATCACTAGTATATAGGCCAAAAGAGGCCACATACCGATTTGTCTTAATTTTAAAATCATCCGCAGTATCTATTGGCAATTTTGCGCTAAATAGCTGAAAATACCATTTATTTTCTCATTTACAAAATATTATGCTTAAAATCTTTGTTATTGTTGCATTTATTCTGATTATCATCAGCTTAGGAAATGCGCTGTTTCACTTAGTAAAATCGAAAAATGAAATTGATTCTGCCAAAACAGCCAAAGCCCTGACGGTGCGTATTAGCCTATCGATTGCTTTGTTTTTCTTGATTTTTCTTGCGTTTGCGACAGGTTTACTGCAACCTCATGGCATCGGTGCGGTGATCAAAAATCATCCTAATAACACCCAGACTAACACTCCATAAGTTTGGCGCATTTCATGTCGCCGTATAAACAAAAAAGGCGCTGACTGACGTCAACGCCTTGATACCGATTAAATGTAATTTCTACATCAAGTACACAAAAACAAACAGACCTAACCAGACGACGTCAACGAAATGCCAGTACCATGCTGCCGCTTCGAAAGCAAAATGGTTCTCCGGTTTAAAATGACCTTTGCTGCTGCGAAACAGCACCACCGTCAAAATAATTGCTCCGACACACACATGAAATCCATGGAAACCGGTCAACATGAAAAAGGTTGAGCCATAAATTCCAGAACCCAAGGTTAAGCCCATTTCAGTATAGGCTTCGTGGTATTCAAAAGCTTGACAAGCTACGAAAGTAAAACCCAGTGCGACAGTTGCAATCAAACCCTTAATTAATTGACTACGATTTTTAGCCAATAAACCATGATGCGCCCAAGTACAAGTCACACCACTGGTTAGCAGAATTAAGGTGTTCAAGAAAGGCAATCCCCAGGCACCCATCGGTTCAAATTCCCCACCGACGTTTCCTGGACCATTAGTTGGCCACTTGGCTTCAAATCCCGGCCATAACATTGCAGTATCCCGACCCGGACCATCACCTATACCGCCTAACCAAGGCACAGATAAGTTACGGGTATACCAAAGCGTTCCAAAAAATACAGCAAAAAACATGATTTCGGAGAAAATAAACCACATCATACCCATGCGATAGGAGATTCCTACCTGCGTACTGTACATGCCGGACTCACTTTCGTGCGCCTGTAAAGTAAACCAGCCTGCTAACATGACGATGAAGATGGCTAATCCCAACACCATCATGCTCGAGCCAATAGACGATCCATTTAGATAGTTTGCAAATCCTGCCAGCATCGTCATCAACCCGACGGTACCTATCACCGGCCAAGTAGCTTGATGCGGGATATAATAAGCATTATTTGTCGCCATAATTTTCCCCTGTCTATTACTTCTTATTTAATATTAAAAAATTGTTGTGCCAAAGCGATATTTTTGACTTTGGCAGGTAATTCTGGGTTGATCACCCAGCGCAAAGTTACCGTTTATACTTCCTGCGCCTGCAAGGTTATGGTTTCAAAACACAAACAATGGAGCACGCCAAAATAATTGGCCGCAAATCCCGGGCTTACGCTAGCTAACGTGCGTAATTTAATTTCTTTGCCCGCCAGATTGTGTAATTGATAACTCACATCATAAATCGCACCTGGATGCACTTCCCAGCGCGACTGCGAAAACGTTACCTGCAGATCACTCGCGGCGCTGACTGCGCTGATAAAATCCACGTACACATTTCTTTGCTCATCCACCTGATAAGCCAAGGTTTTTTCATCCAACAACTGCGTTATCTTGCCATTGACTCCGCTAATTTGCGTAAACACATCATAGAGCGGAATCATTGCCACACTGAAACCCAACATTCCCAGGGCTACCAGCAATAATTTTACTGCCAAGCGCCGATTTTGCTGCTGTGTATTCACCCCGACATGGCCTGATGTACCGCGTAGGCATAAATACAAAAAGCAATCAGAAACAACACAGTAACCGTAATAATATTTTTCTTTTTAGTGTCCATATTAACCTTGTGCCCTGTTTTGTGGCCAAAACAGGGCTTAACTAAGTTTCTTAACTTAGCGACCAACACCTACAGATTAATGATGCTCTGTAGGAATAATGGTTGGTGGCGTTGTAAAAGAATGGTACGGCGGAGGAGAAGGCAAAGTCCATTCTAAACCATGCTTGGCAGCATCTTCCCAGACTTCATCAGTCACTTTTTCACCCGTGCCACCTTTGATCGTATGGATAACAATATACAAAAATAACAACTGGCTAGCACCAAAGATAAATCCACCAATACTAGAAATCATATTCCAATCAGCAAACTGCACTGCATAATCTGGAATCCTTCTAGGCATACCCGCTAAACCTAAGAAATGTTGCGGGAAGAATAAAATATTTACCGAGATCGCTGACAACCAAAAATGCAATTTACCAATTTTTTCGTCATACATATGCCCAGTCCATTTTGGCAACCAGTAATACCCTGCCGCCATCAAAATAAATACTGACGCAGGTACCAAGGTGTAATGAAAGTGCGCAACAATAAAATAAGTATCATGATATTGAAAATCCAGCGGCGCTACCGACATCATCAAACCCGTCAAGCCACCCATGGTAAATAACACCACAAATGCAATCGAAAACAACATCGGCGTTTCAAAAGTCATCGCACCTTTCCACATGGTTGCAGTCCAATTGAAGACTTTAACGCCAGTTGGAATCGCAATTAACATGGTGGCATACATAAAGTACAACTCGCCAGCAATTGGCAAGCCCACGGTAAACATGTGATGCGACCATACGATAAACGATAAGAACGCAATCGAAGCCGTTGCATAAACCATGGAGCTGTAGCCAAATAATGGCTTACGCGCAAACACGGGGATAATGGTAGATGCCACACCGAAAGTCGGTAGAATCATGACATACACTTCAGGATGACCGAAGAACCAGAAAATATGTTGATATAAAACTGGATCGCCGCCACCTGCCGCATCAAAGAAGCTAGTATCGAAGAAACGGTCAGTTAATAACATGGTCACCGCACCTGCAAAAACAGGCATGATCGCTACCAATAAAAAGCCCGTAATCAACCAAGTCCACACAAACAACGGCATTTTCATTAAGGTCATGCCGGGAGCACGCATATTGAAAATGGTCGAAATGATATTAATGGCGCCCATGATGGAGGAAATACCCAATAAATGCACCGAGAATACTGCAAATGGTAAGGCTTTACCTGTTTGTAATACTAAAGGCGGATATAAGGTCCAACCCGAGGCAGGAGCCCCCCCTTCCATAAACAAGGTACTCGCAAGTAGTAACACTCCCGCGACTAACAACCAAAAACTCATATTGTTCATGCGCGGCAATGCCATATCTGGCGCACCGATCATGAGAGGAATCATCCAGTTTGCCAGCCCAACAAAGGCAGGCATAACCGCACCAAACACCATGACCAAAGCATGCATAGTTGTCATAGAGTTAAAAAACTGCGGCTCTACGAATTGCATACCTGGTTCAAATAATTCGGCACGAATGACCATAGCCATCGCCCCACCAACGAAAAACATAATCAACGCAAACCATAAATAGAGTGTGCCGATATCTTTGTGGTTGGTGGTAATTATCCACCGTAATAGCCCCTTGGCTGGGCCGTGATCATGATGCTCATGCTCATGATCGTGATCATGTTCAGCAACTACTGTAGACATATAATTAATACCTCATTAATAAATAAAAAGATTAGATAACCCGATAAACGCATGCGTTTAGCCCAATATCCCGTCTACTTGCCTGCTTTTGCAGACTTTAAAGATTCGACATCAGCAGGCTGAAGCATATCGCCCACCTTATTACCCAAAGCATTACGGGTATAAGTTACTACAGCAGCAAAATCCACTGCATTCAGAGTTTTACCAAAAGCGGGCATAGCACCTTTACCATTCAGTACTAATTCGACCTGTTTATCTAACTTGCCTTTAACGACAGCACTTCCTGTGATCGCAGGTGCAAACCCCGTCATTCCTGCACCATCGGGTTGATGACAAGAGGAACATTTTTCTTTGTAAACGGCTTCACCTTTGGTATTTAAGTCAGCCAAAGTTAAGGGTTTACTGACATCTACTTTAGCGGCGGGTTTTTCTTCGACGGCAGCCGCAACAGGTTCCGCAGTTCCAGACATTAACGCTTTGACAGCTTTAGCTTGAATTGCATCGCCAACTTTATTTCCTAAACCATTACGCGTGAAGGTAATCACCTGCGCTAATTCTAAAGGATTTAACATCGTACCAAAGGCAGGCATCATGCCTTTACCATTCAGGATTAACTTAGTTTGCGCATTAATATCCCCAAGTACTACAGGACTTTTAGTCAACGCAGGGAAAGTACCAGCAATACCCTCACCACCCGCCATATGACAAGAGGCGCAGTTTTTCTCATACAGGGCAGCACCAGCAGTGATTAATTCTGCAGGGGCTTGATCATCTAATACGGGGCCTTTCGCTAAATCTGCTTTAGTTTTATCTACCCAAGCCTGATAATCCGCTGGTTCCATGGCAATGACCACAATCGGCATAAAGCCATGATCTTTACCACATAACTCCGTACATTGACCACGATAGGTCCCTGGCTTATCCACAGACGTCCACGCCTCATTGATAAATCCTGGAATAGTATCTTTTTTCCAGCCCAAATCCGGCACCCACCACGAGTGAATCACATCTTTCGCAGTAAATAAAAACCGAATTTTAGTTTTAACCGGAACCACTAAAGGCTTATCAACATTAAGTAAGTAATTGGGCACTGAGCGCGGGTCAACACCTGATCCCACTTGACGAGCTTTGTTACTTGCCGCATCCAAACTACTGAAGAAATGAATACCACTATCTAAATATTCATATTCCCATTTCCATTGCCAACCAGTAACTCTAATGGACATTTGAGCTTCTTTAACATCATCAAGCTCAATCATCGCTTTAGTTGCAGGAATCGCCATACCAATCAAAATCAAGGTTGGAATAATCGTCCAGATAATTTCAACGGTGGTATTTTCATGGAACTGTTCAGCCACATGCCCCTTCGACTTCCGATGATGGTAGATCGAATAAAACATGACACTAAACACGCCCAACCCGATAAAAACGCAGATCCACAAAATCAGCATATGTAGATCATAAAGATCATTACTGACTTGCGTGACACCTTGCATTAAATTAAGGGCATAATCCGCATGCGCAGAACCTAAGCCAAAAGCCATTAAGGTCAGACATGCGAAAAGTTGCTTGATTTTCTTCACGGAGCAGCCTCCTCGGTTTGTAGTTAGAAACTCTTGTATGCGTTTATCGTTATGGTAATACAAGCAATCTCTAGGTCGCCGATCCCAATAACTTTAGTATTTTCATAATAACCTTGCAATTCTAAACCATACCGCTATTTTAAGCTAGGCTGCATTACGGAATTACATTAGTTTATGTAGTATAAATTTCTGATGCAAAAAAAAACCTGCGCAGTTGCTGCACAGGTTTTTGGCAAAACACTTGTCAATCAATCTTTAATTCAACTATTCAACGCATCAGCATAGGCTTTGTCGAAAGTTGGGATGTGGCTATCCAACCATCCTTTAACCATTTGTCCGACTTCTTCAGTCACATCGGCTTCACCCGCATGGAATTTTGTTTGCAAGCCTGCACAGATTCCGATTAAGGCTTCATGCTCTTCTTTATGCCGAGGATAACCCGCAAAATTTTTAGCTTGCATTTCTTTTTCTTCATGTGCGAAATGACCCACAACATAAGCGATTAAATCATCCAACTGCGCACCAATCTCTGAGCGTGCCGCACCGCCTGTTGCTAAATCATACAATTTATTTAATTTATCAAACAATGTTTTATGTTCTTCATCTGCAAAGCCAACATTTGTACCATATTGAGCTGCTGTCCACGTAATTAGTGCCATGATGTTTCCTCATTGATAAAATTATTATATTAACCGCATCGATATTATGGTTTAATTTCATTAATTTTACAATGGTTATTTATGCTAAATGCGGATGCTAATTTGTCAAAATCAGGTTCTCGTAAATAAGGCAAAATTCCCAGTAACGGGACAGACAACTGCTTACGTAAATAGGCTATATTTTCTTGAGTATAAGGGAGATCTGGCTCAACACGCACAGCAATCCACCCACAACAATTAGCTTTCGATTGTTGAATTGCAGCTAAACTTAAGCGCGCATGATTAATACACCCCAAGCGAATTCCCACAACTAAAATAACAGGTATAGCTAATGCCTCTGCCAACAGCGCATTATCAAACGCCATAGACAGCGGCGAATACCAACCACCTGCTCCCTCAACTATCACTAGCTCGGCCTGGGAAGCTAACTGCTCATACTGCGTTTTAATCACCTCCAAAGAAGCAGGATTGTGAATGCCTGCAAAATTCGGCGCAATCGCGGGTTCATAAGCAAAGGGATTAACGCTCGCATAATCTAGCGCCACATTACCCTGCTGCAATAAGCACAAAGCATCTGAATTTTGTAAACTACCTTCATGCCACTCGCAGCCGGAGGCAACTGGCTTCATACCGACAACTCTAAAACCTTGTCGCACTCCTGCGCGCATTAACGACGCACTTGCCCACGTTTTTCCCACATGTGTATCTGTACCCGTTACAAAATAGCCTTGTGCCATTATTTCACCACTGTAGCTTGCACCCAAATGACTTCATAGGTGGCAATTATTTTCCCCGTCTCGTCTAACTTAGGATAAGCATCCAGCATTGTCTTCCAACGCGCCTTGCCCATCAGTTGTGACTGACGCCCCTGTAACACATGCTGCGCACCTAAGCCCTTTAACTCACGCAACAAACTATGCACCGATCCGTACTGACACTGATAATCTTGTTTGCTTAGGGTAATATTTTGCCAGCCCCCAGTACGCAACAACTCGAGCAGATCGGCCTCAGCATAGAACGCATTCACATGCGGCGCACGATCCACCGCCCGCCATGCCTGTTTTAATTCTTGCAGCGTCGCCTCGCCAAAGGTTGCAAAGCATAATTGCCCGCCTGGTCGTAAGACTCGCTGATACTCCCGCAGCGTTGCAGGCAAATCTAAACACCACTGCAACGCCAAACTTGAAAATAACCAATCAATACTATTGGACTGAATTGGCAATTGCTCCAGATCGGCGCACAAATAGCTTACAGATGCCAGCTCACGCTTTATAGCCATAGATAGCATCGCGGGCGCAATATCCAAGCCCCAGAGGTGTGAAAAGCCACCTAACTCAGATAATAATTGCGTCAAATAGCCTGTACCACAGCCTAAATCCACGACCTTGCCATGGAGTTTTGGCAATCCGCTACGACGCAATAATTCTGCCGCTACCGTACGTTGCAAATATGCAAAATCATCATACGTCGTTGCCGACTGCGCAAATGCCTGCCGAACCTTATATTTATCAATGTTGGTCAATAACGTCATACATTTCGCATAAATTGCTCAATTAATTCTCGCGTCTCTGTTGGATGCGATAAAAACGGCGCGTGTCCGGCAGACGCCAGGATCTCTGAGCAAATATTAGTGTTTAGCGCCGAAAGTTGAGCCGCTATGCTCACAGGCACTAAGGCGTCTTTAACTCCGAAAATAGCAAGTATCGGACACGTTAATAAACTTAGCTCTGCCCGTAAATCCGTGTTTTCCAGCAACATTAACCCTTGTTGTAAGGTGAGTATCTCAGGAACTGCACATTCCATAACCCGCTGCTTTAATGCAACTAGCAACGCTTCCTGCTCATCTAATCCCCAAAGCTGCAAAGCTAAAAAATTAACAATAGTTGCCACCGAATCTGCTGCTAATTGCGCTGCAAATTTTTTTAATATCGTCAGTTTCATACCCGGCCAATCCGATTGCCGTACAAAACAAGGATTACTAGCAAGCAAAATCAAGCCTTTCACTGCTTCTGGACTTTGGCGAGCAACTTCAATGGCCAACAAGCCACCCATAGACCAACCCAACCAATAGGCGGGCACTTGACCAAGCTCATTGAGGAGCTGCATAGCAACTGTCGGCAAATCTAAAGCCAAGGCGACATCACTTCGCCCATGCCCAGGAAGATCAACGCAAACTACGCGAAAATTGCTAGCCAAACGTTGAGCAAACGGTCGCCACACGCCGCTATGCATCGCCCAGCCATGCAATAACACCAGGGTTTCCCCGGTGCCATACACCTCAGTATGTAGCGTATTCATCGCCACACCACCTCCAACGCCTGCAGTAATTGTTGTACCTGTGCTTCAGAATGCGCAGCAGACAAGGTTACTCGCAAGCGCGCACTCCCCTTTGGCACGGTAGGGGGACGAATGGCACTGACCAAGATACCGTGCTGTAACAATTGTTCACTCAGGAACAATGCTCGCTCACTGCTCCCGACTAGAATGGGTTGAATCGGGGAAATCGAAGGCATAAGCTGTAAGCCAATCTGACTCACCCCCGCTCGAAATTGCCGAATCAAAATTTGCAAATGCTCTCGCCGCCACGATTCTTGTTGCAGCAAGCTAAGACTGGTGCGTGTTGCCGCTGCAATGGCTGCAGGCATGGCCGTGGTATACACAAAAGTGCGCGCTTTATGTATTAAGATTTCGATAAGCTCTGCGGACCCGGCCACAAAAGCACCTGCGGTACCAAACGCCTTACCCAAAGTCCCTACGAGCACAGGCACTTGGCTTGACGTCAAGCCAAAATGCTCTATCACACCTGCCCCGGTTTTCCCCAAAACACCCAACCCATGCGCATCATCCACCATCAACCACGCCTGCTGTGGTTCAGCAACTGCGAGCAATTGTTTCAGTGGAGCCACATCACCATCCATACTAAAGACGCCATCGGTCACAATCAGCTTGCGCCTAGCATCCTCCGCCAATAATTGCCGCACATGCTCAGCATCCGCATGACGATAGCGATTGAACTTTGCCCGGGTTAATAATCCGCCATCCAGTAACGAGGCATGATTTAATTTATCTTCAAACACGGCATCATTTCGTCCAAGCAACGCAGCAATTGCCCCAATATTTGCCATATAGCCCGTAGAAAACAACAAGGCGCGATCTCGCCCGGTAAACGCCGCCAATTCCTCTTCCAGCTGATGATGTTCTGCAGTGTGACCACAGACCAAATGTGCTGCCCCAGAGCCGACTCCCCACTGATTAACCGCACGCTGAAAGGCCCGAACCACCTCAGGATGATTCGCTAAGCCGAGATAGTCATTACTACAAAAATTCAGGGCCTGCTTGCCATTTACCTCGACGACAGCTCCCTGGGGAGACGTCAATAGCTTGCGGGTGCGGTACAAGCCCTGTTGGCGTAAGCTATCAAGCTCAACGGTTAAATCGGCAAAGCCACTCATGCGTTAGCGTAACTCGACCCACCTGAATACAAACCTAGACGCTTAAATAATGACTGATCATGCACCGTCATCGGGTTATCAGTGGTTAATAATTTATCGCCATAAAAAATAGAATTTGCCCCCGCCAAAAAACACAACGCTTGCATTTCATCCGTCATAGCATTCCGTCCAGCCGACAATCGCACCCTGGAACTCGGCATTAATATCCTTGCTACCGCAATAGTACGCACAAATTCCAGAGGATCTAAGGCCTCTGTCCCCATCAATGGCGTACCTTCAACTTGCACCAACATGTTAATTGGCACACTCTCTGGATGTTTTGGCATGTTAGCCAGTTGCAAGAGCAATTTAGCCCGATCTTGCTGACCTTCCCCCATACCGACAATCCCGCCGCAACACACATTAATACCCGCATCCCGCACTCGATCTAGAGTATCCAAGCGATCTTGATAGGTGCGTGTGGTAATCACTTCTGAATAATAGTCTTCTGAGGTATCTAAGTTATGATTGTAATAATCTAAGCCACCTTCTTTTAATGCAAGGGTTTGGGTATCAGTCAACATCCCCAAGGTCACGCAGGTTTCCAATCCTAAGGCTTTGACTCCTTGAATCATTTCCACCACCCGCACGATATCTTTGTCCTTGGGTTGCCGCCAAGCAGCGCCCATACAAAAACGCGATGCGCCTTGATCTTTAGCGCGTTGTGCAGCCGTCAACACTTCAGCAATCGGCATTAACGCTTCCGGTTTAAGATCACTGTCATATCGAGCACTTTGCGGACAATAACCACAATCTTCAGAACATGCGCCCGTTTTAATACTGAGTAAACTGCTGATTTGCACTTCGTTAGGGTCAAAATTAGCGCGGTGCGCGGTTTGCGCTTGAAACAGCAAATCATTAAACGGTAACGAGAATAACGCTAATACTTCTGAAAGTTGCCAGTCGTGGCGCATCGCTACGGACAAAGTTATTGCACTACATGCAGACATGCTGATAGTCTCCAAACTTGAATAAATAATTGATAGAACTTCGACTTGTTAACCCAAATCATAAATTAATGGTAAACAACTGGCTTAATATTATACAGAATTCCGTGCTGCCGCCCACCTGCATTTTATGCAATGCCTACGGACATCGAGGGTTAGATTTATGCATAGACTGTTATAACGCACTCCCTCGGCCTAAGCATTTTTGTAGTCAATGCGCCGCGCCTTTACCTGAAGACACCTCGACAGCAAGCATCTGCGGCCATTGTCAAACATGGCCACCCGCTTTTGATACCACTGTGGCGTGTTTAAGCTATCAACACACAGCCCAGTATCTTATTACGCAATTGAAATTTAATGCGCAGTACAAACATGCTCGCCTATTAGGATTATTACTGGCCGAACGACTAAGTGATGCTACAACACTTCCCCAAGCGATCATTCCAGTCCCATTACACCCCCTGCGTTTTAGGGAACGGCAATTTAATCAATGTATTGAGATCGGAAAAGTAGTAAGCCAACAACTTAAGATCCCTCTACTTTTAGATAGTTGTATACGCCTTCGAGATACGCCGCAGCAAGCCAATTTGACACGTAAACAACGCTTAAGAAATTTACACCAGGCATTTGCGCTTAATCACAGCATTGCGCTAGAGCATATTGCGCTCTTAGATGATGTCATGACCACGGGCACAACTTTACATGAACTCGCTTATGTCTTGAAGAAAAACGGCGTTAGTCGTGTAGATGCCTGGGTTTGTGCTAGGGCTTAAAATTAGCTGTAATTGCAATTTTTAGCTGGGAAAACACTTAAAGGTTGCACGAATGCAGAAACTAGGGGGAGGGAAAGGAACGTTAAAATGTCACTAGGCTTCGAAAAACCAAGGCACTAGCGCGTAAGAGGGAATTCCTACTGCGCGCTAACGCATGTATTCAAAGTTTACTTAACTTTTAACATCCTAAAGTAAATATGATTACAGTCTAAAACCATTTTAGGACCGTTTTTTTCTATCGCAACACAATCTTGCATTCTTGAACGACCAGGGGAAACTTGTTTTTGAATTTTGCCATCGACAATACTCCAATTAAGCGTTGCCCGAAATTCAGAAACCCGCGCATGCGCATTGGTATCACTAGAGAGACCTTCCATAGTGCCATCTTCGCGAAACGTCCATACTGAATTTAACTCTTTAGCATCTTTCCCATCAGCACTTAAAGCCTCTGTTTCAATACGCCACGAACCTAAAAGATCTGCCTTAGTCAAAGGTACATCTGCATTTGCGGCAAACGCCGAGACCAATAAGATTATGAACGGAAAAGTTTTAAGCATAAGTTGACTGCCTATAAGTAAATTTAAAAGACAAACTATAGCATATAACACTAAAATCATTCCGGTAATTACACCACGCCTTGCTTAAAAATTTTTTCTTTTCATCAAACTGCATTCTTATTGGACACCCAAGCTGCGTTACTGACAACATACTAATTCTAATGCTCATAGCTAACGTACTGATCGACCGTGAATGACTTAACTCATGCTAAAATTCAAACATGCATACATCCACCTCAAGAGAACCCACGATTTACTCTGTTGCCCAATTAAATAGTTTGGCGCGACAACTATTGACGGAAGAATTTACAGATATTCGCGTCAACGGTGAAATATCCAACTTGAGCACACCTTCATCTGGACACCTGTATTTTTCCTTAAAAGATTCTTTGGCCCAAATTCGTTGCGCCATGTTTCGGACGCGCATGCAACGCAATACCCCCAAATTAACCAATGGCATGCAAGTCACTTTACGAGGGCAAGTCAGTTTGTATGAACCGCGTGGGGATTACCAACTGATTGTTAACGCGATTGAAGCTGATGGCACGGGTGCACTACAGCGCAATTTTGAACTGCTCAAACAAAAACTAGCCGCCCAAGGCCTATTTGACGCCAGCCATAAAAAAGCCATTCCAAGCTTGCCCAAGTGCATCGGTGTCATTACCTCACCCAGCGGCGCCGCAATCCGTGATGTTTTAAGCGTACTCAAGCGCCGCTTTCCGGCGATCCCAATCATAATCTATCCAACCGCCGTGCAAGGTGAGGCCGCCAAACACGAAATCGTGCAGGCGATCACGCTTGCCAATCAACATCCGCAGTGCGATGTCTTGCTACTTTGCCGAGGCGGGGGGTCGCTGGAGGATTTATGGGCATTTAATGAAGAACTGGTGGCGAATGCAATTTTCTCTAGCAGCCTACCAATCATTAGCGGCATCGGCCATGAAATTGATTTTACCATTGCAGATTTTGTTGCTGATCTCCGCGCACCTACGCCTTCAGCGGCAGCGGAACACGCGGTCCCGAGTCAAGAGCACTGGTTACATCAACTGCAGCAAGTCGAAACGCGCTTAATCCAACAACTGCAACGTAAATTGCACGCTACCCAGCAACAGTTAAACTGGCTAGACAAACGCTTACAATCGCAACATCCTAAGCAACAATTGTTACGCCATGCTCAAACCTTGGACCAACTGGAATTACGCCTGCACCATAGCTGGCAATCACTCTTCCAACGCCAGCAACATCAGCTTAATCAGCTGCAGGCTAAGCTTTGGCAACATTCGCCTACCGCCAAACTGCAACAATATCAACAGCAACAACGCTTCCTGCACCAACGTTTACAGCGCAGCATGCACCAAAGCTTGCAAGTTCGACAGCAACAGCTATTGCGCTATAGCCAAACCTTACATGCGCTCAGTCCGTTAGCAACTCTGGAACGAGGCTACGCTATCGTGCGCCGTGTGGATGACCAACATGTCATTACTCAGCGCCAACAATTACAAGTGGGCACGTTAATACACACCCGTTTTGCCCAAGGCTCGATTATCAGCCGGGTAGAGGACTTAGACACATGAATCGCAATTTAGTCAAATGCATTACGTTAATATCGCTGTGCGCGAGCACCCCAGCAGAGTCTCGGGAGCTTCCCCAGGCACTTAGCGTTCCAGGTGGAATCGCAGAAATTCACTTGGGAAGCAGCCATCAGCCTGCGCCAAAAGTGTATTTTAATCAACAACGGGTATTAGTGACACGTAACCGAGATCAATGGCTTGCGTTAGTGGGTATTCCCCTGGAAACCTCTCCCGGCGCGCAACACATTAGCGTCAACACCCCGGAAAAAAGCTATGAGCTGAGTTTTAACGTCAGCTATAAGCACTATCCCGAGCAGCACTTAACCATTAAAAACCAGCGTATGGTTAATCCAGAACCCGAGGATGAGCTGCGCATTGCTGAAGATTTAAAACACATTAACCAAGCGATTGATACTTGGACAGAACAGGAGGTTGTCGATACGGCATTTAGCACGCCAGTTGAAGGTCGTATTAGTGGTGTTTTTGGCTCACGGCGTTTTTTTAATAATCAACCCAAAAATCCCCATAGCGGTTTAGATATTGCCGCTCCAGCTGGGTCGCCTATCAAAGCCCCCGCGCATGCTCGGGTTATCAATACCGGAAATTATTATTACAACGGCAACAGCGTGTTTCTGGATCATGGACAAGGCTTAATCACCGGGTATTTTCATATGACTGCAATCCATGTACGTCCTGGACAAGTAGTTAAACCTGGCGATATTTTAGGTACCGTCGGCGCCACAGGTAGAGTGACTGGACCGCATTTACATTGGAACGCCTACCTTAATCACACCAAAATAGACGCTGCCCTGCTGATCCCGGACGACATGCCACGTTTGCAAATGCGTAATCGTAAATAACCTATCTGCTTTTGGCACGCCGCAGCTTTAACTAGTTTGCCGCTCTCGAATGCTCAGTGCCAAGGCTTCGGCGACCTTCATACCATCCACGGCCGCCGAAATAATGCCTCCAGCATAACCTGCACCTTCTCCTGCCGGATACAATCCTCTCGTATTTACGCTTTCATAGGTTTTTTGCATGCGGGTAATTCTAATGGGAGAGGATGTCCGCGTTTCCACCCCCGTCAATACCGCGTCAGGGCGCCCATAGCCTTTAATAGTGCGATCAAAGACTGGAATCGCTTCACGCATCGCGGTAATGGCATACTCGGGTAAGGCGGTATCTAAATTGGTCAATGTGATACCAGGCGTATACGACGGTAACACCTCACCTAAGCTAGTAGAGGCTCGATTGGCTAGAAAATCACCCACCAATTGTGCAGGTGCAAAATAACTACTCCCTCCTAAAACGAACGCATGCGCTTCTAAGCGCCGTTGCAGTTCTATGCCCGCCAAGGGATGCTCGCTACCAAAATCTGCTGGCGCGATATCGACAACTAAACCCGCGTTAGCATTGCGCTCATTACGTGAATAGTGACTCATACCATTAGTCACGACGCGTCCCACTTCTGAGGTCGCGGCAACGACTTGCCCTCCTGGACACATACAAAAACTGTAGACAGCCCGCCCATTACTCGCATGATGTACCAACTTGTAATCTGCAGCACCCAACAAGCTGTTACCGGCATACCCTCCCCAGCGACAACTATCGATCATGCCTTGTGGATGTTCAATGCGAAAACCTATGGAAAACGGCTTGGCCTCAATGTGTACCCCGCGCGCATGCAAGGTTGCAAAGGTATCGCGTGCACTATGCCCTAAAGCTAAAATGACATAGTCAGTGGTAATCTCATCCCCATTCGCACATAGCAACGCCTTAATCGCGCCATCTTGTATTATAAAATCAGTGACTTGCATTTCAAAACGAAATTCTCCGCCAGCGGCAATGATTTTCTTACGTAAATTCTCCACTACTTTGACTAAACGTAACGTGCCAATATGCGGCTTGCTAATATACATAATTTCTTCTGGGGCGCCGCATTCAACCAAATCCTGCATAATTTTACGCATGCGATGCCCGCGGTCTTTGATTCCTGTATATAACTTACCATCGGAAAAGGTACCTGCCCCGCCTTCGCCAAACTGCACATTGGATACCGGATCGAAACGCTGTTTGCGCCAAAAATTCCAAACATCTTCGGTGCGTTTACGCACTTCTCGCCCCCGCTCTAGAATTAAAGGCTGCAAGCCCATACGCACTAAAGTGAGCGCGGCGATTAATCCACAGGGGCCTGAACCAATTACCACCGGACGCTGAGTCGGGGGACTTGCAAACATACAGGGGTAATGGTAGTTTTCATCCGGTGTTGCTTGAATATGGGGATGCCCGCTAAACTTCGATAGGACTTCAGCTTCATTGGTCAATTCCACATCCAAGGTATACACTAGCTGGATAATTCCACGTTTACGTGCATCATTACCGCGTCTACGCACATGTATTGCCAATAATTGTGCCTCCTTGATAGCTAATAGCTTTAAAACAGCATGACGCAAATCAGCATCCGTGTGCAGCAAATCCAATTTTAATTCAGTAAGACGAAGCATTTGATAACCAAGTTAATAACTAAAGTCACTATTATCCTTTAATCACTGGGTCTTTCACAATTGAAGCGCAACAGCCGTAGCATTTTTTGAACGACGATGGCGCAACACTGTCGCTAAATACCCGATAATTCATTCATTTTAGCCCACTAGAATTGTAAACTATGCCTAATCTATTTTTCACACTTACCTTTTTGTACTCATGAAAACATCGTTACCCCCCCTAGCACTGGCATTATTATCTGCATCACTGCTGGGCTGTTCCAGTTTTGGTGAAGGTATCGCTAAAGCATTTCTGGATAAACAAACCGAAACGGACACGCGCATTTGCGAAATTTGGGGCAAGCCTTTTGGCGGCTTAGCCCCCCATCTAAGCAATAAAGCGGGCAAAATGAAAGTCTTAATGGTCCATGGAGTCGGCGATCATTTACCTGGATACGCGACACAATTTAGCCAAAAACTGGCACAAGAACTGGATTTGGGCGTTGCCGCCCAACAACAAAAAAATATCACCCTCAGCAGTCGTTATGACAATAATAAAAATCTTGGCAATTTAAGAATCAATCGCTTGCTGAGTCGCGATCGTCAACGCGAACTCTTGTTTTATGAATTAACGTGGTCGGCAATCACTGCCAAGCAAAAAGAAGTTTTGGCCTACGACAACTCAGGTGAATATTCTTTTCGTCGCGCTGAAGTCAACGATTTAATGAAAAAGTTTTCCAATGATACGGGCCCAGACCCGATTATTTACTTAGGCGAAAGCCGAGAAGATATTCTGGTTTCTTTTGCACAAGCATTTTGCTGGATGACCAAAACCGACTGGGAGCAACTACCAGAAGGCATCCCCCAAGAAGCCTGCTCATTTAATGATGACTCTGCTGCGATTAATTTAGAACGTGATCAGTACGCATTTATTTCGCACAGCCTAGGCAGCCGTATTACCATTGACGGTATGCAACGCATCGCAGCAATACTCAAAGACCGAGATGTTGAATTTCGCAATGCCTTAAAACAAAAAACCATCCCAATTTATATGATGTCAAATCAGTTACCCATGTTACAACTGGGCCGTAAACTGCCCGAAATCAGTCAGCAAAAAGCCGATTACTGCCAAGCAACTGGGAAACATTTTAATGAGCGCGTACTAACGGCCACGCCGATTATCGCCTTCAGTGATCCCAACGACTTGCTTAGCTATGCGATTCCACAGGGTTTTATTGAAAAATACATGGATTCGCGCCTGTGTATTGAGGTCACCAATATTAATATCAATGTCGCAAGCATTTTTGATGCCTTTGGATTAGGTAAAATGGCCAATCCTTTAAAAGCGCATGTTGGCTACGATACCGATGATCGCGTAATTGCTTTAATCGCTAAAGGCATAGGCAACCCCAATAGTGCAAAACTAGTGCAAGAGCGCTGTCGCTGGACGGAAACCTTTTAAAAAGCTAACGACTTCGCCAAAAACTGATGCCAAAACGGTAAGGTGACGACGCTGACTGCGGTGGTAATCGTCACCAGCATCGCATAAAGCGCACTATCAAGCTGATAGCGATCACACAGCACCACGCCCATGAGCATACTGGGCATCGCGATATCCAAAACCGCCGCAGCTTGATACTGCGGCAAAAAATCCATTGTCTGCACAATATGCAGCGCCACCCAAGGCATGAATAACATTTTTAGCACCACGACGACTAGCGCAATCGGCAACTTGTTGAGCTTGACAGCATGCCAACTTAACGCTAACCCCATAGAAAATAACATTAACGGTATCACGGCATTGGCTAGTCGTTGCAACACACTACTTAACCAGTCGGGGCTATTAACCCCCATTAAATTTAACGCTACCGCAATAAACATGCTCCAAAACGGCGGGGCATTCAGAAAAGACCCTAGGGAATTTGACTGACTCTCCTGGGTATCAGCGCCATAATGCCTGACGATGACAATTCCCACAGTAAATAAAAAGGGGGCTACTGCAAATAAATCTATTTGAATCACCACAGAGCGTGCCCAAGGACCAAACAATTGCTCTAAAACCGGCAAACCTAAAAAAGTAACATTAGGAAATGCAGTCGCTAGCAAGACAGCCCCCATCTGCTGCGCAGGTAAGCGGAGCAACCTCCCACCTAGAAAACTTACGCTCAAGGTCATGATGATACTTAACACGCCTAAAGCGCTGTATTGCAGAGATTTAACGCCCAACTCAGCATGCCAAAGCACATCAATAATCAGTGCGGGCAAAAAAACATAAAACACTGAAGACGTAATCACCTGTCGAGTTAGCTGTGCATCCAGACCACGGGGCGTCAACCAGCGCCAAATTGAACCACACCCCATAATTATCGCCATTTGCAGAATCGTTGAGCTCATGTCTTCACTTTTTTAATAAGATTCTTGAATTTTAACATTCCGCCTGTTAAAGAGTTCAGGTAATATAAGCTATTCCAAAATTTAGACACGCCCACCCTATGTCAACAACGTTCTTATCCCAAAAAGCCATCCCTCCCCGTGACCGCCTGATTATGGCATTAGATTTACCAAGTATTCCTCAAGCGCAAGCGCTGGTAGAAGAACTTGGAGATTCGGTGGACTTTTATAAAGTCGGTATGGAAATATTTATGGCTGGGGATTATTTTAGTTTTATTGAATGGTTACAAGCCCGTCACAAAAAAGTGTTTGTCGATTTAAAATTTTTTGATGTTCCAGCGACTGTCGGTCGCGCCATTAAAGCCTTGAGCAGTCGTGGCGTCGATTTGGCGACTATCCATGGGAATGATGCCAT